>JGI24766J26685_10000129_pt1 | contig 18221 bp, 18 predicted proteins | sample SanBayMetagenome_FD_26685 | JGI IMG/M metagenome (IMG submission 26685)
CGTGCCCTACCTCATGTTCGGCGGGACATTCCTTGTCGCGCTGTCTTACATGCTCCACGCGAGGCTCGAACCTCAGTTCGATTCGGTGCGGGCGCGGTTGCTCGTCACTTTTCTCGCTTTCACCCAACCGCTGGTGCGCGGTTGGGCGCGCTACTTCACTTGGCTGAAATACAAACGCACCCCGGAGCGGGTCATCCGCACACCCGAGCAGGAATTGGCCTCGAAGCACGTCGCGGGAAGCAAAACGCGCTTCGAATTCTGGAACGAGCAGGGTCACGGACGCGAACGCTTGCTCGCCGAGACAACGAAGCTGCTCGAGGACGAGGGATGGAGCTACTCGCTGGACACCGGCTGGAACGATTGGGACGTGCAAATCTACGGAAGCTTCTGGTGGCTCCTGCGTNTGCGCAGCGTGACCGAATACCACGGCGGACCNAAGTGCCTGACNCGCGCCACCCTGCGTCTGCGCATGGGTGGACCCACTTTGATGGCCAACCTGCTCGTCCTCGGCGTGCTACTCTATCAGCAGTTTGCCGGCGGCGGAATTCCGTGGTGGCTGGCCGGTGGCCACGCATCCTTCGTCGTCTTCCTCGGCTACCGCGCGCGCCGGCTCAAACGTCGCGCCGCCGATCTCCTTTGCGTGGCCGCACGTCATGCCGGACTGACCAGGGTGGCCGGCAAGCCGGCCTCGTGAGCGCGCAGCTTTCCGATTACGACTTCCACCTGCCGCGCGAGCTGGTCGCCTCGCGGCCCCTGCCCGACCGCGCCGCTTCGCGCATGATGGTGGTAGACCGCGCGGCCNGAACGATCACGCATCACATGTTCCGCGACCTGCCGGAATACATCCGCGCCGGCGATCTGCTCGTGCTGAACAATTCGCGGGTCATCCCCGCGCGTTTGCTGACCGAAGACGGGCGCATCGAGTTGCTGCTTTTCGAGCAACTCGGACCCGCGCGCTGGAAAGCNTTTGCCCGTCCGGGNAAACGCACGCGCCCCGGCGACAGCTTCGCCATCGCGGGTACCACTGCGCAAATCGAGTCAGTGGACGAGGAGGACGGCACGCGCATCGTGCAATTCGAAACGNAACCNGATTTGGACAATCTCGGACATATGCCGATCCCGCCTTACCTCGGACGCGAGGATGATGCCGAGGACCGGATTCGCTATCAGACGGTCTACGCGACGGTGGCCGGATCCGTCGCTGCGCCGACCGCCGGTTTGCATTTCACGCCGGAGATCCTCGCCAAGTTGCCGCACGCTTTTCTCACTCTGCACGTCGGACCGGGAACATTCCTGCCGGTGCGCGGTGACAACCTCGACGAGCACCGCATGCACGGAGAGAACTACGAAATCGGTGACGAGGCGGCCGAAGCGATCAACGCCGCACAGCGCATCGTTGCCGTTGGCACGACGAGCATGCGCGTGCTCGAGTCGTTGACCCCCGGCCCCGTCACGCCGGGCGCCGGGCGAACGGACATCTTTATCCGACCGGGTTTCGAGTTCCGCCATTCCGATGCGCTGCTGACCAATTTCCACCTACCCAAATCGACNCTNTTCGTCTTGGTCTGCGCCATGGCNGGGCAAGAACTGATGCAACGGGCGTACGCCGAGGCGGTGCGCGAAAAATACAGGTTTTTCAGCTACGGCGACTGCATGTTGATCCTCTGAGGAGACTCGACGCCGTCCCGCCGGCCGTTAACATCTGCCGAATGAGCACGATCAAAGCACGCCCATCTCGAGTCGGGCAAAGCGCCTTACCGCATCGTGTTAAAAAACGACTTCGCATGAGACTCCGCTTCGCCGTCCTTCCCGCCCTTGCCTTGCTCGCCGGTTGCGCCGGACCGCAGGGCCAACTGACCTCGCTCGCCGAGCAGCGCCTCGCTCTCTCGCCGGACATCGCTTGGTACAAACACTCGCGCAACGTTCCGGTCTACGATCCACAGCGCGAGACAGCGATGCTGCAGACCGTCATGGCCGCCGGGCAGCAACAAGGACTCAATCCCGACACGGTCCGCCGTTTCTTCGCCGCGGAGATGGAGGCCTCGCGCCGCATCCAATGGGCTTGGATCGAAGCGTGGCGCAAGAACCGCGCACCGGCGCCGACCAGTCCGGCACAGGACCTCGGCTCATACATTCGTCCGCAGATCGACGAAATCAATTCCCGCCAGATCCGGGCGTTGGCCCGCGGCGCACAGCCACTNACCGTCAATCAGCTCTCCGCGATCGGCGCGCGCTTCTTGCCGAAGAACTGACGCAGTAGAGCGGCCGATTCCTCCCCGAGGATGCCGCCGGTCACCTCGCACCGGTGGTTGAGCGGCTCGCTCTGCAAGAGGTTGATCCAACCCCCGGCCGCACCCGACTTGGGATCGCCGCAACCAAAGACAACACGCCGCAGTCGCGAGAGGACGATGGCCCCAGCACACATCGGGCACGGCTCTTTGGTCACGTAAAGATCGCACTCGTTGAGCCGCCAATCACCCACCGCCGCCTCGGCTTGCGTGATGGCCAGCATCTCGGCATGGGCCGTAGCGTCCTTGAGCATTTCCACCTGGTTCCAAGCGCGGCCGATGATCTCACCGTTGCGGACGATCACCGCACCGATCGGGACCTCTTCGGCTGCGGCCGCTTTTTGCGCACAACGCAGGGCGGACTGCATGTAGAAGACATCCGGTTGCCAGTCGAAGCCTTGGATTTCCCCCGCGCTCACCGTATTCTCCCCGTGTGAAGACCATCGTCGCCCCGTCGATCCTGGCCTGCGATTTCGCCCGCCTCGGCGAGGAAGTGACCGATGTGACCCGTGCGGGGGCGGACTGGATCCATTGTGATGTGATGGACGGTCATTTCGTGGACAACATCTCGTTCGGCTCGGCCTTTGTCGAGGCGGCGTCGCGACATACCGATTTGCCGATCGACGTCCATCTGATGATCACCAACCCGGACCGCTATCTCGACCGCTACCTCCAGGTGGCGCATGCGGTGGATATCCATCTCGAAGCGGATGCCGACGTGCCCGAGACTCTCAAGCGTATCCGAACTGCGGGCAAACAAGCGGGCCTGGCCATCAACCCGCACACGCCAATCGAATCGATCGAACCTTACCTCGGACAATTCGACATTCTGCTCGTCATGACNGTCGAGCCGGGCTTCGGCGGCCAGCCGTTCATGGAGGACATGCTGCCGAAAATCCGTGATGCGGCGAAAATGCGCGACGACCGGCAACTCGACTTTCTCATTACGGTGGACGGTGGGATAAACGTCGAAACTGCACGCCAATGCCGCGAGGCCGGTGCCAATGTCATGGTGGCCGGCACCTCGGTCTTCCGGGCCGAAGACCGCGCGGCGGAGATCGCGGCGCTGCGCTGAACGTAGCGTCGCCGCTACANTATTGAGTCGACGGCACGGGTCTCGCGGTTCCTTGCACCAAGGCCAGCACCTCACCCGCGAGAAAGAGCGATCCGGCGACGAGCACGGGGCAACCGGAAGCGCGGGCGGCGGTCACAGACTCGGCCACCGTGCTTTCGTGGATCGCCGCGAATCCTGCCGCCTCGGCGAGCGAACGAAGCTCCTCGGGCGCCAGGCCGCGCACATTGTTGACCGGGACCAGCCAGACTTCGTCGGCAATGGAGCGAAGACCGCGCAGCAGATGCGCAGCATCCTTGTCCCGCAAAGCGGCGAAAACGAGTGACGCCTTCACCTCGCCAAAAACTTCACGCCATGTGGCAACGAGTGTTTCGATCGCTTCGGGATTGTGCGCGCCATCGATAACAAGGTCCTCCGCCGCGCGCTGGAAGCGTCCCGGCCAAACCACATTGCGCAGTCCTTGGCTCACCGTCGCGGCGTCCACACCGGTTCCCGCGGCGCGGAGCGCGGCACAAGCCACGGCTGCATTCCACCTTTGGTGCGAGCCGGCCAAGGCGGGAGCTTCGCCGGACCAAGGTTCATCCACGAAAGTGACCGGCACACCGACTTCCTCGGCTTTGGCCGCGAGGACGGCACGAGCTTCCTCGGTTTGCGGCGCCGAGACCACGGGAGCACCCGCCTTGACGATGCCGGCTTTCTCGGCGGCGATTTGCGCCAGCGTGTCGCCAAGCCACTTTTGATGATCCATGCCGATCGGGGTGATGACCGAAACCATCGGGGTCACGGCGTTGGTCGCATCGAGACGTCCGCCCATGCCCGTTTCCCAAACGACGTAGTCCGCTCCCTCGCGCGCGAACCACCAAGCGGCAAGCACAGTGGTCAGTTCGAAAAATGTCGGCGCGTGGTCCCATGATTCAGCGGCCTCGCGCAAGAAAGTCAGCCCTTCCGCCACGGCATCCTCGGTAATCATGGCGCCATCGAGACGGATGCGTTCGCGGCAATCGACCAGATGCGGCGAGGTGTAGAGACCGGTGCGGTATCCGGCGGCGCGGAGGATCGAATCCATCATGGCGCACGTGCTTCCTTTGCCGTTGGTTCCGGCGACGTGCAGGAACTTCAGCCGTTCGTGCGGGTCACCGGCCGAGGCGAGCAGACGCCGCGTATTGTCCAACCCCAGCTTGATGCCGAAGGTTTGCGTCCCGTAAAGCCACGCGAGCGCGTCGCGGTAGTTCACTTCTTGCGGTCGAAAAACCCGAGCAACTGCGCGAGCACCTCGCGCATGCGATGGCGCGGCACAATCATGTCGACCAAGCCGTGGTCCTGCAGGAATTCGGCGGTTTGGAAGCCCTTGGGCAGTTCCTGGTGCGTGGTCTCACGGATGACGCGCGGTCCGGCAAAGCCGATCATGCACTTGGGTTCGGCGATGATGAGATCACCGAGAGAGGCATAGCTGGCCATGACCCCGGCCGTGGTGGGATTGGTCAGGATGGAAATGTAGGGCAGCTTGGCCTCGGCATGGCGGGCCAGCGCGCCGCTTGTTTTGGCCATCTGCATGAGACTGAGCATGCCCTCATACATGCGCGCGCCGCCGGAGGCGGAAATGATGATGACCGGCCATTTGTTTTTCGTGGCGCGCTCAATGATGCGAGTGATTTTTTCCCCGACGACCGAGCCCATGGTGGCGGCAATGAAATTGAAATCCATCACGGCAAGGCCGACGTTGTGTCCGTCGATCTTGGCATCGCCGGTGATCACNGCGTCCTTCAGTCCTGTCTTTTTGCGGTAAGTCTCGAGGCGCTCCTGATAGGTGGCCACGCCGCGGAATTTGAGCGAATCNACCGATAGCAGGTCGGCATCGCGCTCCTTGAACGAGCCTTCGTCGACCAGACTTTTGATGCGATCGGCGGCCCCGATGGCCAGATGGTGGTCGCATTTCGGGCAGACCTGCAGGTTTTGCTCGAACTCGGCTTTGGTCACCACCTCGCCGCAGCCGGGGCATTTGGTCCACAGCCCCTCCGGAACATTGCTTTTGCCGCGCGCGCGGATTTTGAGCGCCGGTTTCTGGAAAATTCCCATGGCTCTTTCTATCCGCGCGCGACCGTGATGACAATCACCGCGGAGGCCCCCGCTTCCCGCAAAACCCGGGCGCAGGCGTCGGCCGTGGAGCCGGTGGTCAGGACATCGTCGACCAAGGCCAGCGCCCTTCCTTCCACCCTGCCGCCGGGGCGGAGCGCAAAGGCTCCTTGCAAGTTCCCGAACCTCTCCTCGCGGTGAAAATGTGTCTGGGTCAAGGTGTAACGGGTCCGCCGCAGACAGTCGTCCACCGGCAAGCGGAGACGCCGCCCGGCCAAGTGGGCGAGCACCTCGGCTTGGTTGAATTCGCGTTCACGTTTGCGCGTGGGATGGAGTGGCACGGGGACGATGGCATCCGGCCGCAGGTCAACCAGTCGCGCATCGCGAAATCCTTCACAGAGCATCCGCGCGAGCAAGTGCCGCAGGTGGACTTGGCGGTTGTATTTGAATTGATGGATGAGATCGCGCACCACACCGCGACTGCGGTAAGCCGAGGTGGCGAAGTCGAAGGAGAACTCGAGGTCGCCGCAATTCATGCAGCGGAAAGACGAGGTCAATTCTCCCCCGTAAGGCTGGCTGCAGACCGCGCAACGCGGACTGGTGAGACGAGCGCGAGCCCGACGGCAATCGCGGCACAGATAGGGCTGCATTCTCCCCAGAGCCACCCCGCACCCGGCGCAGTGCGGCGGGTAAAGCAGACCCGCAGCCGCCTCAAGCCACGCGCGTCGCCACCGGACGGAAAACATGACGAAGATAAAGACCGACCAACGCGCCGGTCAGGACGAGCGCGGCCAGTGGGAGTATGCCCGTCGGGACAGCGCCGCTGACCAAATTCGGACCGACCCACGGCCAGAGATCGGAGGTTTCCCCCGCGGCCGGACGAAGAAAAAGCTGCGATGTTTGCTGGGCGAAAACCCATCCGGAATGCAGACCGATCGGCAACCAGAGGGAATGCGTCTTCACCGTTGCCGAGCCGAGGATCCAGCCCGCGACGAACAAGCTAACCATGCCCCCCGCCAACACACCCGGTTCGGGCCATGCCGCGGTGAAGTTGAGCAACTCCGTCCACCCGCTCCACGCGTGTACCTCGCCGGCCTGCAAAGACGATCGCGCGGGCTTGAGAAAATGCAGGACGGCAAAAAGCAGCGAGGAGACGGCGATGGCCGCCGTTGGACGCAGCGACCACAGGCAAAGCCCCAAGATTACCCCGCGGAAGATCAATTCCTCGATGCCGCCGACCGCGATGGCCGTGAGAACAATGCGTCCGAGTTTGCTCCACTCCGGATCGGGCCGGAGGACGAACCATCCGGCGAAAAGGTAGATGACCGCGAGCAACGCCACGATGCCGACGGCCAGCACCAAGCCGGCAGCCAGATCGCGGCCAGCCGATCGATTGCGCTGCAGGCCGAGGTCCTTGACCCGCCGCAGGCCGATCCAAACCAGCGCCGGCCAGAGCAACACCAACGCGCTGACCTGCACGCTGCGCGAAAGGACGCGGTGGAAGGGAAATTTGGCCAGCCAGTCGGTGGCCCCCGCCGCGGCCAGAGCCTGTCCGCCCCAGAAAACCCAAGGCGCCACCAATCCACCCGCCGCCAGCACTGCGACCAGATAGACGGGGATTTTGAGGTAAGCAGGCATGAGAAGCGGTCGCCGGGCAACCGTGGGAAGTGCGCCGGGAAACCGCGGCAGGGTCGAGCAGACTACCGTTGCTGCATTCCTGCCCTGGCGGGGTTTGTCAGTCGGACCTCCACGGCCCCCGGAGCGCCTTCACACTAGATCATCAGGGGTCCGGAAACAACCCGCCTTGCGGCCCCGACTACAAAAAAGTCCTCTCTGACAAACAGCTTGTTTACCGCCGCCGCCGTTGCTTTACTCAAGAGCTCTCATCGCCACCGTAAAGTCGTCCCACCCATGACCAAGATTCTCCTCATCGCCGCCACTGTTTTTTCCCTGGGGGCGGCCGCGCTGGGCTTCCTCAATCGGGGGAAACTCGTCGATACGCGCACCGAACTGGAGAACACTTCCACGCAANTGAGCAGTGCGCGCCAAGAGGTCGAGGCAACGAAGAAAGTGGTGGAGGAAAAAAAGGAAGAAATCACGGCCCTGAGCAGCGAGAAGGACACCCTTTCGGCCAATCTCAACGAGTCAAAGTCGGAACTGGAGAAAGCCACCGCGGCTCTCGAGGAAGAAAAGGCCAAGATCGCCGCCGCGGAACAGGCCAAGGCTGAAGCCGAAACCACCCTGCAAGCGGCGCAGGACAAGATTGCCGAGCTCGAGGGGCAACTCGCCGAAGGCGCGCCGGCCGCCGAGACCACCGAGACGGCGGACACGGCATCCATCACCGCCGAACGCGACGAATTGCGCACGGTCGTGGCCGGTCTCGAAGACCGCGCCGCTGGGCTGGAAGCGCAGGTCGCCGAACTCAAACGCAAGGAGCAGGCTCGGCAGACTTCGCAAATGCGGCAGGGCTTGCAAGGCACCATTCTTGCCGTGAACCAAGCATGGAACTTCGTCGTCCTCAGCCTCGGCGACCGTCAGGGCGTGGTGCCCAATGCCGAAATGCTCGTGCAACGCGGCGGTCAACTGCTCGGCAAAGTGCGCGTCACTTCGGTTGAGCCTTCCACCTCGATCGCCGACATNCTCGTGCGCACCGTGCCGCGCGGCTTNAGCGTCATGCCGGGCGACACCGTCATCTACCAGGCCCAGCGCGACTGAACCCGGCCATGCTGAAGCGGTTCCTNCTTTTGATTTTGGCGACCTCCGCCCTTTCGGCCTGCGAAACAACTGCGCCACCGCCCAGCGAAGCCTCGCAACGCGGTCTGAGCACCATCCCTTGGAACCGCCCGGCCAAATGGGAAGGCGGCGGCGCTTTGGGCAGCCAGATGGGCGCCATGCGCGGCTACTGAGTGTCCGACGCGGCCTTCCGCCGAGCACTTGTCATCCGAGGTGGAGCCCTCGGCGATTTTCTCCTCACCCTCCCGGTCATCTCCTCTCTGCGTGAGGCGGAACCCGGGGCACAACTGGAAGTTCTCGCCTATCCGGGCATCGCCGCCTTGGCCAAGGCTGGCGGACTCGTCGATGCGGCACGGTCGATCGAATATGGACCCCTGGCCGGATTCTTCACCCGTGACACGGTGCTCGATGCCGCTTTGCGGGAATACTTCGCGTCATTCGATCTCATCCTCAGCTACCTCTACGACCCCGACGGATTCTTTGCCGAAAATCTCCGCGTATCCGGAGTGCAACGTCTCGTCACGGGGCCCTCGCGGGTCACGGGCCAGGCGCACGCCATTGACCAACTGGCCGCACCTCTTGCCGCACTGGGCATTCCCTTGGCCAACCGCGCCGTTCAATTGCCGTCAGGAGGCTCCAAGACCGGAAACTCGGAGGTTTTTCTTCATCCCGGATCGGGCAGCGCAGCAAAGAACTGGCCCGCGGAAAATTGGCGGCAACTGGCACGGGAGTGGCTCGAGCAGGATCCGTCCTTGCATCTGGTCATCGTCGGCGGAGAAGCGGACGCCGCCGCCCTCGCTGCCCTGCGCGATCTGACCGCAGACCGACGCGTGCGGCTGCGGGAGAACCTTCCGTTGCCCGACCTGGCCCGCGAACTCGGTGGGGCGCGGTTGTATCTCGGTCATGACACGGGGATCAGTCACCTCGCCGCCCTGTGCGGCACGCCGTCTCTCCTGCTGTTCGGACCCACCGACCCAGGGATATGGGCACCCCCTCACGGGCACGTCCGCGTGCTGCGCGCGCCTGAGGGCAACCTTGCAGCCCTCGGCGTCGACACGGTCCTGCGCAGCGCCCGCCGCTGGCACGAACTTGCCAGCGGACCGCGGGCTGCCGACACTGCGCCACGATGAAGATCCCCCTCGCCATTTTGCTCGCCCTCGGGCTGTCCTCGGATGTTGTCCGTGCCGCCGAAGATGAAACCGTCACTTGGGAGAAGTTGCAAAACGAAGCGGCCGGACTCACCGCCGATCTGCCCGAGGACGAAGCCGAGGGGAAAAAGTTGCTGGCCCAACGCCTCGCCTCCCAGCTGGAACACTTTTCGGATTACGTCCGCGACTACCCACAAAGTCCCAACCGTTGGGAGGCGCGCATGGCCGTCATGCAACTCGGCAACTCGCTGGCCATGATCGAGGACCGCGAGCCCGACCTCGCCGCGCAAAGCAAGGAACTGCGCGAGATTGCCGACGACAAGGAAGCGCCGCTCAACATCCGCGCCGATGCCGGGCTCGTGCTCCTGCAGATTGCCTCGGTCGATTTCGACCGCGTGCGCACCGAGCAATCCGCACGCGATCTGAGCGCGGCCATCGCCAAGTTTCTCGAGACGCATCCCGACGACCCGCGCCGCGCCGCACTCAAGCTGACCGAAGCGCAAGCGTTGGAAACTTTCGACCCGGCCGCGGCGCGCTCCATCTACGAAGAGGTGTCCAAAGACGAGGACCCCGACATCGCCGAAGCCGCCAAGAGCGGATTGGAACTGATGGAGCTGCGGGACAATCCGCTCGAGTTGTCCTTCACCACTGTCGACGGAAAAAAATTCGACCTCGCCGGGCTGCGGGGAAAGGTCGTGCTGATCGATTTCTGGGCCACGTGGTGCCCGCCTTGCGTCGAGGAAGTCCCGCAACTGGTGGAGACTTACGAAAAATTCAAAGACCGCGGCTTCGAAATCGTCGGCATCTCGCTCGACAACGACAAAGGCGCCCTTGAGAAATTCACGAGCGATAACAAGATGACCTGGCCGCAATTCTTCGACGGCAAAGGCTGGGATAACGAACTGGCCCAGCGCTTCAAAATCCAATCCGTGCCGACCATGTGGCTGCTCGGCCGAGACGGGAAACTCATCGATCCCGCCCCGCGCACCCGCTTGGAGCAAGCCGTGACCGCCGCGCTCGGGCAGCCTTAAGCCGCCTTGCGGGTGGTCGGCCGCTTCGCTTTGCCGCGCTTGGCCGCATGGCGCACGCGCCAGCGCACGGGGGCCTTAACGATGTAGCCCGCGCAATCGTCCGCACCGCAACGGCATGGGTGCTCATGATAGTGGTCGTAGTCGTAGTAGTAGTCGTACGACAATTCCTCACCCGGCTTGATATTGCGTATGGCCACGATCCAAACGCGTCCGCGCAAGACCTGCGACTCGCAATTGGGGTCGCACGAGTGGTTGATGTAACGCGCCGTGTTCCAGAGGACGCTGCCATCGATGTCCACCCTGCTGTTGAGCTCGAAAATATAGATGCAACCATCACCGCCGCGCTTGGCCCGTTCTTGACGCGCCAACTCTCGGCGCCAGCCCTCGGCTTTGGTGATGCGCTCGCCCACGTATTCGATGACGCGTGTGCCCTTGGGAATCGCCTTGGAAGCGAACATACCTCGGCCGTGGATTTTGGATCCGCGCACCTTGGCCCATGGGGTGCGGGTTTTCTCCGGCTTGGGTGCTTTCTTTTTGCACGATGAAGTNTGCTTTTTGCTCATAGCGGAGGCGATTAGTACCATGACGAACGGCCGGACCAAAGACTCTTCAATTGAGTCGCCAGCGGGATCAGCGAGGGCGAGGATGGCAATCTGCCATGACGCCGTATGATGTCATCGTCCTCGGCGGAGGCGCCGCCGGTCTGTTCTGCGCGGCCGCCGCCGGCCAACGCGGCCGCCGCGTGCTTGTCCTCGAACACAACGACCGCGTCGGCAAGAAGATCACCATTTCCGGCGGAGGCCGCTGCAATTTCACCAACATCGGCGCCTCCCCGGAAAACTATCTCTCCTCCAATCCCGAATTTTGTCGCTCTGCCCTCGCCCGTTACACGCCGTCCGATTTCCTCTCGCTCGTCGAGAGCCATGGCATTCCCTGGCACGAGAAAAAACTCGGCCAGCTTTTCTGCAACACGCGATCGCAAGACATCATCGACCTGCTTCTCGCCGAATGTTCCAGGGCGGGAGTCACCATCCGCTGCGGGGCGCACATCGCGGAGGTCGCCAAAGGCGATTGCTTTCGCGTGCGAACCGCCGACAGCGAGTTTTCCGCCGCTTCGCTCGTCGTGGCCACGGGCGGACTTTCCTTCGCCAAATTGGGGGCCAGCGACCTCGGTTATCGTATCGCGCGCCAGTTCGGCTTGCGCTTGACCGGGATCCGTCCCGGCCTCGTTCCGCTGACCTTTCTCGGGGCGGAGCGCGAAGCGTTCGGACCGTTAAGCGGCGTCTCGTTGCCTGTGCGCATTCGTCATGGCCACGCCGTGTTCGAGGAGTCCATGCTTCTCACCCACCGGGGTTTCAGCGGTCCGGCCATCCTGCAGATTTCCAGCTACTGGCGCGAGGGCGAGACGCTCTGCATCGATCTGCTGCCGCAGGGTGAAAGCGAAGTGTTGCCCGGACGCGGGACGGCCGTGACTCAACTCTCGACGCTCTGGCCGAAGCGATTCGCCGAAGCGTGGTGCGCCCGCTGCACGCCGGACAAGCCTGTGGCCCAATGGACGGCACGCGAGCGGGAGGAAACGCGGCGAAAATTGCATGCTTGGCCCGTCGATTTCTCGGGGACCGAAGGCTATCCCAAAGCGGAAGTGACCCTCGGCGGGGTGGACACCCGCGATCTTTCCTCCAAAACCATGGAAGCGCGCAAAGTTCCCGGCTTGTATTTCATCGGCGAGGTCGTCGATGTCACCGGATGGCTCGGCGGCTATAACTTCCAGTGGGCCTGGGCCAGCGCGCGGGCGGCGGGGCAAGCCGCCTGATTACTCGGCGACATCCACCACTTTGATACCGACGGCGGCGGCGGATAGCTCCAGTTGCCGCGTGACATTTTCCAGCGCGACCAGCAACTGCCGGCGGGTTTCCTCATTGGTTGGCGCCAAAGCCAGGGCATCGGCCAAGGCGGCAGCTTGCGCGATTGCCCCGTAGGTCGCCATGGCCTGCGCCGGCGCCGCGGCAAAGACCAAATCATGCAATCCCTTGCCATCGCGATTCTCCTCCGAAATTCCAAGGTAAAGATCGCGCAGGGCATCGGTGCGTCCCGTCACTTCGTCCGCAATGACCGCACCCTGTAGCCACCGCCGCGGGAGAACGTCGCCGCTCTGCGCGAGCAAGCCTTGGAAAATGCGGGCCACCGCCGCTTCGGGGGACGCGAGAAAATAGCGCTCGCGGAAGTTCGCAGCCGAACCGGGAGCCCACGCTTCGGCTATGGCCTGCATGTCCGCGCGCAGGCGACCCGACCAGCCCGCCAACTCGGGCAGAGCCGTCAGGATCTCCTGCAACTTTTTCTCGTTCATCTCGCCGACGCTGAGACGCGCCAACTTTTTCAGGCGTCGCTCTGTCTCCGCGAAGGCATCAACGGTGTAGTCCTCGACACCGGCCCCGAGCGGATCCGGTTGGGCCGAGAGCTCCTCGACGGAACTTGGGTCGACATAAAAAACCGCAGCCTCGGTTTTTTGGTAGGAACGTTTGGCTTTGGCTAGCGAGTCGATCGCCCCGGACAAATCACCGGCGGCCGAAGCGGGGGCCGCGGCGGCTTTACGGGCCGTGCTCTCGAATTTGGTCGCTTGCTCGACCGCCGCGGCGCTGGCCGATGTGACCAAGTCGGCATTGGCCAAAGCAATCTGCTCAGTCAGCGTGACACGCGTCGGGGTCGGCGCGGAGGCGGCCTCGGAAAACTCGATAACCGGAGTGGGGCTTGGGGTCGGAGTCGGACTCGGTCGCGGCAGGGGCACGTCGCTGACCTCCCAGTTACAGCCAGTCCCGAGAACACCGAAAAAGCCGACTACGACGATCGATACGACAAGTTTCGCCGCGCGGAAGTGGCCTTTCATACGGCAATGNTCGGCCCTGCCCTCGGGGCCTGTCAAAAGCTTTCGCCCCGCGGCGCCGATTGCGAACGTTCCCGCTCTANTCGTTCGAGGAATTCCCGGGCCAAAGTCGACCCCGGAAATCTCTGGGCCAGCCGCAGAAGACGGGTGGCTTCTTCTGTCCGGCCGTGGCTCCAGAAGTGCAGACCGAGGTATTCGTATCCCCGCGCTTGGTCCGGATCCCGCGCGATGGCCCGCAAATGTATGGGCAAAACCTCCGAGGCCGGTCGGCCGGACCAATCGGCTGAGACCGCCCAATCCCGCAAGGCCTGCGCATGGAAAGGCCTCTCTTGCGCCGCGCCGCGGAAGTAGTCCGCTGCGCGTGCATACCACTGGCTTCGTTCCACTCCGGGCGAAGCGAGGTTGCCCATGGTAGCCGCCGCCTCTCCCGCCGCCATGAGCAACCGCGGATTCCTCGGCGAGAAATCCAATCCATCACGGGCCAGTTGCAAAACCTCGCGCGCATCGCCGCGTCCACGCGCCTGCATGGCCTGAAAAGCCTTTTGCTCGGCCGGGCCTTCGCGCAGAACCAAGGCGAGGAGCATTACTCCGGTCAGCGCCGGCAACAAACCGAGCGGTCTCAGCCACCACGGGACATAAACGGTCGTTGTGTATCCGCCGACACCGCCGCGCGCCGCAGCAATCCAACCGGCCGCCAGCGCGACCAACAAGACCGAAGCCTGAACGTGCAGACGGTAATCAAAAATGGAGTGGACGCCCTGGGCGACAAGCACCGCCAGCGCCCCGGTGACGAGTCCGAGTTCGGTGCTGCGCGGCAACAATCCGACCGGCGGAGTTTCGCGCGCCAAGCGCATTGCAGTGCGCCAGCCGGATGCCAGATGCACGATGAAAAAGAGGCAACCCGAGAGGAAGCCGACACGCCCGTATTCGATGAGCATCTGCAGCCAGTCGTTGTGCGCGTGAACCGGGAGTCCGGCCAGACTGTTCGTGCGGTAACGGAGCGAAAGCTGGTCGAACATGTTGGCCCCCGCACCGAACCACGGATCCAGAGTAAGCATGGGCGGCGCGACGGTGAACCACAATGACTCCCGGTAAGCATCGAGTCCCAAGGCATCGAAACGCAGTTGCACCGCGAAGCTCTCCAGCCCGACCGAAAAGGCCAAAGCCAGCGCCGCCCCCAGCACGAGCAACGCGCCCGCTGACAACCAAAACCGGTTCGCCAGCGCCCCACGATTCAGCACAAAGAAGCTNACCAGTGCGAACATAACCAGTCCGGCTCCGACCCCGAGGTAAGCCGCACGCGAGAGGCACAGCGTGAGACCGGAAAACCCGGCGGCTGTCACCCAAAAAAGGAGCAGCTTGACCGCTACCCGTTCGCGTCCCCACACCAGCATGCCGAGCGCGAGGAAAGTCGATGCCTGCAGCACGGCTGAGAGCGAGCCGCGACTGGCCAGCGTGCCGGAAACAAAACCCTGGTTCGGCATCGGCTGGTCTCCACGGGGCAGGCCAAGTCCCGGACCCAATCCCGGCAGCGGGTGGAATGGCGCCTCCGCCGCGAACTGGGCCACGGCCAGCGCGGTCTGGCCAAGCACAAGCAGGCAAATTGTTCCGAGCACAAGCCAACGGGGACCGTCGCCGCGCAACTGCCACGTCACCGTGAGGTAGACGGAAAGGGCCCCAAGCAGCAGCCACAGATCGTCGCGCGCGGCATAAGGATCCGGGCTCGTGCTTTGGCGCCAGAGCAAATAGCCGCCGAAAAACAGCGTCGCGGCCGTGCACCACGCTGCCGGCGGGTTGCAAGGCCGCCAAAACATTAAACCGGCCAGCACGGCCGCCGCGCCAACGAGCAAGTAGGCAGGGACCGCCAACGCCGGATACCACCAGCCACCCAAGAGAACTTGGGATGCGAGAAGCCCGGCGGCGAGAAGAGTTGCTGAGGTCCAGTTGAGAAAAGCCGCGAGCACGGTGACCCCAATCTAACGGCGCCCCGTGCCCGCGCTCAACAAAGTAGCACGCTTTCCCGGTCCAAAGGCGAATGCGGGAAACCCATCATTGCCCTCGCGGGCCATGTTCCATTAACCAAGGAGGTTCACAGNGCGTTCCGCACCGCTTCTCCGATCAACGACCAAGCCATGAGCAAAAAAATCGCCCTTATCTTCCCCGGCCAAGGCGCCCAAGCCGTCGGCATGGGCCGCGAACTGGCCGCCACTTATCCCGTCGCCGCGGATCTTTTCCGCCGAGCAGACGAAATCCTCGGTTGGCCTCTGAGCAAAGTCTGCTGGGAAGGACCCGACGAGGAACTGACCAAGACCTCCGTCTGCCAACCTGCGCTCTACGTCCACGGACTTGCCGCCCTCGCGGTCGTGCGGGAAAAACTCGGAGACTTCCCCGTGGCCGGCACCGCCGGCTTGTCCCTCGGGGAATTCACCGCCCACGCTGCAGCCGGGACATTCGACTTTTCCACCGGATTGCAGCTTGTCGCGCGACGCGGACAGTTCATGCAGGAAGCCTGCGAAGCGACCCGCGGCGGGATGGCTGCGATGATCGGAGTCGACGAGAACGTGGTTCGCGACCTCGCTGCCGCGGCCGACGTCGATGTGGCCAACATCAATTCGCCCGGACAGATCGTCGTCTCGGGCGAAGCAAGCAAGATCGCCGTGGCCGTCGGCCTGGCCAAGGACTACGGCATCCGCAAAGCAGTCGAACTCAAAGTGGCCGGCGCTTTCCATTCGCGCCTCATGCAACCCGCCTACGAGCGCCTCGGCGAAGCCTTGGTCGGGACAATACTCCACGAACCGCGCTTCCCCGTGGTCTGCAATGTCGATGCCAAAGTCGTGCGCAGCGCGGACGACATCCGCCGCACGCTGGCCGATCAAGTGACCGACAGCGTCCGCTGGGCGGATTGCGTCACCGCCCTGCTCGACGATCTCGGCTGCGACACCTTCCTCGAACTCGGCCCCGGCGCCACGCTGGCCGGCATGGTCGCGCGCATCCGCAAAGGCACGCCCGTGCAGTCGGTCGGCACCGCGGAAGACGTGGAAAAACTCGCGCTCTGATTGCCTCGCGCCGCGCGCGCAGCCATAGTTGATCCATGTTTCTGGCCGACGAAATCCGGCGCCTCAAAAAGGAGCGCAATGCCGTCATCCTCGCGCACAACTACCAGATTGCCGAAATCCAGGAATTGGCCGACCACGTCGGGGATTCCCTCGGCTTGGCCTACCGCGCCGCGGAAACCGAAGCCGATGTCATCGCCTTCTGCGGCGTCCACTTCATGGGCGAGACGGCCAAGATCGTCAATCCGGGTAAAACCGTGGTCATTCCCGACCTCAACGCCGGGTGCTCGCTCAGCGATTCCTGTCCGCCGGAAAGGCTCGCCGCCTATCTCGAGGAACACGCCGACAAAAACTATTACGTTGTCGCCTACATCAACTGTTCGGCCGGCGTCAAAGCACTCTCCGATGTCATCTGCACCAGCGGCAATGCGGTGAAAATCGTCGAAAGCGTCCCCACCGACCGCAATATTCTTTTTGTCCCGGATGAAAACCTCGGCGCGTGGGTGACCGAACAAACCGGCCGTCCCATGACGCTCTGGAAAGGCAATTGCTACGTTCACGTCGAGTTCACCCGGCAAAGCATCGAAAGGATCCGCGCCGAATACCCGGCCGCCCCGATCGTCGCGCACCCCGAATGCACACATGCGGTGCGCATCCTCGCCGACGAAGTCTGCTCGACCGAAAAAATGGTCGGCTACTGCAAAAGCTCGCCCGCCGACGCCTTCGTTATCGTCACCGAATCCGGGATGCTCCACCGGCTGCGGCGCGAAATTCCGGACAAAACCTTCATCCCGGGTCCCACCGACCACTGCGCTTGCGCGGACTGCCGTTACATGAAGATGAACACGCTGGACAAACTCCGCGATTGTCTGCGCGATTTGTCGCCGCAGATCATCATCCCCGAAGACCTCCGCGCCCGCGCTGAACTTCCCATCCGGCGCATGCTCGAGTTGAGCCGGAGCTGATCCGCCACGTCATCTTGCAGCGGGCGGTCCATGACCCGTCGGACCTATAAGTTCCGTAAAGCAGCAACGTTCATGGACCGCCGCTACAAACGGAAAAGAAAAGGGCGCCCCTCACGGGACGCCCTTTGATGAATTTACTGCGTGTTCCGGCTTAGTAGCCGCCACGGTCGCCGCGGTCGCGGTATCCACCGCCACCACCGCCGCCGCCGCGATAACCGCCACCGCCGCCACGGCCTCCGCCGCCGCCGCGATAGCCACCGCCACCACCGCCACCGCCGCGGTATCCGCCGCCACCGCCGCCTTGCGGGCGGTCTTCGCGCGGACGCGCTTCATTGACCTGAATGGTGCGGCCGTCCATGTCCTGGCCATGGAATTTGCTGATCGCCGCATTGGCCTCGTCGTCGGACGAGAAAGTGATGAAACCGAAACCGCGCGAGCGGCCGGTCTGACGATCGACGGCAATCATGACGTCGGTCACGGTGCCACATTGACCGAAGGCGTCGCGGAGCGAGTCTTCGGTGGTGCTGAAGGGGAGATTCCCCACATAGAGTTTGTTACCCATACTATTGTGTTTTCGTTGTGTTTATCTGCCAGGCTCCAAGCCGTCCGGTGCCTGCGCAAACTCCCACGAACGTATACTCAACTCGGGGGGCGCTTTCTGACCTGAACTTGTCGACTGTCGGGGTTTAACGTTGGGCCGATCTGCCCCGAGCGCAAGCGAAAAGAGCTACTGCGCCAGGATCACCCTGTAGAAGTGCTCGACTCCTCCCGCCGCGTGCTGGGCCGAAGCGGAGTTGGAGATGGCCGTGACCGGAGGCACGGAAAGATTCGACCAAGTAAGCGCACCGAGACTCGGCTTGCCCTGAAGCTGGTAGACCCTGTTGCTCACAGCGCTCCACGTGACCGTGGTGTTTGTCCCGTTGCGCTCGATCGAAGTGATGCGGAAGGTGGAGGATGGATCGACGGGGTGCGTGCCG
>JGI24766J26685_10000132_pt1 | contig 18130 bp, 18 predicted proteins | sample SanBayMetagenome_FD_26685 | JGI IMG/M metagenome (IMG submission 26685)
CGCTGATTTCCATTCATCGAGTAGCACCTTAAGGCGATCACCAGTTACCTTCCAACTCTCAGAGAGTGCAAGGCTTTCAGCTTCTGCAACAATTTTTTCTTTCTCAACAAGGATTTGTTCGCGTCGAGCAGACTTAGCAGCAGTCTCTGCTGCCTTCTTAGCCTCATAGGCCTCGCGATGTCCCTCAATGAGAGGTTCGATTTGTTCTACTGATGCTGAAAGAGCATCAAGATCGCCAACACCATTTAATTCTTTTACTTGCTCGCGCAGTTTCTTAACCGCTGCATATGCATCAGATGGGACAAGTGCGCCACTTTTGATTCGGGCTGCAAGGAGTGCAACTTCAGCTGCAACGAGTTCAAATTTGCGAACGAAGTAAGCCAGAGCTTCTTCGGCTGTTTTACCAGGATACGAACCAACTGCTTTTTCACCGGAGGAGGTGCGAACAAAAACTGTTCCATCTTCGGCTACGCGACCAAAGGCTGATGGATCTCCGATTAAGGCTGATGCTGCACTTGCTTGTGGTGTTGGATTGAAATCGCTCATGGTGTGTTCCCTTTCAGCGCGTTGTTCTGATCTAGAACGTCGCTATCAGTGTGCGTGCTCACTCAAGGCGCACCTTGGATGAGCGTGAATCGTGCGGAGGTAAAAGGTACCCTGTCTAGGTGAGTGAGCGTCAATCGCTCCTATTTTGAGCGTGGGCGAAAGGGTGAAATCGGTGCTAGTCGACTCTTTTGCTGCCCCTATGTATGCCACTAACTGCTGGGTGATTGCTCCCAAGGCTGGAAGTGAATGCGTTGTGATCGATCCCGGAATGCCCGATGTTTCACAGCAGTTGGATGAGATTCTAAAGAAGCACTCACTTAAGCCTGTTGCAGTCATTGCTACACATGGACATCTTGATCACACCTTTTCTATTCAGCCTATTGCCGATGGTTATTCAATTCCTGCCTACATTCACTCACTCGATCGAGTGGCTCTGGCTCATCCTGAGCGTATTCATGGTCCAGAATTCGTAGCGACATTATCGGCTATGGACTTTGTCGAACCGAAGGATGTAAGAGAATTGCGCAATGAAGAAGTGGTGGAGCTTGTGGGTATGAAATTCAAAGCCATCCACGCACCCGGCCACACCGCCGGTTCTCTCGTTTTTGTAGTTGACGATGAATTATTAGTCAGCGGCGATGTTCTCTTTGCTGGTTCTATTGGACGCACAGATCTGCCAAGTGGATCAGCTGAGGCGATGGAGAGTACGTTGCGTAAAAAGATTATGCCGCTCGGGGATCATTTACGCGTACTGCCTGGACACTATGCAGAGACAACCATGGGCGCTGAGAAGAAAAACAATCCATATTTAACTGCCCTGAAAGGTCGCTACTAATGGCCGGGCAAAAGATTCAAGCTCCTAAAGGCGTCAGTGAATATGTTCCACCGCGCTCTGCAGCATTTGAATTTGTTCGCGAATCCTTGATTGAGCCAGCTCGCAAAGCGGGTTACCAATTAATCGAACTTCCAGTCTTTGAAGATACTGAACTCTTTACTCGAGGTGTTGGTGAATCAACTGATGTGGTCTCAAAAGAGATGTATACATTTCAAGACCGTGGCGATCGATCCATTACATTGCGCCCAGAAGGAACTGCCGGAGTAATGCGCGCGGTTATTGAACATGGTTTAGATCGTGGTCAACTACCAGCAAAGCTTTGGTACTCAGGACAGTTCTTTCGTGCAGAGCGTCCACAAGCAGGTCGCTACCGCCAGTTCTACCAGGTGGGTATTGAAGCTATTGGTTTAGATGATGCGGCAATTGATGCTGAGGTTATTGCTATTGCTGATGCAGGATTTAAGGCGATTGGTTTAAGTAAGTATCGTTTAGAAATAACCAGTTTGGGTGATGCAGTTTCTCGTGCAGCCCATCGTGTTGATTTAGTGAAATTTATTGCGGGGATGAAATTGGATGAGGCAACAACTGCGCGTGCAGCCCTTAATCCACTTCGCCTTTTTGATGATAAGCGCCCTGAAATCAAAGATGCAATGGCGAAAGCTCCATTGCTAGTTGATTACTTGAGTGAGAGTTCACGTGCTCATTTTGAACAAGTGAAAAAGTATCTTGATGTGTTAGGCATTTCCTATGTTCTTAATCCACGGATGGTTCGTGGTTTGGATTACTACACAGGCACTACATTTGAATTTGTGCATGAACTTCTCGGTGCTCAGTCTGGAATTGGTGGGGGAGGCCGCTATGACGGACTTATGGCCGAACTCGGAGGCCAGTCTTTATCTGGAATTGGTTTTGGTTTAGGTGTTGATAGAGCGCTTTTGGCAGCAGAGGCTGAAGGAGTAATTAACGAGAACTCCTTTGTCTCAGATTTGTTCATCATTCCACTGGGGGATGCGGCAAAAGAAATGGCGATGAAGATTGCTAGCCAGCTACGCGGTGCCGGAAAGAGTATTGAAATTGCTTTTGGAGATCGAGCGCTCAAGGGTGCAATGAAAGGCGCAGACAAGAGCGGTGCGCGCTATGTCATCGTTTTAGGCGAATCAGAGATTTCTAGCGCAATGGTGGAGCTAAAAGAGATGAAAACTGGTGCCACTTCATCGGTTAAGATTGACTCATTAATCAGCGCAATTTAGTTATAGGGATGTAGAACGCACATATGTTAAGAACTCATGACGCAGGCTCTTTGCGCAAATCCCATGCCGGAACGACCGTTACTTTGGCCGGGTGGGTCTCACGCCGCCGTGATCATGGTGGTGTTGCATTTATAGATCTACGCGATGCTTCAGGTTCTGTTCAAGTAGTTATTCGCGATGAAAAGATGGCGGGTTCTCTTCGCGCCGAGTGGTGTCTGATGATTACGGGAGAAGTTTTGGCAAGACCTGCTGGAAATGAGAATACAAATATTCCTACAGGTGAAATTGAAGTTATGGGTGACACAGTTGTTGTTTTGAGTGAGTCAGCACCGCTGCCTTTTCCAGTTGATTCAGGAAATGATTCAGAAATCAGTGAAGAAGTGCGCTTGAAGTATCGCTACCTGGATCTGCGCCGTGAGAAGCCAGCGGCAAATCTTCGTTTGCGCTCCAAGGTAACTTCAGTTATTCGCCGTGTGATGGAAGATGAAGGTTTTCTTGAGATCGAAACCCCATACCTAACACGTTCAACTCCTGAAGGTGCTCGCGACTTTTTAGTTCCAGTTCGCCTGCAGCCAGGTAGTTGGTATGCCTTGCCACAGTCTCCACAGCTCTTTAAGCAGTTGTTGATGGTTGCTGGAATGGAAAAGTATTACCAAATCGCCAGATGTTTTCGCGATGAGGATTTCCGTGCTGACCGCCAACCAGAATTTACGCAACTCGATATCGAGATGTCCTTTATTGATCAAGAAGATATCTTGGCCGTTGCCGAAAAGATTGTTTCAAAGATTTGGAAAGAAGCCGTCGGGTACACCATCCCACTTCCACTCCAGCGCATGACTTATGCCGATGCGATGACTCGCTATGGTTCAGATAAACCTGATCTTCGCTTTGGTCATGAACTAACTGAACAGACTCAGTATTTTGCTCAAACAACTTTCAGAGTTTTCCAAGCACCATATGTTGGAAGCGTTGTTATGCCTGGGGGAGCAGCCTCTCCTCGTCGTGAGTTAGATGCATGGCAAGACTGGGCTAAAGCGCGTGGTGCTAAGGGCCTTGCATACATCTTGGTCAATGAAGATGGAACTTTAGGCGGACCAGTTGCTAAGAATCTTTCTGAGTCAGAAGCTTCAGGAATTGCTGTAGCAGCGGGTGCAAAAGCTGGAGATGCGATTTTCTTTGCTGCCGGTGAACGCATGGCGTCGTTGAATTTACTAGGTGCGGTTCGTTTGGAAATCGGTAAGCGTTGCAACTTAATTCCTGCAGATAAGTGGGAGTTCCTATGGGTTGTTGACGCACCAATGTTTGAACCAACAGATAACGGTGGTTGGACCGCTGTTCACCATCCATTTACTGGCCCTAAGCCAGAGTTTGCAAAGACATTTGCAAAGGATCCTGCCTCGGCACTTGCCTATGCATATGACATTGTTTTGAATGGGACTGAACTTGGCGGTGGATCAATTCGTATTCACGATCGCCAAATCCAAAAAGATGTTTTCAGTGTTATCGGCTTGAGTGATGAAGAGGCGCAGAGCAAGTTTGGTTTCCTCTTAGAGGCCTTCAATTACGGACCACCTCCACATGGTGGAATTGCACTTGGTCTTGATCGCGTATGCGCACTGCTTACTGATTCAGATTCAATCCGTGAAGTGATTGCATTCCCTAAGACTGCAAGCGGTGGAGACCCATTAACTGGTGCTCCAACTCCTATTACTACGGCGCAACGCAAAGAGAGCGGTATTGATGGCGCTCCTAAAGCAGCGCCTCAGGTAGGCTAACAACATGGGTCCAGGTGGAATTGCAACAATAATCGCAAGTTGTGCGCTGATGGTTATCGCCATTGCAGTTGCCTACGTGATTATTCGTCTTGGTCGTTTTATAGATGAGGCTAAGGCTTCCCTCAAAACCATCACAGATGAGACTGCACCTCTTATCGATGAAGTGCACACGACTGTGACTTTAGTGAACGGACCGCTCAAGAGCATTAACAAAATTACTAAAAATGCTGAAGATCTCTCAGATAAAGTAAATGAAGCAACAACAGCTTTCATTAGCAAAAATGGCTCAGCCGTCAAAGTTGCTGGTGCTCTTATCTCTGCAGCGTCGAAGAAAAAATCTCGATCTAAGAAGAAGGCTGAGTGATCCTCACAAGTGGAATCCGCCGAGATCCGTTCGCGCTGGCTGCGCTTCTTTGAATCAGATAACCGTCAAGGATTAACCCACACCGTTGTTCCATCGGCATCTCTTATCGCTGATGACCCAAACCTTTTACTCGTTAACGCAGGAATGGTTCCGTTCAAACCCTACTTTTTAGGCGAGATTACCCCGCCTTACAAGCGCGCAACATCAGTACAAAAGTGTGTAAGAACATTAGATATCGATGAAGTTGGAAAAACTACGCGACATGCATCATTTTTCCAGATGTGTGGCAATTTCTCTTTCGGCGACTACTTCAAAGAAGGTGCTATTGCACTTGCTTGGGAGTTGTTAACTCGTCCGATTAATGATGGTGGTTATGGTTTTCCAGAAGATCGTTTATGGGTAACGGTTTATTTGGATGATGATGAAGCCGCAGACATTTGGCACACCAAAATGGGTGTTCCAAAAGAGCGCATCCAACGTCGCGATATGGAAGATAACTTCTGGTCAATGGGTGTTCCTGGACCATGTGGTCCTTGTTCTGAAATTTATTACGATCGTGGTCCTGCATATGGCGCAGAAGGTGGACCGATTGCAGATGAGAACCGTTACATGGAAGTCTGGAACTTGGTGTTCATGCAAAATGAGCGCGGAGTTGGTTCAGGTAAGAATGATTATCCAATTCTTGGTGAACTGCCAGCAAAGAGTATCGATACTGGTTTAGGTCTAGAGCGTATGGCAGCTCTATTGCAAGGCGTTGAAAACATTTATGAAATTGATACGACGATGCAGATTTTAACTAAGGCATCTGAGTTAACAGGCGTTAAGTACGGTTCATCTGAAAAATCAGATGTTTCACTTCGCATTATTGCCGACCATGCTCGTACTTCAGCGATGCTCATTGGTGACGGTGTAACACCAGGAAATGAAGGGCGTGGCTACGTTCTACGTCGCATGATGCGCCGCACAATTCGTAATATGCGACTGCTAGGTTCAATGGATCCAATCATGTCTGAGCTCACTGTCGCGGCAATCGGTGCGATGGGACCTCAGTATCCAGAGTTAGTAAGTGATTCAAAGCGAATTCTCTCTGTCAGTGTTTCTGAAGAAGAGAGTTTCTTGCAAACACTCAAGAGCGGAACACAGATTTTTGATGTTGCAAGTGCAGCCCTGAAGAAGAGCAAAAGTGCAGTTCTACCTGGCGAGGATGCCTTCAAGCTCCATGACACATACGGTTTCCCATTCGACTTAACTCTTGAGATGGCCCGCGAAGAAGGATTAGAAGTTGATGAAGACGGATTCCGCCGTCTGATGAAGGAACAAAAGGATCGCGCTAAGGCAGATTCAAAGGCTAAGAAGAGTGGCCACACAGATTTATCCGTCTATCGCCAAGTGGCTGACAAGAATGGAAAATCCGAGTTCATTGGGTACTCACATCTGACAAGTGAAGCGAAAGTAACTGCAGTTCTGGTGGATGGTAATTTAGTTGGATCTGCTGGAGCAGAGGAAGAAGTTGAAATTGTTTTGGATCGCACGCCGTTCTATGCAGAAGGTGGCGGTCAGTTAGCTGATGGTGGAACGATCACTTTGGCTAACGGCGCTGTTGTGGAAATTGATGATGTGCAAACTCCTGTCCCAGGTGTATTTGTTCACCGTGGTCGGGTTCTCTCTGGATCACTTGAAAGTGGATCACAAGGACAAGCTGTAATCGATGTTGAACGCCGTGACGCTATTTCTCGTGCACACACCGCAACTCACATGGTGCATAAAGCTTTCCGTGAACTTTTGGGGGAGACTGCCACACAAGCTGGATCTGAAAACTCACCTGGAAGATTCCGTTTTGATTTTCCGGCAACAGGAGCCGTACCTGCATCAGTACTAAATGATGTTGAATCACGTGTTAACACGCTGCTTCTAGATAACCTCGAAGTAAGTGCTGAAGTGATGTCGCAAGATGCCGCCAAGAAACTCGGTGCAATGGCACTTTTTGGTGAGAAATATGGAGACCAAGTTCGTGTTGTCAGTGTTGGTGATTGGGCACGCGAGCTTTGCGGAGGAACACACGTTTCTCGATCAGGCCAGCTCGGTGTTGTTAAACTCTTGAGCGAATCATCTATTGGTGCAGGAGTTCGACGTGTTGAGGCTCTTGTGGGTGTGGATGCTTATCGTTTCTTAGCTCGCGAACACATATTGCTTAACTCTCTTACGGACATCATTAAGGGCGCCAGAGTAGAAGAACTTCCAGAGCGTATTAACGGCCTCATCAACTCAATGAAAGAGATCGAAAAAGAGCTAAGTGTGTTGCGCTCTGCGCAAGCACTATCTCAAGTTGGTGAGATAGCAAAGGGTGCAAAGGTTGTGAATGGAACAACAGTTATCACAGCGCTTTTGGGTGATGGTATATCTGGAGATGATTTGCGCAAGATTGCACTTGAACTTCGCTCAAAGGCTGCAAACAGTGTCGTCGCACTCATCAGTGTCAATGATTCCAAGCCAGTACTAGTTGTTGCGGCAAGTGATGCTGCTCGTGCTGGTGGAGTAAAAGCAGGTGCGCTGGTAAAGATTGGTTCGACGGTATTAGGTGGTGGCGGAGGCGGTAAAGATGACTTCGCTCAAGGCGGAGGAACCGATGCTGCTAAATCAGTTGATGCATTAGCGGCAATTTCACACGCTCTCGTTGGATAATCACTCCATGCAAAGAGGTCGCCGAATCGCTTTTGACTATGGCGATGTGCGAATTGGAGTTGCTGTATGTGATGCCGATGGAATTTTGGCCACGCCACTCACAACATTGAAAGCCACTGATAGCAAACTTAAATCCCAACTAGCTCAGATTTTCACGGAATACGAACCAATTCATGTCTATGTCGGTAAACCCTCACACATGGATGGACGCGAAAGTGAGTCAGCCGTCAAGGCCGCAAACTTTGCAAAAGAGTTGGGCGAGATGACATCTTCTCCGGTGACACTCATTGATGAGCGTTTAAGTACCGTTAGCGCCACTCGCGGCATGCGCGATTCAGGTGTTAATACCAAGGATGCACGTGCCTCTATAGATCAAGCAGCTGCGGTTGAGATTCTTAACTTTGCTCTGGAAATTGAAAAGAACAAAGGATGAAGATATTCAACAACCCTCTCATCCGCGTGGTTTCAGCCTTTCTCTTCGTTGCCCTTCTTAGCCTTTCAATTCACACAGTGAGATCCAATGTCTCATCTGCGCCAGATTTCCCAACAGCCAACTTAGACGCTAATTCACCGGTTGTAGTTATTGAAATTCCAGCTGGTGCTAGCGGATCTGCGGTGGGGCAAATACTTTATGAGAACAAAGTAACCAAATCCGCGCTGGCGTACTTTAGGGCAGCGGTTGCAGATCCTCGTTCTGCCCAAGTTGCACCTGGTGCACATGAATTGAATCTCGGAATATCTGCACGTCAGGCTTTGGCCCAACTTCTTGACCCCGCGCGAATACCGAATTTGATAAAAGTGTTCGAAGGTGGTTGGAAGAGTGAAGTCATCGACTCTCTACTTAAGTATGGATTCACAAGGAAGGATATAGACACTGCCTTCAAGAAAGTTGTGTTGCCTGCAGGATTTTCAAATGCTGAAGGTCTACTTTTCCCAGCGCAATATTCATTTCCTGTGGGAACAAGTGCATTAGAGGCCGTGCAAGCGATGGTTGATCGCTTTTCAGATGAAGCTATGGGACAAGAACTTTTAGCTGCGAAAGGAAAGTACTCTCCAGCACAGCTGTTGACCATCGCATCATTGATCCAAGCCGAGGGGGGTGCTGGGGATTTCTATAAGGTTTCTCGAGTCATCAGAAATCGCCTAGAAATTTCTATGCCACTGCAGTTAGATGCCACGGTTCACTATGTGAAGAAACTTCGTGGGGAGATCTTTTTAAGCACTAATTCCACGCTGATTAAGTCTCCCTATAACACCTATAGAAATTATGGTCTTCCACCAACACCAATCGGAAATCCAGGAAGTGAGGCAATTGCTGCAGCGTTGAAACCTGCCGACGGGAATTGGCTGTATTTCATTACAGTTGCACCTGGGGACACACGGTTCACTCGTTCTCATGATGAATTTCTCACTTGGAAAGCTCTCTTTGTTAAGAACAGAAAGGCAGGGGTATTTAAATGATAAAAGCCGCTGTCCTTGGATCTCCTATTTCACACTCCCTAAGTCCTCTGCTACACCGTACTGCCTATGAACATATGGGTTTGAGCGCAAGCTATGAAGCGATAGAAGTGAAGGCAGATACTTTGTCTCGATTCATGAGTGAAAGAGATGAAACATGGACAGGCTTTTCTCTGACTATGCCGTTGAAGGAAGAAGTGATTGCTTACGCAGTTCACGTTGATGATTTAGCAAAGCGAATCAATAGTGCAAATACTTTGTATAGAAAAGCAGGAGAGTGGCACGCTACTTCAACAGATGTTATTGGATTTACTAATGCGCTAAAGATGCACAACGTTTATGTGAAGGGTCATGTAGTGATTTTGGGAGCGGGTGCTACCGCGCGTGCTGCAGCTGCTGCATGTGATAATTCAAATACGCAAATCACAGTTATTAATCGTTCACTGGCAAGAGTGCAGGCAATGTCAGATGCGGTGATTGAGTCAGAGTTGAGTTTTCGCAACTGGGATGATTTGAGTGTTCTAGGCGATGCTGACTTGGTGATTAGCACAGCACCAGCCGGCGTGACAGATTCAATTGATTTACCAGCAAAGACTTCCGCTCCATATTTCGAATCACTCTATAAACCCTGGCCAACACCTGCATCATCTTTGTGGGCCTCGCGAGGGGGAAGTGTTATCGATGGTTTAGATCTCTTGATTCACCAAGCCTTAGCTCAGATTGCTATTTTTTCAGGCACGACCTTTGATTCTGCGCTCATGTATAAGAAATTGCGTGAAGTCGGGTTATCAGCCCTTAAGTAATCCACACACGACTTTGGCAGATGCTTGAAAGTCCTACTCTTGAGAAGTGCTGTATCTCCTCTTCGCAATACCGATATCCATCGCAGACGTAACCTCACGTAAAATCCCAAACATATATTTGCAGCTCTATGGTTATTTAGTCGCTGTTCTAGTGATCGTTCGGGGTGTTCCAGATGCGGTTTTTACGTTGTTGGTTTTCGCTGCCTTGTTGCTGATGGCGACTATTGGCGTTGGTATGGGGGATTGCAAGTTGTTGGGCTTAATTGTTCTGATGCTACAACTATCCAGATTTCAAGAATTTGAACTTCTGCTGCTATCAATCTTTATGATCGCACTGATTCAGATTGTGCTCATATGGCTCTATTCCAAGGTGATTCCCCGAACAATTGCTCTGGCTCCAGCGATATTTATTGGATCTAGCCTTTATTTGGCAACGAGTCAGAGCTAACTTCTGCAAGAATAGGCACATGCGTTGGTTAACTGCGGGTGAGTCTCATGGTCAAGCACTCAGTGCGATCATTGAGGGAATCCCTGCCTCGGTAGAAATTACGACGGCAGATATTGATCGTCACTTAGAGCGCAGACGCCTTGGTTATGGCCGAGGAGCCAGACAAAACTTTGAAGCTGACAAGGTAACAATTCTTGGAGGAATTCGACTAGGTCTGACACAAGGTGGACCAATTGCAATTCAAGTTGGTAACTCTGAGTGGCCTAAATGGGAAAAAGTGATGTCTGCAGATCCTGTCCCTGAAGATGAGATTAAGGACTTGGCCCGCAATGCACCTTTGACTAGACCACGTCCTGGTCATGCCGATCTAGTTGGAATGCAGAAGTATGATTTAGATGACGCACGACCAATCTTAGAGCGAGCAAGTGCCCGTGAAACAGCTTCTCGAGTTGCACTTGGCGCAGTTGCAAGAAGTTTTCTCGAGCAAAGCGTTGGTATAACAATCTTGTCTCACGTTTTATCTATCGGCAAAGCGCGGGTGCCTAATGATTATGCGTTGCCTGATCCAAAGGACATGGCACGAATTGATAAGGATCCCGTTCGGTGCGCAGATGAAGCAACGAGTGCGTTGATGATCAAAGAGATTGAAGCAGCCCACTCAGATGGAGACACTTTGGGTGGAGTAGTTGAAGTTTTAGCTTTCAATATGCCACCAGGATTAGGTTCACACGTTCATTGGGATCGCAGACTCGATGCTCGTTTAGCTGGAGCGTTGATGGGCATTCAAGCCATTAAGGGTGTTGAAGTCGGCGATGGCTTTGAAACTGCAACCCGCCGAGGCTCTGTTGCCCATGATGAAATTGAAAAAAATGCCAAAGGAAAGATTGTTCGCCGCACTGATCGTGCGGGTGGAACCGAAGGCGGCATGTCTAACGGTGAAGTTCTCCGAGTTCGAGCAGCGATGAAACCAATCTCTACAGTTCCTAAAGCTCTAGACACAATCGATGTTGCTACGGGGGAGAGTGCCAAGGCAATTAACCAACGCTCCGATGTCTGCGCAGTTCCTGCCGCTGGTGTCGTAGCTGAAGCAATGGTGGCGTTAGTTCTAGCAGAGGCAGTACTAGAAAAATTCGGTGGTGATTCAGTAACCGAAACACGCCGTAATTTCAACAGCTACATGCAGAACCTGAACTTTTCATAAAAATGCCACGTCTTGTTTTGATTGGGCCTCCAGGTTGCGGTAAATCAACAGTTGGCGCGGCCTTAGCCAGCAAACTTTCAATCGAATTCATTGATACGGATAATCAGATTGAAGCCTCATATGGCCATAAGATCTCAGATATTTTTGTTGACAAAGGTGAAGCGTTCTTTCGAGACTTAGAGTTCGCAGCACTTACTCAATCTTTAAGTGTGAGTGATTGCGTTTTGTCACTCGGTGGCGGCGCACCTATTGCACACAGGGCGCAAGAGCTTCTTAAGGCCTGCGCTTCTCCAATTTTCTTTTTGGATGTCTCATTATCAGTTGCTGCTCCTCGTGTTGGCTTTAATCGTGACAGACCACTCTTGCTCTCAAATCCTCGGGCGCAATGGCAATCACTCGCAGAGACACGAAGACCAATCTATGAATCTTTAGCAACTTTTGTCATTAAAGTTGATTCCATGTCTGTGGAAGAAGTAGTGAACGAGATCGCAGCAAAATTATGATTCATACTATCCGAGTTCATGCTGAGCATGAATATGACCTGGTTGTTGGCTGTGACTGGCAATCAAGCCTCAAGGAATCTCTCGGGTCTTATACTCGCGTAGCACTCGTGTATTCATCGGCAATGCGTGATCACATAAACGGTTTTAAGCCAGAGAACACTGAGATTCATTATTTTGAAGTTGCCGATGGGGAAGGTGCTAAAACTTCTCAGTCCCTGCAATCATTATGGAATTGGTTAGGAGCTGCTGGCTTTACGCGCTCTGATGCAGTTGTAGGTATTGGTGGAGGGACCATCACAGATCTTGCTGGTTTTGCAGCAGCATCGTGGTTACGAGGCATTGATTGGATAGCTGTTCCAACCACTGTTGCCGGAATGGTTGATGCAGCAATTGGTGGAAAAACTGGAATTAATAGTGATTATGGCAAGAACTTAATTGGTGCATTTCATTCTCCACAGAAGGTTTTAATCGACACCTCATGGCTCACCACTCTAAGTGATAGAGATTTTGCTGCAGGGTTAGCTGAAGTAGTGAAGTGTGGATTCATTATGGATGGCAAGATTCTTGATTTAGTAAACGATAAAGGCGTAGCAGAGATTCGCGGGGATTCTTCGCTAGTCCAAGATCTCATTACCCGCTCGGTGGCTGTTAAAGCCCATGTTGTGGGAAGTGATTTCAGAGAATCATTTGGAAGAGAAGTTCTCAATTACGGGCATACTCTGGGCCACGCGATAGAAATTCATAGTAAGTATTCACTACGTCATGGAGAAGCTGTGTCGATAGGGCTTGTTTTTGCCGCTGAACTTGCTGGAGTTAAAGGTTTGTTGGATTCAAAGAGTGTTCAACTACATAAGCAGATTCTCACTAACCTGGGATTGCCGACCACTTATCCAAGCGATTCTTGGCAACAGCTTTATCCGCTTTTGGCTCTGGACAAGAAGTCTCGTGGCCACCAACTTCGATTTGTGGGACTTAGTGCAATAGGTGAGACGTTGCGCATTGAGGATGCAAATGAAAGCGAACTAGCAGCTGCTTATGAGAGAATTAGTTCATGAAAATCATGGTTATCAATGGCCCGAATCTGGCCCGGTTAGATATCCGTGATTCCTCTATTTACGGAGATCTCAACTACGCAGAACTCAAATCTTTGATCGAGACAAGTGCATCCTCAGCAGGGATGCAGGCAGATGTGCGACAGAGTAATGATGAGGCAACTATTATCAGTTGGCTCCATGAAGCAGCAGATGAAAAGTTGCCAGTAATTATTAACCCGGCAGCATTTACTCATTATTCATATGCAATCCGTGACGCAGCAGAGCTATTGAAGGCACCACTTATCGAGGTTCATTTATCTAATCCAATGGCACGTGAGGAATTTCGTCACACATCAGTTATCTCTGGTGTGGCAACAGGGACAATCGCAGGTTTTGGTCCCAATTCCTATGTTTTAGCGATTAATGCCCTTAAATCCCTGCTTGGCTAAGTTGAAAAATAGCCCGGCAAATACGGGTATCCTTAACCTCTTGTCATTGACGATCAATGGCCGAAAATAATCACCTACAGACATGAGTGGAGCTTGAACCGTGGCAACTACAGCTGATCTAAAAAATGGAATTACTCTTGAAATTGAAAGCCAGCTGTGGACAGTCGTTGAGTTTCAGCATGTAAAGCCAGGTAAGGGTCCAGCATTCGTTCGTACAAAGCTCAAGTCAGTCCTTACTGGAAAAGTTATTGATCGCACATTCAACTCAGGCGTCAAGATTGATATTGCAATTCTAGAAAAGCGCGATATGCAGTATTTGTATAAAGAAGGCAACGACTTCGTATTCATGGATAGCAAAACTTACGACCAAATGACTATTTCGGCAGCGGTAGTTGGGGATATGTCCAAGTACATGCTCGAAAACACTGATGCCGTAGTTGCAGTAAACGAAGGAAATCCTCTTTACATCGAATTAGCCGCATCAGTACCTTTGCGTATTACCTACACAGAACCTGGAATCCAGGGAGATCGCTCTTCTGGCGGAACTAAGCCAGCAACAGTTGAAACTGGAATTGAAATTCAAGTGCCACTCTTTATCAAGCAGGATGAGATTGTCATGGTTGATACACGTGATGGTTCATACCAGGGCCGCGCTAACTAGTGTCTGCTCGCAGTAAAGCAAGAAAGCAAGCTTTAGACCTACTCTTCGAAGCTGATATTCGGGGAACTAATGCTTTGGAGACTCTCAACCTTAGAGATATCGCTGAAGAGGGACCAGATGCAAGGCCTATTCGAGAATACACACGCTCGCTTGTTACTGGCGTGAGTGAAAATACTCGAAAGATTGATGAACTCATCACGACTTATGCCCAAGGCTGGGACATGGATCGACTTCCAAATGTGGATCGCAACATCTTGCGTCTAGGTATTTATGAGATTTTGTGGGCAGCTGATATTCCAGACAGCGTTGCAATTGATGAAGCATTGAGTTTGGCTAAAGAGCTCTCAACCGATGAGTCATCTGGCTTTATCCATGGCGTTTTAGGTCGAATCTCATCACTCAAAGAGAACCTGTCCCTTTAGTTTCAAAAAGCAGTTTGTTGTGGGATAGATACATGGTGAACTCTTCATGAGTGCAACCTATGGTGATAGTCAGAAACGCGATATCACTCTTGCGCAAGGACAAAATTTCCCCATTGAAATCCTGGCGCTCTTTGATAATTCCAAAGATAAACGAGAAGAGAACATTTGCAGTGGGCGTGCTTTTCTCCTCTGAGATGGAGAGCGCTTTTATTCTGCGCAAATCGATCACAACCTCACCCTCAGCCCTCTGGGTCGGAGAACGTCCAGTTAAGAGATATGAGAGTGGGACGTCATAGAACTCTGAAAGTTGAGCCGCTTTCCTCACACTCAACGTTCTATCGCCACGTTCATAGGAGCCAAGGGCGACTGCTCGTAATTGCTTATGACTCTTAGTTTCAACGTCAGCCAAGGTCAGATTCCGTGAAAGACGAATTGATCGAAGGCGTGCGGCTATTTCTTCCATTTCTATGTTCATGGGGCAAGGCTAGGCATGTGATGCCACACGCATTTTTGGATATCCACAGAGGTGCGAATCTGCTGATATAGTCGCCCACGCATCCTTTAACGACCCATCCTGCGAGGTGGGGAAGGAGATTTATATGAGCGTAGCCCTGTCCGCACAGGATATTTCGCGTGCGTTGACCCGCATTTCCCATGAGATTTTAGAAAAGAATCATGGTTCTTCAGAGATCACCGTCCTGGGCATTCCAACTCGTGGGGCTCACTTAGCTGCTCGTATCGCAGCGATTATGAGTTCGATTGAGGGTAAAGAGATTGCCCACGGAACTCTAGATATCACCTTGTATCGAGATGATCTTCGCCTTCGCGCACCCCGCGCAATCATGCCCACATCAATCCCACCGATTGGAATTCAAGGCAGAGATGTCATCTTGATTGATGATGTCTTGTATTCAGGTCGCACAATTCGAGCAGCGCTAGATGCTCTCGGAGAAGTAGGACGTCCACGCACTGTGCAGTTGGCAGTCCTGGTCGATAGAGGCCATCGTCAACTACCTATCAGAGCAGACTTTGTTGGCAAGAACTTACCGACATCAGAAAAGCAATCAGTCAGGGTTTCACTGACTGAAACAGATGGTGTCGATGAAGTAGTAATTGAAGGGGAGGCAAACTAATGCGACATCTTCTTTCCATCAATGATCTGAGCGCATCTGATGCAATCGGAGTCCTTGATACAGCAACAGAGTTAGCACGCATCAATGACGGGCAAGTTAAAAAGCTCCCAACATTGCGTGGACGAACGATTGTCAACCTCTTTGCTGAAGACTCCACACGAACAAGAATCTCTTTCGAGGCTGCGGCCAAACGCCTTTCAGCCGATGTCATTAACTTCTCAGCCAAGGGTTCGAGTCTTAGTAAAGGTGAATCCCTCAAGGACACCGCTCAAACTTTGCAAGCAATGGGTGCAGATGCGGTGGTCATTCGTCACTCGGCATCTGGTGCAGCCCAGCGTTTAGCAGATCTTGAATGGATGTCGGGAAGTGTTATCAATGCAGGAGATGGAACGCATGAGCATCCAAGTCAAGCATTACTTGATGCTTTCACAATTCGTAAGCATCTTGGTAAGGGAGCAAGTGATCTGAAGGGATTGCGAGTTGCAATTGTGGGAGATGTTCTGCACTCTCGCGTAGCGCGTTCAAACGTATTGTTGCTTTCAATGCTCGGTGCTGATGTTGTGTTAGTTGCACCGCCCACGTTACTTCCTGTTGGTGTTGAGAGCTGGCCAGCAACAATTTCATACGACTTTGATTCAGTGATTCCAAATGTGGATGCAATCATGATGCTCCGCGTTCAGCAGGAGCGAATGAGTGATCTTTTCTTTCCTAATTCACGTGAGTATTCACGCTACTTCGGTCTCAATTCCGAACGAATGTCGGCTATGGCTAAACATGCAATCGTGATGCACCCAGGACCTATGAATCGCGGACTAGAGATCGCTGCGGATGTTGCAGATAGCGCTCGATCAGTAATCGTTGAACAAGTAACTAATGGAGTAAATGTGCGGATGGCTATCTTGTATGTCCTACTTGCTGGCGGACCTTTAGAAGTAGGGAGCAACTAATGACTACACAACGTTTTCTACTAAAGGGTGGCAAAGTACTAGGAGCGGCAAGCTCTGATCTCTTGATTAGCAATGGTCGAATTGAAGCTTTTTCCAAATCAATTTCAGATGAAACGGCAACTGTCATTGATCTCAAGGGCAGCGTAGTTTTGCCGGGCTTAGTAGATCTCCACACTCATTTGCGTGAGCCCGGACGCGAAGATAGTGAAACTGTCGCAAGTGCTAGCAGAGCAGGTGCAAAGGGTGGTTTCACAGCACTCTCAGCAATGGCCAACACTTCACCCGTTGCCGATACGGCCGGTGTAGTTGAGCAGGTTTATCGTTTAGGGCAAGAAGCAGGTTTAGTAGATGTATTTCCAATCGGAGCTGTCACACAGGGGCTCAAGGGCGAACAACTCTCTGAAATAGGAGCAATGGCTGATTCAGTTGCCCGGGTTCGAGTCTTTAGTGATGACGGCAACTGCGTCTTTGATCCTTTAGTTATGCGAAGAGCTTTGGAATACATCAAGAAGTTTGATGGCGTAATCGCCCAACATGCTCAAGAGCCGAGATTAACCGTTGGTTCCCAGATGAATGAGGGAATTATCAGTTCGAAATTGGGATTGAAAGGTTGGCCAGCTATTGCTGAGGAAGCAATTATTGCAAGAGATGTTCTGTTGGCAGATCATGTTCAGTCACGTTTACATATCTGTCACGTTACAACTGCTGGGGGAGTAGAGATTATTCGTTGGGCAAAGGCTAGAGGAATTCAGGTCACTGCTGAAGTAACACCTCATCACCTGCTGCTAACAGATGATTTAGCTAGCTCATATGACCCAGTGTTTAAGGTTAACCCACCGCTTCGCACAGAACATGATGTTATGGCGCTGCGAGAGGCATTAGCCGATGGAACTATCGATATTGTTGCAACGGATCATGCACCACATACGAGTGAGACGAAAGATTGTGAATGGGCTGAAGCATCATTTGGAATGATCGGCTTAGAAACTGCGCTCTCAATTGTGACAAAGACTATGGTGGAAAGCGGTCTTCTAGATTGGGCAGGAGTTGCACACCGTATGTCCATTTCTCCGGCAGCAATCGGTCGATACTCAAATCACGGTCAAGAACTTGTTGTCGGATCTCCCGCACACATAACTGTGATTAATCCAACCAAGAGTTGGGTCGTAGATCGCGATTTGNTTCTCTCAAAGAGTCGCAATACTCCATACCATGGCTACGAATTGCCAGGATTAGTAACACATACTTTCTTTGGTGGTCGAGCAACGATGATTGATTCAAAGGTAATAGAGAAGGTGGTGCAGTAATGGCGCAGGCCTTCCTTGTTCTAGATGACGGTCGAATCTTTGAGGGCCGCTCATGGGGAGCTACTGGACGCACTTTTGGTGAAGCTGTATTTCAAACTGGTATGACGGGCTACCAGGAAACTTTGACAGATCCTTCTTATCACAAGCAAGTAGTTGTTATGACTGCTCCACATATTGGCAATACCGGTATGAATACTCAAGATAATGAATCATCAAAGATCTGGGTCGCCGGTTTTGTAGCTCGAAACCCATCCTCATTAACGTCTAATTGGCGCTCTGAAAATGATTTAGAAGCAGAGTTGATCGCCCAGA
>JGI24766J26685_10000134_pt1 | contig 18034 bp, 15 predicted proteins | sample SanBayMetagenome_FD_26685 | JGI IMG/M metagenome (IMG submission 26685)
GCCTTTGGTCCACAAGGGGTTTTGGGGGTCGTCGATCACCCAGGTGGGAACCGTTCGCATTCGACGCCCGTCGGCGGCGAGAAAATCATGGACNATCGCATCGGGGTGTACTAAGCCGACGAGGTCTCCGGCTGCTCGGGATTTTCGCTGCGCGAGCTCAAGAAAATTGGTTTTGCGTTTCTCGATTTCCGCAGCGTTGATACTCGCCTCGCCCCCAGTCCCCAGGACCGCGTCGGGAGCCATGTAGATCGCATCGGCGGCCAGGGCGATCAGCGCCGCATCGCCGCGCGCATGCTTGCTGACATAGACGATGACCTCCGCTTTGTCCGACGGGATTTCGGCGAGCCGATAAGCCAGTCGGATCGAGTCGTCCAGGTTTCCGCCAGGGCTATCGAGCTGGATCAGGACCAAGTCGGCTTTTTGATTGTTGACCGCATCGTCGATCGCTCGCAGCGTACGGTTGACCACTCGTCGATGCAGGACCCCACTGAGTTTCAAATGCACCGGCTTGCGAGGAAGCGAAAACAAAGGCTTCTGCTGGATCGGGCCGGTGAGCTTCAGAGCCACAGGCAAAAGTTCGCGTTGGTTGACTAGGCTTGAGATCCATCGCCTCTGACGCAACTCTTGGCCGTTGAACGAAGCCATTTGGTTTGCAGGGACCAACTGCCGTTCCCGCCATGCACCTTGCTCGCGAGGTTTCGATTCGAGCTCTGGAAGGGTCGTGTACTCGACCCCGCCTCCTTCGAGATCCAATTGCACGAGCGATTGGCTTGGGTCAAGCATCGATCGGATGGCCGATGCAGGGAACATGCCCCGCCGAGCGGCGATGTCCAAATAGGCTTGCTCGAGCGTCGGCTCAACTTGGGTTTCATCGATTCCAGATTTCCCGATCTCCGAGTCCGGTAACATCACGAGCTCTTCGCAAGCAAGGGCGATCAAAACGGCATGTCCACGGAGATTCGATGCGATGTACCCAACACTCTTGACCCGATTCCCTTTCGGCCCACTGAGCCAACGCGACACCGAAAGCGCTTTTTCAAACGAGGTCCCCTGGCCGATGCTCTTGGACTCACCCACAGGCTCGAGCGCTCCATTCGCATCGGCTGCGGCGGGCCCCGAGGGGACTGAGGCTGGGACAAACTCCAGAATCACCACCGGTCGCTGGTTTGCATCGCTTCGCATCGCAACCGATTCGAGCGACGCGAGGATCCTGGTATCGGCATCGGATGACAGGGGCAAGGGAACGCGGATCAAGGTCGCTCCTCGGGCCACTTGAGGCTCTTGGTCCTGCGGCTTTTCTGGGGGAGATTCCGCCCCCTTTTCCTCGGATTGCTTTTGGGTTTCAGTGTCGCCCAGCGCAGAGCGCACCCCAAAGACCCAAGGGCCGATCCCCGGAACGAGGAGCACAGCCGCGAACAACAGTGGCAGACGCAATGCGGAGACGAACGACAGGCGAGTTGGCTTGGTCATACTCCTATTCTATTCGCTGCCAGGGAGAAATACTTGTCTAAATAATCCGAGAAGTCTTTTGGAGAAGTCTTATTGCCCGGTCCGTTCATTTTTGGGCACTTCGTTTTTGGGCACTTCGTTTTTGGGCACTTCGTTTTTGGTAACTTCATTGACGAAGATCAGATTGTGGGTTTGGTTGAGCAACCCCGTTCCCGTGACAAAGACCACCCTGTCGCCGGCCGTGAGCACCCCGGTCGATTTCCCCCACTTGGTCACATCGGCGACCAACGATTCAGGGCTGTCGAGCTGGGCGACTTGGTGTGGCATGATTCCCCAGAACAAGCACATCCGCCTCAGAGTAGCCTCCGAGTCGCTTACCCCCAACGTCGGGATGTAGTTGCGTTGTTTGGCTTTGACCCAAGCCGTTCCGCCTGTCCGGGTAGCCACGACGACGAGTTTTGCTTGGATGGATTCTGCGATGTTCGCAGCATTGTGGGTCACGGCTGCGGTGATCGGGTGGACGTGGGTCGAAAGCCTCGGTTTGGAATCCCCACTGACATTTTTGAGCATTGTTTCGGTGCTCAGCATGATCCGATTCATCATCTCGACGACGACGACAGGATGGTCGCCGATGGCCGTCTCGCCGCTGAGCATACAAGCATCAGCGCCGTCGAGGATCGCGTTGGCCACGTCGCTGGCTTCGGCTCGGGTCGGTCGTCGATTGTGATGCATGCTCTCGAGCATCTGGGTAGCGACGATAACCGGCTTCATTTTCTCCTTGCAGACCTGGATGATCCGTTTCTGGGCTACCGGTGTCTCGGCCACATCGATTTCGACACCTAGATCACCCCGGGCGACCATCACCCCATCGGCCGCATCGACGATCTCCTCGAGGCATTCCAAGGCTTCGCGTTTTTCGATCTTGGCAATCACCAACGCATGGGCATCCATCGATGCCAAAAGGTTCTTCAACGATGCGACATCCTGGGCGGATCTTGCGAACGACAAGCTGATGAAATCGATTTCATTGCGAGCGGCCCACAGGGCGTTCTCGACATCCTCGGGACGCATCGAGGAGACGGACAAGGATACGCCAGGCAGGTTGATTCCCTGCCTGGATCGGATCGTCCCTCGCACGGCTACGACGCATCGCAAACGATCTTGGGACTTGTCGATCACATCGAGCGAGATGGTGCCGTCGGCGAGCATGACCCGATCGCCTATGTTGACCTCATCGATGAGTTTCGAATAGTTGCTCGTCAACTCGTCGGGTTGGCTGGCATTCTCGCCGCGGACGAACGAGAGTTCCTGCCCAATCTGGACTTCCAAGGGGTCCTGGACCAATTGCCCGAGTCGGATTTTTGGACCTGCTAAATCCAAGAGCACCGCGACGGGAAAACCGGTCTTGATCCGTACCGATTTGATTTTCTTGAGAATCCTTTCAAAGTCAGCCGTCTTGCCATGGGCCGCATTGATGCGAAACACATCGACTCCATGTTGCACTAGCTCGGTGAGAATCTCCTCGTCCTCGCAGGCCGGGCCTACGGTTGCAACGATCTTGGTTCGGGCTTCCCCAAGGGTGTTTCTAGTCATTCGATCCGGTATCCTCTAGCGTTGGTGCTCTAACGTTGGTGGCAAAAAATTGAAGACGCCCGATTCTAGCTTTCGATGCGGCCTTGGGCAATCAACGGAACGTTGCCTAGGAAAAACGGATCACCGTAAAGAACTTTGCGTAGCAGATCAACGAACTTTCTGATCCGGAAGCGCCTCTTTGATCCCCTCATCGATGGGCATAATGTCGTTCGTCTGATCGAGACCTACGGCCGCCATAGCGAGAATCAACTCCTGTTCCATCAAGGCTAAAACCTTGGCATATTCAGGGTCGGCGATGAGGTTTCGTCGCTCTAAGGGGTCCTCAGAAATGTGGTACAATTCTGCCATGTGGCGGTCGGCCCCCTGATCACCATGGGGCGATCTGCTGTATTTCCACTCTCGGGTCCGCACGCAACGGACGTTCGGAGTGTAAGGAAACTGCTTCTCGTAGTTGTAGTGATATAAAAAGCTCTTTCGCCAACGGTCCTCGCACCCTTGTACCAGTTTCTTCCACGATCTACCGTCGATAGTCTCTAGTGAGCCAGCGCCGCAGAGCTCTAAAATCGAGGGTGCAAGGTCGACCGTCAAAACCGGTTCATCGATCACTTTGGGTTGCGTTTCGGATACTAAGCCGGGATAACGCACCAATTGGACGATCCGAATGCTCGGTTCGTGCGCTGTGCGTTTGTCGACCATGCCGTGCTCACCATTGAGAATCCCGTTGTCACTCATATAAACAACGATGGTTCGGTCAAGTTCTCCGCGTTGTTCGAGCAATCCAAGCAGTTCTCCGACGCTATCGTCAACCGAGGGTATTGTTCCCCAATAGGCTCTGGTCATGGCCTCAAAATCCTTGACTCCTTGGGCGGACTCATCGGGGAATTTCTTTCGCCAATCAAACAAGGGTCCATAGATGCCATGCCATGTATTGCGACGTTGGCGTATCCACTGGGGCTTATCGAGAAGCTCCTGGTCCGAAGCAGAGCTGGGATAAGTTACTTGTACATGATCAAACGCTTTCTGATATTTTGACTCAGGATAGTAAAAGCTATGTGGCGCTTTATGCCCAATCATCAAGCACCAAGGCCGATTCTCCTTGGGGCGATTGAGCCAATCTTTGGCCATTTGAGTCACTGTATGGGTGTAATAACCCGAAATGACTTTCCGCTCTTTGCCGTGAAAGTTGAATTCAGTATCGAAGTACTTCCCCTGCCCTTTGTGTGTGACAAACCAGTCAAAACCCGGTCTTGGTTCGTCATTCTCTTCACCCATGTGCCACTTGCCAATGTAAGCGGTATGGTAACCCGACGACTGCAAGACCATCGGGAAGCTTTTCAAATCAGTAGGATATTCCGTAAAATTGTTTGTCACTCCGTGTTTGTGTGCGTACAAACCACTGAGGATGCTGGCGCGGCTCGGAGAACATAGCGAAGTGGTGCAAAAAGCGTTACGGAAGTAGACACCCTGGCGACCAATCCTATCGATATTGGGTGTCTTTAGGTGCGGATGGCCAGCGATGCTCAAAGCATCCCATCGCTGATCGTCGGTCAGGATGAAAAGAACGTTGGGTCGCTCCTGAGCGCAGATTTCGCTCACGTTCCCTGTGAATTCTAGAAAAGCTACGGCGACAATACAGATTGTAAAAAGGAACTTGCGCATCACTCGACCTTTAGCTCTCGGCTGTAAACGGTGGTTCCGTTGGCAATGATCAGCGTGCTATGCTTTGGACCGGCCAGAATGCAAGTCGTGATGGGCTGGTCTTGGTTGGGCTTCGGAAGCACTCCGCAGGGCCTGCCCGTAGGATCGAAGATTTGGACTCCCAGTTCGCTCGTTACGTAATATCGCCCCTTCTTATCGACGGCCATTCCATCTCCCTTGGATGCCGCAACATACGGGGGTGGTTCATTGAACTTGAAATCACCTTTCGGGTCGATCGGCAATCGCATGGGCATGACAGGCATCTTGGCATCGAGCTCACCTGCGGCGTTGATACGAAACATCCAGGTCGCATCACCACCGTAATCGGAGACAGCCAAGGTCCCTCCGTCCCCCGAGAGCGCAATCCCATTGGGCTTGCTGATCCCGGTATCGACAACAGTGGTCTTGCCTGTCGTCGGGTCGACCCGAACGACTTGCTGGGCTCCGGTATCGGTATACAGAATATGACCTTCGCTGCTGACTGCCAAGTCGTTGGGTTTGACTCCTTCGGCTAGGCTTGTCACCTGCATGGTTGCAAGGTCGATCGAGATGATGCGGTTTTTGGATCCCTGGCAACCGATCAATCGCTTACCATCGGGAGAGAACTCCAATCCGCTTACGGATTCTTTGCAAAGCTCGGTCTTGCTCCCATCGACGGCGTTGACTTTATAGATGGCTGGAGCTTTCATGTCGCAGAAGTAAAAGTTCCCTTGGGTATCGCTGCACAAGGCGTCGGCGAACCCTAGATTGTCGGCAACGACTTTCCAAGTCTCACCGGGGATCAGTAGATTCAGCAGGGTCAAATCCCCTCCTAGATCCCCTCGGGTATCGAGCACCGGTGTGTGGACTTCTTTTCGCCAGAGCCACTTCATCGCATCGGGAAACAGCGAACTTCCATACTCATCGTTGTGCGCATAACCTTCGGTCCAGTCGAACCGCACATCGTATCCCATGTACTTCAATGAAGATGCCATGAGTTGGTTCGACCAAGGCCACGAACCAAACGGGTTATCGATATCTCCGCTGGTATCGGACATGGCAACTCGGATCGGCTTCGGCTCGGTCTTGCGCACCCAAGACGGGTAGACATTACCCCCTCGCAAATTCGTGAAACTGCCGACCGTCGAGTAAACCTTGCGGAAACTCTCCGTGCGTTCCCAAGCGACCGTAAAGGCACAGATGGCCCCTGAGCTCGAACCACCGATAGCTCTGAGGTTCGGATCATCGCTGATCCGGTATCGCTTGCGGACCTCGGGCAGGATCTCTTTGAGCAGAAACTTTGCGTAACGGTCTCCGAGGCTGTCGTACTCGTAACTTCGATTCGAAAATCGACCATCCTTGAGCGGTTGCGATTTGTCGTGGCCTGGATTGAGAAACACTGCGATCGTCGGAGGCATATCCCCGCGAGCGATGAGGTTGTCGAAAACCGTCGGCACTCGCCAGCGTCCGTTGACGTTCTGCATCCGCTCGCCATCCTGGAAGACCATCAACGCGGCAGGCTCACTGCCGTCGTACTGGGCCGGTACATACACCCACCAATCACGCGTGGTGTTTGGGAAGATGCTCGATTCCCAAGCATCCATTTTCTCGACCTTGCCCCGCGGCACATCCTCCCGAGCGATCGCATCGGGATGCGGTTCCCACTTGGGCTTGGTCTCGATGATCGGAATATGGGTCGACTCGGAATCCTTGGCCCAAAGCCAACGCAGCGCAGCGGGTAACTCCAGACCACCGAATTGACCGCTGTGGCCACCTTGGGTCATGACCAAGCGGTAGTTGTATCCTGCGAACTGCAAGGCGGCAGCCATGTCGCGGTTGCCCAAAGGCCAATTGCCGTGCAAATTATCCAGGTCCTGCTCCCCTTCTTGCAGATAGACTTTGATCGCTTTGGGCGATTGCTTGGTCTTGCGAATCAGGCCTGGATAAGCCCATCCGCCACGGATGTTGGTGAAACTACCGATATGGCTTAGGACCTTTCCAAACTGATCCGGGCGTTCCCAAGCCACGCTAAAGGCGCAGATTCCACTCGATGAAATCCCGCACACGGCACGATCAGCCGGGTCCGTTGAGATGTTCAAATCCTTGATCGCCACGGGCAAGAACTCCTCGATCAGAAATTTCGAATAACGGTCTCCTAGCGAGTCGTACTCGAACGACCGGTTGCTACGATCCGAGGTGTTGGGTTTGTTAGCGGCAATGGTTCCTGGATTGACAAAGACCGCCACCGTGACGGGCATTTGTTTTTGATGGATCAGGTTATCGAGAACCGTCGGTGCGCGAAAAGCACCGTCGGGCTGCGCGTAGCCTGAGCCGTCCATGAAGACCATCAAGCTTGCAGGCTGCTCGGGGTTGTACTGAGCAGGAACATAGACACTGTAAGCCCGTTTGGTTCCCGGATAGATCTTGCTATCGTTGAATTCGCCTCGGGTGATTTTCCCTACAGGCACACCGGCTTGAACGCTCCGGGCAGGATCCTCCTGGCTGGGATTTTCCTGAGCCAGTGAGATCTTTCCGCAGACCAATAGCAACGCCAGCCAAACGCAAAATTCTTTCGATCGCATCGTTGATACCAAACTCCAAATGGACTCAAAGGGGAGGGACGACCCTGCGGATTATACCCTATCGGTCCGATCCGTCCTTCGCCGGGGCCACCTGTCCCCGTAGCCACCTGTCGCCAGACGGTGGAAGCCTTCCTCGCACCCCCACCACCGCTTGGCAGCGGATGGCTACGATTCGGCCCTGTCGCCAGACGGTGGATCCGTCTTGATCAGGCAAATCCGCGGCAAAGGTTGCGGACGAATTGCCCGACGGGGTGCGAGGGCAAGCACCGCGTCGCTTGGATATCCTCGGGGCCATGAGGCCACTCGACGCAGCGGTCGATGTACTGCTGCACCCAGGCCGACGAGTAGGGATAGAGAGATAATCGATCAGGCCAAAGGCCCGGCAGGCCTTGGACTCCCGACTGGACCGTCGCCAGTCCTGCATAGAGCGAGAGGACGCCCCGCAGATTTCCACGCAGTTCCAAAAGTTCAGCAAGGCCTTTGTCGATGGCATCTGGATGTCGCGCAAAGGTGTAGATCGCAAGCAGTGCGTTGTCGACCAAATGGTCCTGCCAGCGATTTTCCTTAGACCCAAGAATACGGCTTGCTGAGACGGCCGTTTCACCTGCCTCAAGGGCCTCTATCAAGGCATCGAGCCTCTGCCGGATCTCCTGAGAACCGGTCGCAGAGCGTAAGTCTTTCAGCATGCTAGAGGTACTGATCTGATGTGCCGTGCGATGAAACTGAGCGACTTGGGCTGCCGTGGCGATCAGAAAACTCGCTTGGGTCACCCAACGGTTACCGAAGGTCAATTCAGTCGAGTCCTGGACCCAACTCAAAGCCCCGTCGTGGTGGCCTTGCATCAGAACGCTCAGAGCAAGGGCTCGGACTAGCGGATCATCGCCGAGCTTGGCCGTCGATTGGGACCGACCTAGCAGTGAATTGACCAGACCTCCAAGATAGGCCGTCGGTTGGAGGCGTTGGTACCAAGCGAGCCGTTCGGAAAGATGCGATTGAAAATTCTCGGACATCGCTTGCGAGAGCAAGACGGCTTGGACACTCACCAACAATCCCTCGGTACGATGCGAAGCGACGAGTACTCCTGGATCGATCTCCCCTGGAGGCTTAGAGCACAGTTCGGACCTCAGGCGAGCTTGTTTCGATCGCCCTAGCCCCCCGATCGATTCACCGATCGCGCAGCCGATCAAAGCACCTTCGATCGATTCCTGCCGGCGGACCGAGGGGATAATGGTCGACCAAGCATAGGGGCGAGTCCAAGCGACTCGTCCGGTTTTCGATGGGGACACAGTGTTCGATGGAGACTTCGTTGAGTGGATCTCAAGTATTGGAAAAACCGCAGGGCAATCGGTCTGCCGCGTGGGTGGACGATGGTCCAAAGTCGTCGACATAATCAGGATGTCTTTCGGTCTGCTGCCTCGTAGCCGTAGGTTCGCTTGTTCGGGCTGTTTCGCAACTTTGAGGTATCGGATAGCCGAATCGGGCCCTTATCAGTATCGGAAATACTTTGCCGCAAATGCAATGCGGGTAAGTGGTAAAGTCAATCCGCGAACGGGATTTCTGCACTAAACCAAATAATTGATACAATCGTAAGTGGATCGGGCAGACCCGATCGGTAAAAATACGGTACTAACACAGGGATCGAAGCGATGCAGTCGTCCAACAATCGTCGACGTTTTTTAACCAATGCCGCAATCGCAAGTGGCTTTGCTATGGGACTGGGCCAACGCGGATTCTCCTGGGCTCCCCCGACAGCCTCGGCCACCAAAGGCCCCTTTTATCCCATCCCGGACATCGACAAGCAAAAGCACTTCGATGCCGACCTGACTCGACTCGATGAGCAGTCCCCGGTGGCCGATGGCGAGCAGATCGTCGTCCAAGGCTTGGTCCTGGACATGGACGACCGACCGCTGGACCAAGTCGTCGTCGAGGTTTGGCAAGCTTGTGCTAGCGGGCGCTACAATCACCCTCAAGATCGCAACGATCGTCCAGCCGATCCGAATTTTCAGTACTGGGCTAAAATGCTCACCGGTGCCGACGGTGCTTTTGCGTTCCGCACGATCCACCCTGGCAAGTACCCTGGCCGTACGCCTCATATCCACTACCGAGTGATCGCTCCGAAACGTCCCGAATTGGTCACGCAGATGTATTTTGAATCCCAAAGCGAATACAACAAAAAGGATGGGATCTACATGGAGCTCAAGCCCGAACAGCGGCAGGCCGTGACCGTGGGCTTCGAACCCAAAGCGATCGCCCCTGCGAGCGACTCGGTATCCAAGCCGGAGCTGAAGCTTCCGACCGGGTTGTTCCGCATCGTGCTCGGACCGACGGGAGATACGAAAGCAACCCGGCCGATGTAGCGCTGAAAACGCTAAGAATCAAACGGAATTTAACGCAAAGGTGCAAAGACGCAAAGCCGCAAAGGAAAGAACAGAAACAAGAATAGAAACAAGAAGGAGAACTTGGATGGGAGACGGACCTCTCTTTTCCTTCTTGATTCTCTCTTCCTACTTCCTACTTCCTACTTCCTACTTCCTACTTTCTTCTTTCTTCTTTCTTCTTTCTTCTTTGCGCCTTCGCGCCTTTGCACCTTTGCGTTTTTTTCTTCCCGCGTTTTTTCTTCTTCGCAGCCGCGTCAGGAGCAACAACCGGAGCCTGGAACTTTTGGTGTATAATCGCATCTTTGCGTTGTCCGTATTAGGACTCTGTTGCCCTCAACCCTATACCCTAGCACTAGCTCTTTCCTATGCGATTCATGAACCTTCTTTCTAGCTCTGGCCTGATCGGTTCCCTTCGGACAGGCGGACGCCTGATGAGCCGCTTGGCCTTAGTCGGCTCCGCTTGCTTGATCTTGGCTTCCCACGGGGTTTCGATCGCTCAGGAGACCAAGGAGACTTCGAAGGCCGACCCCAAAATCCAGTGGAAGAAAGTCTTGCCTGAAACGGGGCTCGAGGGTTGGGAGAAAACGAACTTTGGTGGGGAGGGCGCCGTGGAGATCAAAGACGGCGTTTTGGTACTCATGCCCGGCGAGCCCATGACGGGCGTCAACAAGCTCGGCAAGGATTTCCCGACTGAGAATTTTGAAATGCAATGGAAAGCCCAGCGTCTCGACGGCTCGGACTTCTTTGTCGGTATCACTTTTCCTGTCGGCAAAGAGCACTGCTCGCTGATTGTCGGCGGTTGGGGTGGTGGATTGGTCGGNATCAGCAGCATCGACGGAAACGATGCGAGCGAAAACGAGACGGCCAGTTACCGGAACTTCAAGAATGGCCAATGGTACGAATTCAAGGTCCGGGTTGACGCCAAGAACATCACCGTTTGGATCGATAACGAGCAGATTCTCGAGGTACCCCGAGGGGAACGCAAATTCTCGGTACGCGCCGAGGTCATGCGTTCACGCCCGCTTGGTTACTGCGTCTTTCAGTCGAAGGTAACGGTCAAGGATTGGGTTTACAGAACCATCGATGCGACTCCCTAATCCATCGAGGCGTACGCCCGTTGCGCTTTTGAATCTGCTTTCCCAACCGGCGCGAACATTGGCCTGCATCCTTGGCGTGTCCTTTGCCTTGCTATTGATCTTCATGCAGCTAGGGTTCAGGGGTGCGGTGGCCAACACCGCGAACATTGTCTACGGCAAGTTGCGTGGGGATCTGGTGCTCAGGTCGCCTGACTATGTGCACCTCTATGAGCCTCGCACGTTCGATCGCGGCTGGATGCGGATGGTCCAAGGCCATCCGATGGTCGAGCGCGTCGATCCCTTTTTCATCATGCTCATGCGTTGGCAAAATCCGCCCAGGCCTGCCCAGTGCACCCAAGCACCACCGGACGGATCGTTTCGGACCGTCGGGATGATGGCCATGGAGATCGAGCACCCGGTGCTTGATGTCCCTGAGATCCACGATCAGTTGAGCAAGCTCAAGAATCCCGATGCCTTGTTGGTCGATCGGGCACGCGGGCCGAGTACGGGCCAGGTGACTGCAAGCGATTCTCGGACAAAGACATCGGTAGTCCGTTGGAGGTCGGGAACCGCCTCTCGCACATCGCTGGCCATTTTCAGCTTGGCACGGGACTTGCAACCAACGGTGCGATTCTCCTGAGCGACGTAGGCTATGGGCTTCGCGCGGGGATCGACACACGGCAACGAGCATCCCTGGGGTTGGTCCGTCTGCGTGCGGGGGTCGATCCCGAGCAAGCCAAGGCTGAGTTGATCGCATGGCTTGGACAAAGGGATCCGCGATGTTTGCAGGAGATTGAAGTCCTGACGATGACCGAGCAACTTCGATGGGAGCGCGCAAGGTGGTTGCAGGACACACCTATCGGGATGATCTTTACGATGGGGGTAGTCCTCTCGTTTATCATCGGAGCGGCGATCGTTTACATGATTTTGGCTAACGATGTATCGAATCGCTTGCCCGAATACGCGACGCTCAAGGCGATGGGATATTCGCATTGGGCACTGGCTCGGATCGTCTTGGTCCAATCGTGGCTCTTGGCGATCCTGAGTTATTTGCCTGCTGCTCTGATCAGTTTTCTCCTCTACGAATTGACAGCGGGACTTTCGCGCATTCCGACCGCGATGACATGGGAGCGATTCTGGGGTGTGCTCGGCTTGGCGTTCCTTATGTGCAGTGCGTCGGGGATCATGGCGATGTTGAGGCTCTGGAGAGCCGAACCGGCTTCATTGTTCTAAAGGGAGGTGTTTCACAGCGATGCAGGTCCCTTTGGCATGGCTCAACGTTCGTTCGAACCTTGGCAGGATGTTGCTAAACGCCCTTGGGATCGGTTTTGCGGTCGTATTGATGTTCACGCAGATCGGATTTCTTTTCGGACTCTTCGACAGTGCCGTCGANGTGTTGCGATTGCTCGATGCGGACCTGGTGATTTTGAGCCCGGCTCGCTACACCGTCCCGAGTGAACAGCGTTTCGATTATGGCGCGATCGATCGGGCCAAGGGAATCCCTGGAGTATCGCAGGCGATCCCTTTGTATATCGATCGATCCTTGGCCATCGCCCGAGTCCAAGGCCATGTGTCCCGATCGATTCGCGTGATCGGAGTACCGATCGATACGAAACCTTTTGTCGACCCAAAAATGAATCTCCGCTGCGAAGGATTGATCGATGCGAGGATGGCATTGGTGGATCGGCGGAGCAAAGAGACGTACGGTTTTGAAAAGAAGGACTTGGAGAAACTCCGGAGTCAAAGTGTAGAGCTTTCTGGCCAAAGCGTATTTCTGCGCGATTGGGTCACGATCGGTACCGACTTTGTCTACGATGGAACGCTGATCGTCAGCGAAGCGGGTACCGAGCGTTTTTTTCCAACCAGAAACGGCAATCGAGCGCCGCTGGCAGCGGTGGATCTAGGGCTCATTCGGCTCGCCCCTGGGGCCAACGCGCGAGAGGTCCAAGACGGATTGCAAGCTAGGCTCGGTAGTGGCATTGAGGTTCTGACCCATCGCGAGCTGGTCGATCGCGAGATCGGTTTTTGGGCTCGAAGCACTCCGATTGGAATCATCTTTTCGATCGGCACGATTATGGGAATGTTGATCGGAGTGATCATCTGCTATCAGATCCTCTTTACCGACATCCAAGACCACTTGCCCGAGTATGCGACCCTCAAGGCCATGGGCTATGGTCCGGGATACTTTTTGCGGTTTGTCATGGCCCANGCCNTTTATNTGTGCATGTCGGGGTTCATCCCAGGTTGCATCGTCAGTTGGTTTTTGTACCAATGGCTGTCGGATTGGACAGGGTTGGTCATGCGGCTACAGACCGATCGAATCGCCATCGTCGGCTGCTTGACCTTGGTCATGAGTCTCGTCAGCGGCATGCTCGCTGTCCGCAAGCTTTGGAGGACCGATCCTGCGGCCCTCTTCAAGTAATGGCCCCGTCAGTAGAATTTGCCGGTCCGTTTTGGCTTGGGTTCGCTCAGGAAACCAATGGAATCGCAACGGGAAATTGGTTGATCCCCCAGGATCGATCGCATCGGATTTCGTCGTACTCGTACTCAGCGAAGCGGTACTCAGTCCGCCGCGGCGGACGGTACTCGTACTCGATGGCTGTTGGAACGGCGGCGATGCCGATCGGCATCGAGGAAAACGCTACAGCTGACGGCTCTTAGACCTTTTTTTCACCCACCAATTCTGAGAGAGATCCAAATAATGAACAGTTGGAGAATCTACGTCGCATGTTGCTTGGTTTTGCAATGCAGTCTTGCAGTTTCGACCCACGCGCAGCAGAGCGAGTCGGCCCATAGGCTTGGTTTCCAAAAGCGGCATGGCGATGAGATCATGGTTTGCGGCCAGCTCTATCGGATTGGAACGCCCGTAAAGCTTTGGCTCGATCCGGGCGGATTTGATGCCTACCGAACGACTAGGCACTTTAGTCCCTTCGAGAAACGCGAATGGAAGAGCACCGTCGAGGAAATGCAGTCAGGAAAAATCAACTTCGTGACCAAGCCCCAGGAGAGCAGTCCGGACCGTTATGGGTTGCGGTTTGGCTCGAAAGCTCAGACCGAGTACACCCCTGAGCAGCTTGATCAAATTCGCTCCGGAGGCTGGACCCTGGATCTGCTTCGAGAAAAAGTCGATCAGTTCGTCTTGCACTTCGATGTCTGCGGAACCAGCTCGCAATGTTTTTTCATCTTGCACGACATCCGTGGACTGAGCGTTCACTTCATGCTCGATGCCGACGGTACGATCTACCAGACGCTTGATTTAAAAGAGCGAGCTTGGCACGCCACGAAGAGCAATGACCGAAGCATCGGAATCGAGATCGCCAATATAGGGGCATATCCGGTAGCTCAGAAGCAGGACAAGGACCAAGCCGATCCGTTTTCGCAGTGGTATGCCAGGGATGACCAAGGAGTGTTTTTGACTTTTCCGCCCAAGATCCGAGGGGTTGATCGATTCGCCGATCGCAAGCTTCGACCGCGGCGGTCGGAGATGCTGACAGGGAAACTTGGTGATACGACATACCGACAGTACGACTACACCAGCGAGCAGTATGCCGCGTTGATCAAACTCACCGCTGCGTTGTCCGATATCTTTCCCCAGATCCGCTTGGACGTTCCTCGGCAAGCCGACGGCACACGGATCGAAAAAACCCTCACCGACGAGCAGTGGGCATCATTTAGCGGAATTATGGGGCATTACCACGTCCAAGGAAACAAATCCGACCCGGGGCCTGCGATGGACTGGGAGTATTTGCTCGAAAACGCCAGAAACTATCGCGCGGAGGTTTTGGCCAAGCCCTAAGGGGCTTTAGCGGGGGGAATTCCTCTCGGATTCCCCCCAAAGGAGCCTTGCGGTACGGTATAATGCTCGACCTTTCGTTAGTTCTCTACTCTGCGGAGATTTTTTCAAAACCGATGCCTGATTTTTCGGATCTTTCCAGGATCCTTACCGCCCTCGTGCTGGTCCTCGTCAATGGATTTTTCGTCGCCGCTGAATTTGCATTGGTCAAAATTCGCATAAGCCGCATCGAGCAGTTGGTATTGCAAGGCCGGATGTTTGCAAAAACCGCCAAGTGGCTTGCTCAGCGACTCGAGCACTCCTTATCTGCATGCCAACTCGGGATCACGATGGCCAGTTTGGCTCTCGGGGCGATCGGAGAACCGGCCGTTGCCCACCTGATCAAGCCGCTGCTGTCGCGAGTGGGTCTGGACTCCGAACCCCTTTTGCATGCTGTCTCGTTTGCCATCTCCTTTACGGTCGTGACGGCTTTGCATTTGGTCATCGGCGAGCAGGCGCCCAAGGTTTTTGCGATCCGCAATCCCGAGCCGATGCTCCTGGCCTGCGCTTTGCCGCTGAAGATTTTTTATATTCTGACCTATCCTCTCATGTTCATTTTGAGTGTCTCGACCGATGCGCTGCTGCGGATGCTCGGGGCCGACGAGAAATCCAAAAGCGCGATCCCTTACTCCGAAGAGGAAATCCGAGCACTGCTCCGCGANGCCCATGTGCACGGGAATCTGACCCGCAGCGAACACAGTTTGATCAACGCAGTCTTTGAGTTCGACGATATGGTTTGCCGTCGGATCATGGTCGCCCGCAAAGACATCGATTTTGTCGATATCAACGATCCGCTCGATTCGGTATTGGGGATGATTCGGCGGACCAAGCACACGCGGTACCCTATTTGCGACGGCTCACTCGATTCGATCCTAGGTGTCTTGCACGTGAAGGATCTTGCCGTCGCGAGCGTCCTGCCGGACTTCCAGTGGACGAGCCTGATGCGCCCACCGAAGAAGGTCCCCGAGAACATGCCCATCAGCAAGTTGCTGAGGCATTTCCAAGGAACCCATCAGCACATGGCCTTCGTCGTCGACGAATACGGGACGATCATAGGACTCGTGACACTCGAAAACGTTCTCGAGGAGATCATCGGCGAGGTCGCCGATGAGTTCGACGTCGAAGAACCCGAAATTGTCCCCGATGGCTCGGATTCCTACATCGTCTTAGGCTCGACCGGGGTCCAAGTCGTCGAAAATCGCCTCGGGATCAAATTCGAAGAAGCCGACGTCGATACCGTCGGAGGATTGCTGGTCCATTACGCCGAAAGATTGCTCGTCGCCGGAGACGTTATTGAGTTGCCCGGCGCAACCGCTAAAGTATTAACCGTTTCCGATGATCGGGCCACCAAAGTCCGAATCACCCTCTCACCTACGAAAGATTGACCGCTCATGAAGTCCACATTCAAGTCGCTATGGCTCTGCTCCCTGGGATTCTTCGCGATGCTCGGAGCATGCACAANGNCTGCCGACGCGCAAGACCAATCCGCCAAATCCGCCGCGAGCAGCTTGTTCGATGGCAAGTCCCTTCAGGGCTGGTCCGGCTTGTCGGCCAATTGGAGCGTCCAAGACGGAGCGATTACCGGCGAAAACAAAGCCGATGCTCCCATCGGACAAAACACCTTCTTGGTCTACGACAAACCTGTCAAGGACTTTGAACTGACCCTCGAATTTCGAATCATGGGAGGCAACTCCGGCATCCAGTATCGAAGCAAGATCTTCGACAAAGACAAGTTCGTCGTCGGGGGATACCAAGCCGACATCGATGCCAACAAGCGTTACATGGGGATCAACTACGAAGAGCGCGGCCGAGGCATTCTTGCCGAACGAGGTGAAATCGTCGCCGTCGATGCCCAAGGCAAAAAGGGCCGCGTAGGCTCGGCCGGTGACGCCGATGCCCTCCTGTCGCAAATCAAATGGGAAGACTGGAACCGATACAAGATCGTCGCAAAAGGAACCGTGCTTCAACATTACATCAACGACCAACTGATGTCGGAAGTCCAAGATTCCGAAGCTTCCAAGGCAGCAAGCGAAGGAGTCCTGGCACTGCAACTCCACGCGGGTCCTCCCATGAAAGTGCAATTCAAAAACATCATGCTCAAGTCGTACTAACGAGCCGTTTTTTGGACGATTGATTTACTCTATTCACTTTTGATTTCCATGAGCAACATCCAGCGCGTCGCGATTCTGTTTTCTGGCGGACCGGCCCCGGCAGCCAACGCCGTGATCTCCTCGGCAGCCTTCAGCCTTTTGCAAGCGGGCGTAGAGGTCATTGGAATCAAGCACGGGTACTCCAATCTAATCGATTTCGATCCTGCGAAACCTTTGGTCGAAGGGAAGCATTACCTGCGATTCACACAAGAATCGCTCGAGTTCATGCGGACCGAGCCAGGGATTCGCATCGGCACGGCAAGAGCCAATCCGGGCAAGGTCGTCAAAGGCCCTGCGGACCTTCAAGATGCCGAGAAGACCGCGCCCCTGGGCCGATGCTATCGCGCACTGCGATCCCTAGGGGTCGATGCGCTGGTGAGCATCGGTGGCGATGACACGCTCAAGACCGCTAACAAGATGAAGCTCTACCAGGAAACCCTGCCAGCGAAAGAAACTCGCATGCCGGTGATCCATCTGCCCAAGACCATCGATAACGATTACTCAGGCATCGATTTTACCTTCGGTTACTTCAGCGCCGCAGAAGTCCTGGCCAACGAGATCCGAAATCTCAACCGCGATGCGGCAGCCGGACAAGCGTATTTCATCGCCGAGGCGATGGGACGCTCGGCCGGATGGCTCGCCTACGGGGCCGCGATCGCCGGTGATGCATGCTTGGTCCTGAGCGTCGAAGACATCGTCGGGCCTTTGGCATCGAGCGAGACGGTCCAAGACGCCAACGGAACGAGCCAGACCCGCAAGATCATGAACATGGAGGCCGTGCTGGCCAAAATGGTTTCGATGATGATCGCCCGTGAAAAACTAGGCCGCAACTACGGAGTGATCGTCATCGCCGAAGGACTCGCCGAGTTTCTGCCCCTGTCGTACATCCAAGGTGTCTCGCGGGACGAGTTCGGACACCTCGCCGTGGCCAACGTCGACGTCGGTAAAACCATCGGACGCTATCTTGCCGATGCCTATAAAAAAGCGACTGGCAAATCGCGGAAAATCAACGGCCTACAGATGGGTTACGAATCGCGATGCTGCGTGCCGACCGCTTTCGATGTGATGCTCGGTTCGCAAATCGGGATCGGCGCCTACCGCGCTCTGATCGAAGAGAAGCTCAACGGAGTGATGGTCTCCGTCGGCGGACAATTCGACATGTCCTTTGTCCCCTTCGAAACCTTGGTCGATCCGGTGACCCTCGTGACGAAAGTTCGCTTCATCGATCGCCAGAGCGATTTCCATCGGCTCGCGCGGTTGCTCGAGCAGAAAACCGATTGATCCTCCACCGGACGGT
>JGI24766J26685_10000138_pt1 | contig 17993 bp, 15 predicted proteins | sample SanBayMetagenome_FD_26685 | JGI IMG/M metagenome (IMG submission 26685)
CAGCAGGTGCCTGGCACCAGATCCAGCCCCCTGTTTGCTACACCCTAGGAACCGGCACACGTGGTGCGGCCCCGAGACACCTCTCCACCGTCTGGCGACAGGTGGCTTCGGCCAGGGAACCGGCACGCGCCCGCTGCCAAATCGTAGCCATCGGCTGCCAATCGGTGGTGCGGCCCCGTGAAACGCCTCCACCGTCTGGCGACAGGTGGCTACGGCCGAAGAACCGCGCTGCCGCAACGGGTGCCAACATGCGTCGTCTTGGGAGTCTCAGGGTTCTAATCTATACTTGTCCTGCCGCCGGGCTTCCCCAAACTCCTGAACCTTGACCCCCCAAGCCCCCCCCACCGATGCTCGGCTCGCTTGTCGACGTACAAACTCAAGATGGAATCAAACTCCATGGGTTCCTCTCACCCAACCCATCCAACCACAATTGGATCTGGATCATCGTCCACGGTGTCAACGGAAACTTCTACGGCTCAACCCTCCTGACCGAACTAGCTCAAGGAATAGCTGGTCTAGGCCACTCCTGGCTTTTGGTAAATACCCGTGGCCATGACCTTGCAACCTTCGGCTCTGCCGATCAACCGGCCCGTATGGGGTCGATGTTCGAAACCATCTCCGATGCCCAATCCGATCTTCAAGCATGGATACAATTCTGCAAAACTTCGCGATACAAAAATATCGGATGCATCGCCCACTCGCTCGGAGCCGTCAAATCCTCTTACGCCCTTGCGCAATCCACACTCCAACTCGATCGCTTCGTGGCCCTTTCGCCCCCAAGACTCAATACCCAACTGCTCTTGAACGATCCGGCCAAACAAGAGGTCTTCGACGATCACCTAAAGGAAGCCGACCAATGGTGCGCCAAAGGCTTCCCCCACCACATCATGCGAGTCCGCTTCCCGCTGGCAAACCTCCTCTCGGCCGCTACCTTTATCGATAAATACGGAAGTGGCGAAAAATACGATTACTTCGCTTACTGGTCCAAAATCCAAATCCCAAGCTTGTGGGTATTCGGCCAACAAGAGGTTCGCCACGGTTCGGTCAACTTCCGCGATGTGGATCTAGCCCTCGAAGCCAAATTTGCCGATCATCTCGCCTCAAACCACGCTTTGTCGGTCGTTGCCCAAGCGGATCATTCCTACCGAGGACAACGCAAAAGCCTTCTCGAAGCGATCGCCGCCTGGTTGACCCCAGACCCGATCGTCGGCCCAAAGCCGACCGATTCCATCGGCTAATACTAGCCGGTCCTGGCTCGCCAACCCCGACTAGCCAACCGGGAATCAGGAGCCTTTGTGTATTCCCCCCTTGAAAACTGGCTACAATCGTACTCTCCAAAGTTTACTTCGTTTTTCCACCTCACCACCTTCGATCGATCCCCATGACTGCCACTTCACCTGCTTGGCTCGCCAATCCTACCGATGTCTCCGAAGCCAAGAAAAAACTTGATCAACACACCTTCGAGACCGTCCAGTGGCACTTCCACGAATCGACCGGATCCCCCTTCTGGCTAGGCAAGAAAGCCGAACTCGGGTTCGATCCGCTCAAAGAAATCAAGACATTTGATGACCTGAAAAAATTTCCTATGTTCGAAGACGAGTGGCTCCGTGGCGGACCGGTCGAACGCTGGATCCCCAAAGGCCTCGCCGGCAAACCGACCTATGTCTTCGAAACCGGCGGAACGACCGGGATCCCCAAAAGCCGAGTGGTCATCGATGACTTCCGAATCGATTACGAACTCTTTAGCCACACCCTTCCGGATCAGTACTTTCCCAAAGGTGCCAATTGGCTGATGCTCGGACCATCCGGCCCCCGCCGTCTGCGGCTAGCCGTCGAGCACTTGTGCCAATACCGAGGCGGAATCTGCTTTTGCATCGACCTGGATCCTCGATGGGTGATCAAGCTCATCAAGAAGGGGTGGATGGAACATCTCGAAGAGTACAAGAAGCACTGCATCGACCAAGCCATCACGATCCTTACGGCCAACCACAACATCAAGTGCATGTTCGCCACCCCCAAGCTCCTGGAATCCCTCGCCATGGGCTTGGCCGAAAAAGGCACGACGCTTCGCGAATGCGGCATCACGGGGATCTTCTCCGGCGGAACCGAATTCACCCCACAATGGACCCGCTTTTGCGTCGAAGAACTCCTCGAAGGACTTCCAGAGCAAAGCGGTGTTTACATGACCCCGACCTACGGCAACACCCTCATGGGGCTAGCTTGCTCTCGCCCGATCACCGACGAAGACAACTACACGATCGCCTACTACGCCCCCGAACCTCGCGCGGTTGTCGAAATCGTCGACTTTGAGGACTCCAATAAAATCGTCCCCTACGGACAGACCGGTCGCGTCAAACTCTACACCATGACCAAAGAGTTCTTCGTCCCAGGATTCCTCGAGCGAGACGAAGGCGAACGCGAACTGCCCTATTCGAAATACCCCTGGGACGGTGTCTCCGGAGTGCGTCCCTACCACGGATTTGCCTCTTCAACGACCGTCGGCGTCTACTAAACTATCCGCTTCTGAAAATTCGCTAAACAATGCTTACCATCCAACCGCTACGCTGGGGCAAACCCTACAACTCCCTCGATACCTTCGATGTAATCCACTTCGATACCGGTGAAGCGATCGCCAAGATCGGACAAGTCACCGGCGGAATGGTCCAACTCGATATGAGGAAAGCCGACCAAGCTCGCAAAGCCCTGCGTAAGTTCTCCTGCGAGGACTTGATCCAAAAGTGCCAGAAAGCTGCCCAGCTTTTTGAACACGAACCGCTGAGCGTCGGAGATGGAATCCAAACCGTTAGCGATTTTATCCACCAGCAATCGGCTAGCACGGGACTCCCCGAGCACATGTGCCAGAGCAATATGAAAAAAAATTGCTTCGTGCTGAGCAACATGGCCAAAATCCTCGATTGCTTGACCCGCGGTCTGCCCCTGGATGTCTACACCCGAGGCTACGGAGAAGAAAACCGCGGAGTGACTGTTAGCTACCAATGCCAAGCCCCCGTCCTCGGTGCGGTCCTGCCGAACAACTCCCCAGGCGTCCATACCCTGTGGCTTCCGGCCGTCCCACTCCAAGTCGGATTGGTCCTCAAACCAGGTTCCCAAGAACCCTGGACTCCCTACCGCATGATCAGCGCCTTTATCGCCGCTGGAATCCCCGCCGAAGCCTTCTGCCTCTACCCAGGTGGCCACGATGTCGGCTCGACAATCATGTCCAAATGCGAGCGAAGCATGATCTTCGGTAGCGCCCAGACCGTTCAGCAATACTCAGGCAACCCACGCGTCCAAGCCCACGGGCCGGGCTTCTCGAAAATCCTCATCGGAGATGATATTGTCGATCGCTGGGAAGACTACCTCGATATGATGGTCGAGAGCGTTGCGAGCAACTCAGGTCGCGGTTGCATCAACTGCTCAGGCATCTGGGCATCGCGGCACACCAAGAAAATCGCCGAAGCGATTGCCGCCAAAATTGGACCCATGGAGGCCCTGCCACCCCAGGACCCCAACGCCCAACTCGCAGCCTTCACCAACAAACAGATGGCCACGGGAACTTGGTCGATGATCCAACAAGATCTCGCCGAGTCGGGAGTCACCGACATGACCGCCTCGTACGGTCCGCGACTTGTCGAAAAAGAACGCTGTGCCTACCTGCGACCGATGGTCTTGCACGCCGACTCGCCAAGTCGCGGCGTCGCGTCCAAAGAGTACATGTTCCCGTTCGTCTCCGTCGTCGAGTGCCCACAAAAGGACATGATCAAATCCATCGGGCAAACTCTCATCGGAACGGCCCTGACCGCCGATCCCTCCTGGATCGATGATCTGACCAACGCGGTGAACATCGATCGCCTCAACATCGGCGCCATCGCCACGAACCGCTTGAATTGGCTCCAGCCTCACGAAGGGAATCTCACCGAGTTCCTCTTCCGAAACCGCGCCTATCAATTCGCGGGTTAGGCGTAACTTACAGCTACAAGGCGCAAGGCTACCGTCGGGCTCGTCCAGGCGGAGGCGTAACTAACAGCTACCAGCGCATGCGCTCGGCAGCCTCGGGTAGCTGTAAGTCTTGGCCCCGCTGGCATAAGTTGAATGGCATTGAATTAGTGTAAGCGGAAGTGCGCAAGCACTCCGGTGAGTGATGGAATGTCCTCGATATCGCAGTGTTTTTCACCGGACGGCTTGCGCCGTTCCGCTTTTAATTCAACGCCATTCCGCAAAAAGCCGACGGAGGCCAAAAAGCTCCCCGCTCTACAGCCCGCAGCTTGCAAGCAACCGGTCTGCGCCCGACCGGACGACATCCTGCGTCGGCAATCCAGTCTCTGCCTCGATCCTTTCGACCTCGTAACGAGCTTCCGCATCGCTCAAACCATGCGTGTTGATCGCGATGCACACGACCCTTACGGGAGCCAAAGCCCCTCCCGCACTGGCGATGCTCTCATACATCGCGACCACATCCCGCAACGGCGGAATCTTCACCCACTTGAAATCCCGCAAATGATGCATCTGCGCGCGATGCACCAAAACCAAATGACTCGGCTGCGAACCCCGCAAAAGGGGTAATGTCGCCGTCGAAGCCGGATTCAAAAGCGATCCCTGCCCCTCGATAAACACCACATCGCGGTCCTGCGCACAGGCGATGAGCTCCTGCTGCACAGCCCCAGATGCGAAATCCACACGGATCGCATCGAGCGGAATTCCATCCCCCTCGAGCATCACTCCTGTCTGGCCTGTGGCCATGAACTTCGATCGCACGCCCCGGGCCAAGGCCGCTCGATGGAACGCGATGGCCGCCGACATCTTTCCGATCGACATGTCCGTCCCGACAAACAGCACCCGCTTGGCTCCCAAGAGCCGAGCTAAGCCCATCCCGGAACTCAATCCAGCAGGCTCCTTGCGTATGTCCCATATCCAATGGCCCTCCCGCACATGCGGTGCCAACCGCGAATCGCTCCCGAGCGATGTATGCAATCCATTGAGAATATTGAGCCCGCCTTGCAAAGAGGCTTGCAGGTCAGGAATCCAGTCCTCAGGAAGCTTGCCCCCAAGGGCCGCAAGTCCAAGCGCCAAAGTCTGCGGCCCATAAGCCATCGCTTCGCTTGCCGTCGCTACGATCGGTATCGGACGATCCATCGGGATGCCCGTCAACTCCCTGAGATCCCCACCTGCGGTCTGACGATCGATCACGACGACGCATCGCTCAGGAGCAAATCGCAGCAAAGCCAGCCCCGTCTTGCCATGGATGCCAGTGATCCCACCGTGCAAAAGGATCGCTAATCGGTCGGTCGCATCGTATTGCGGATGTCTAGGCATGTGTCACTCCAAGTCCAGGCAGGTCGCGGTTGATCAAGTACCCGTCGTCGAATCGGCATCCGACAAACGGATCGTCCTTTAAATTCAAATGGCTATCCAAGTCGATGTAATCGACCAGAGACCCCAAGCTATTCGCGGCGGTATTCCCCATACTCGTTTGGGAGTAACATCCTAACATCAGCTTGAGTCCATGGGCACGGGCCGTATGGATCATTCGCAACCCTTCGGTCAATCCGCCACACTTGAGAATCTTGATGTTGATCCCGCTGCATCGACCGACCAATACCGGTATGTCCCGAGATGTCCGACAACTCTCGTCAGCCATGATCGGCAAACTCGATCCGCGATGGACCTGTGCCAACGCCTCCAAGTCGCTCGGCTCTGTCGGCTGCTCAATGTGATCGACTCCTCGCTCGGCAAGCCATCGCGACATCGCAATCGCATCCGGTACACTCCAACCCCCATTGGCGTCGACGCTCCGATGGATCGACGATGGCAGCACAGCTTCGAGAGCCTCAAACATCGCCTGGTCGGCTCGAATCCCTTCGGGCGAACCCATCTTGACCTTCACCGCTCGGACCACCCCAAGCTCTAGCCACTGCATCCACCTGCGTTGGGCCGACTCGGGCGATTGAATGCCGATCGTCACCGATGTTGGTACCGATAGGCTTTGCGAAACCCCGAGCAACTTCCAAACGGGCAAACCAATGGCCTTGCCGCACCAATCCCAAATCGCCATATCGATCCCCGCAATCGCCGACGACGCGATGCCCCGGGCTACCAATGCCCCGTGGATCGATTCCCGCTGCCAAGGCTCATACGAAGATACAATCGATGCAGCACGCGATAGCTCGATCCCCAAATGATCGAAAGTCTGCGCCGTATGCGGAATCGAAAATTCAGCCGATTCACCAAACCCCTCGATCCCATCGCTCGCAATCGATATTTCCCAGTTTCGAGAACTGGCCTGTGTCCCCCGGCTAATCGCCAACGCGACGCGTTTTTGGACTTCAAAGCCACGGCAAGTCAGCTTTATCAAGGCGACCTCCACTCCATGCGATAATGAGGACCAATTCCAGAAATGTCGAACTCATCGCCGACGATACACCATCGGCTAGCTTGGTAGAAGGGGACAGCCGAAAACCTCGCGTTGCACCAGAGCTCCCAGCCCTGGGATTCAGCCATTTGGGCGACGTAATCGAGCAGTTGACGCCCGATGCCGCGCCCCTGCCACGTCTGCAAAACCGCCATGCCTCGCAACTGAACTCGGGCGGCAATGCCGCTTCGAAACTCCGGGGGCATCAACGTCAAGCAACCGATCGGCTCAGTGTCTCGAAAAGCCACCACATGCCGCGTCTGAAGGTCCTCGTCGCCAGCAAACAACGTCGCGTCAAACCCCATCCCAAGTGGCTTGCGCAATACCTCAAAGCGGACCTGACGCACCGGTCCGATGCGCTCGAGCCCCCGCGACTCATCGATTCGAATCAACATAGCAAACTCTCAAAACCAATCATCGCCCAGGAATCGGACGCCACTGATTGGAATTTCTCGGATCGCCTGGCCCCAACGCCGAACTTCCCGGTGTTGGATTTCCCGGAGCGAGATTTCCCGGTGATAGACTTCCCGAGGAGAACCGTCCGGATGTACCCGGCCGGGCGTCGGGCAAGCCACCGCCACCCGACATCGATCCCGAGGAAAGCCCGGACAGAGTTCCGCCGGCCCCCGGGTTGTTGGCCATCCGCGAACTGGGGTTGCGCCCCTGCAATTTGGCAATCTCCCGCTCGCTCTCGCCGAGTCGACGCTCTAGCTGCACATTGCGCTGCTCGAGATCCTCGGCTCGCTTCTTTTGACTTCGGAACTCCGAGAGCAAGCGTTCGCTCTCGATCTGGTACTGCCGCATCGCATGATTACCCGGCCATTGCTGGCAACCACTGGTGCTTAGGATCAAGCAAACCACAGCTAAATAGCCCAACGAACCGATCATCCGAATGCCCATCCGAACCCAATGCGATCCACACAGCAAAAATCGCCAAGTGGATCGCCGAGCGAATCGCTGCGGGGGAACGGTTTTTTGAGTTCCTGCAAGCATCGAGGGGTTCCTGAGGACAAACAANCTGGACAGCTATCTTGNCANNGGTCTTACCAAGTCCCCGTCCTGGAGCGGAAGAGCACTTCCAGGAAAAATTTGCAGATCAGGCGATCCAATCGGAGATGACTCGCCCATGGACGTCGGTCAATCGGAAGTCGCGCCCCGCATAACGGTAAGTCAATTGGGTGTGGTCGAATCCCATCAACCGGAGCATCGTCGCATGTAGATCGTGGACATGGACCCGATTCTCAACCGACTTGAAACCGAAATCGTCGGTCGCACCGTAAGCCTGGCCACCCCGGACCCCACCCCCTGCGAGCCAAACGCTAAAGCCATAATGATTGTGGTCCCGGCCGCTGATGGTCCCTTCGTTGGCCCCCTTCTGAGGCAACTCGACCGTCGGTGTTCGTCCGAACTCGCCACCCCAAAGGACCAGCGTCTCGTCGAGTAGCCCGCGCTGCTCAAGATCGCTCAGGAGGGCCGCGATGGCTTGATCGGACTCTCCTGCAAGCTTCTTGTGCCCCTCGAAGATCTTGTCGTGGTTGTCCCAGGGTTGGCCTTGGCCATGCCAAAGTTGCACGACCCGAACGCCGCGCTCGATGAGCTTCCGAGCGATGAGCATCTGCCGGCCCTGAACGCCGGGCCCATACATATCGAGGATATGCTTGGGCTCCTTCGATACGTCGAAAACATCCATCGCCTCTTCTTGCATGCGATAAGCCAGTTCCATCGATTGAATTCTAGCCTCGAGCATCGGATCGTTGGTCCGGGTGCGGCTATGCTCGGCGTTCATCCGTTGGATGATGTCGAGCTCGCGACGCTGCGCTGGCCGAGATAGCTTCCGATTCACGACNTTCTCGATGAGCTTCTCGACGCTCTCATGCTTGGTATCGATGTAGGTTCCTTGGTAGATCCCCGGCAAAAATCCAGCTTGCCAATTCTGCGATTCCTGGATGGGATACCCACCAGGGCACATAGCGATGAAGGCTGGTAAATTCTGGTTGTCGGTCCCGAGCCCATAGGTCAACCAGGAGCCAAAGCTCGGACGGACCTGCCGTGGCTCTCCGCAGTTCATCAGCAAAAGCGATGGCTCGTGGTTCGGAACATCGGCGTGCATCGAGCGGACCACACAGAGCTTATCTGCATGGGCGCTTGCGGTCTTCTCAAAGAGCTCGCTGGCCCAAAGTCCCGACTGACCATGCTGCTTGAACTCGAAGATCGACGGATACAGATTCCCGGTCTTGCGTTCGGTCCGAGGGGTCTCCCCAGGGAGCTCCTTCCCCTCAAACTTGGCGATCTGCGGCTTGGGATCCCAGGTGTCGATATGGGAAGGCCCACCGTTGGCGAAAATATGGATCAGATGCTTGGCTTTGGCCGGAAAATGAGGGGCTTTAGGCAAAAGCGGGTTGGGCGAATTTTCGCTCGCGGCCAACGATTGCATCAAGCCACTTAAAGCCACGGCGCCGAGCCCAAAACCGCCGCGTTGAAGCAGCTCACGACGAGAGAGCATCAGGTCGTTCGGATCGAATGGAAGGTCGCGCATCGGAGTTGGTTCTCGGTCGAGTCGATGAAACTAAGGTGTGTTTAGTCGATGAAACAAAATTCGTTCGTCAGCAACAGCAACTGGGCAGCTTGTTCCCACACGCCAAGCGGTACGGATCGATCGCCCCGAAAGTCCCTTTCGCTATTGCCTCGCGATCGGGTTTCATCGGTCGAAACGATGCGAACCTTCCATTCAAACGAATCGGAATCCGCATCGGAGTTGCTATCGGTCACGAAATCGATCGTATCGCCAGGCTCGAGATGGATATCGTCGGCATGGGTCGGGCTGCTGGTATTCAAAACGGTCCACTGTCCGATTTTTTCTTTTTCTCGCAATACGATCGTCGCGCGCACGCCGTTGCCCTTTTCAGCCGGATGCCGTACCAATCCGCGAATGCGAAGATCGACCGACTCTTTAGCCGTCCAGCGACGGACCACCGTCTGATCGAGTTGCCGCCCCGGATGGCCTCCCGTGGAGCTCAGAAAAGCCCAGTCCAGGGCCGGATCGGGCAGCTCGTCTTGCATCCCCTGCCATCGCTTTTGGTGAAAGCGCGGTAGGGGCTTGAAACCGACCACCGAACCGGTTTCGGGGTCCAACGTCGCGGTCCCATACGTCCAGCGGCTCTCGGGGAGATCGGGCGCCTGATCCCCGGTAGCTTGCAAAACTTCAAGCATCCACGCTTTTTCCTGCGGACTTGGAGATCGAGCCAACACGCGATGAAACAACGCCTCGATTCCCGCATCGGAACCGAGCACCTCAGCCTGCTGACCGACCGCTCCGAGCATCGAAAGGACCAGATCGCTGTTCATCAGCACCAAACCCTGCTGCGGGACGGTCGTCTGCGGACGGGTCGGTACATGCGCATCGGGACTTGCGAAATCAAACGTCCGGAACAGTTGCGGTAAATTCTGTCGGTCGATGTAAGCGTAAACCGTTCGTCGCTTGGGAAACGGTGCCTCGGTGATCTTGACGCTCGGACCCCCGACGGCCGGATCGAGTTGACCGGTCGCTAGCAGCAGCGCATCGCGCAGCGATTCAAAGTCCATCCGTTTGCGCTGCGCACGCCACCATAGCCGATTTTCAGGATCGATCGCAAAAGCATCCTCGCGATGGTAGCTCTGTTGGCGATACGCGCGACTCAGAACCATCCGCCTCATAAGCTGCTTGGTCGACCAGCCTTGCTGGATAAAATCCCAAGCCAACGAGTCCAGAACAACCTGTTGCACCGGTACCTCGCACCGGACCCCAAAGTCGCTCGGTGTGTCGACGAGCGGAACTCCAAAGAGCCAACCCCAAAGCCGATTGACATACACGCGGGCCGTCAACGGATTCTTCGGATCGACGATCGCTTCGGCCATCTCGAGCCGCCCGCTGCCGGTGCCCATCTCGATCGGCACATGACTGGCCAGGAACCCAAAGAACCGACGAGGAACATCGGGCCCGGGGTTCCCCGGGTTGCCTCTCAAAAAAATCTTCGTCGGACCCTGGTCAGGCTTATCGACCATCCGCATCGCCGATGGCTCGCCACCCGGCTCGCTGCTCCCGAGCATCGCGCCATGGAGCGAGTAGTAGTCGGCCATACTGACCGGATCGAATTTGTGATCGTGGCAGCGAGCACAACTGGCCGTGACCCCCATCAAACCGCGTGTGATCAAGTCGATGCGGTCGTCGGCGATATCGTGGGGATTGTTCAGAAAGCGACGACCAAGGGTCAGCATTCCCATCGCGTCGAGCTGCGCATTTTGATTCTCAGGGTCGAGTCGATCGGCGATCAACTGATAACGCAAAAATTGGTTGTAAGGCATGTCCGCATTGAAGGACCGGATCAACCAATCGCGATATTTATAAGCGTGAGGGTATTCGCGGTCTTCTTGGAACACATACCCTTTGTTGTCGGCGTATCGGGCCACATCCATCCAACGCCGCGCCATACGCTCCCCAAAATGCGGGGATTGCAGAAGCTGATCGACCAGTTGAACGTACCAATCTTCCGAAGCGTTCGTTGCGACTTGCTCGATTTCCGAATACGTCGGTGGTAGACCCAGCAGATCATTGTAAACTCGGCGCGTCAGCGTCCTGCGATCGGCTTCCGCAGAAAAACCTAGCCCTCGCTGAGCCAGCTTCAATCCGATCGAACGATCGATGGGGTCGCTCGTGGGCCCAAGATCCCCGACAACTGGAATTTCCGCGGGAGCGACCAGGGGTTGATAAGCCCAATGCGAAGCGGCCTGCTGCGCCTTGTCCAGAGCCGGCTCTGGAACCATGCTCGGGTCCTCTTGGCGTGGATCGATCGCCCCGTCGGCGATCCATTGCTTCAAATCGGCAATCTGAAGATCCGAAAGCTTCCCATCCGGCGGCATTTGGAAAGCCGAGTCGGTGTACTCGATCGCTTTGACCAGCAGGCTTTCGGCAGGCTTGCCCTCCAGAATCGCAGGGCCAAGTGTTCCACCCCGTCGGATCGCGGCGGACGAATCGAGCCGAAGCCGTCCACCGAGCTCTCCAGGCTTAGTCGTCCCACTGTGGCATTCATAGCAGTGCTCGACGAGGATCGGACGGATCTTGGACTCGAAGAAATCCAGTTTGGGATCCTGAGCCAACACCGGGCTAGCCAGACAGCAGCAAATCATGCATCGCAATGCCCGTGCAGTCGAAGTAGCAAGGCTCATGAAAGTTTTTCTTCTGGAGGGGGAGGGTAGCCAAATTGCAGCTAAGTACATTGCATATCGGCCAGTTGCTCGGGATCTCCGCGACGAAGGCTCAGAAAGTTCTTTTTTTCCCGAGCCGCGCAAGCGGAAAAACCGGATCGCAACCTGTTCTATTGTAGCTCTAAATCCAAGGAAAACCAAGCCAAAGAGAGACCAATCGAAGACCCATTCCCCACGGCATAGCAAGCTTGAGGTTAGCCCGTTTTGCGTTTCCAAGGCTAGGGATTATTGGCTAAACTAAGCTCCCTCGGACGAAGCGAGGCTTGTCGCTGTGGCGAAATGGCAGACGCATTGGACTTAAAATCCAAGGACCTTTGATCGGGTCGTGTGGGTTCGACTCCCACCAGCGACACTATGGGCAAGCACCTCGAATGTAGGGTTAGGCAAGTCACTCTAGGCGGCAAGGGCAATGAAGCGAATCGCGGTCGTCGGGTCAGGCATCAGCGGGCTTGCGACTGCTTGGTACCTACAGGAGCAAGGCCATCGGGTTGAGATCTATGAGAGCCAGGATCGGTTCGGTGGTGTGATCGACACGCTCGATCCGCGGGAGACACCGTATTTGGTCGAGTGCGGCGCAGACAACTTTGCAACCCTGCTTCCGGACGCTTGGGAGCTGGTCAAGCAGATGGGGCTTGAGTCGGAGTTCATCCATCCGAACAAAGATTATCGTATTGCGCAGGTCGTCCATCGCGGTCGGTTAGTTCCGATCCCCAACGGCTTCTCGCTGATGCAACCGACGCGCATCGGGCCGATCCTATCGACACCCATCCTGAGCCTCTCAGGAAAGCTAAGAGTGCTGCGCGAGTATTACGTCCCAAAGCGCGAAAGTTCGCAGGACGAGAGCGTCGAGTCGTTTGCCGTAAGGCGGCTTGGACGTGAATGCTTCGAACGGCTCATCGAGCCTATTGTCGGAGGGATCTTCACTGCCCAGGCCGACAAGTTGAGCATGCAAGCGGCGATGCCTCAGTTTGTGCGGATGGAGCGCGAGCATGGGAGTTTGATCCGAGCGGCGTTTGCCAAGCGCCGAGAGGCTAGTGCGGAAAACCGTTCGGCGAGGGAAGCATCCGGTGCGCGGTACGATCAGTTCACTGCCCCAAAGCTAGGAATGAAGTGGTGGTTGGGTCAGATAGCCAAGCCGCTTGGGGATCGACTGCATTTGAATCACAGGGTCGATCGGATCGGGAGGGTCGAGATGGGAGGCTGGTCAGTCAGGGTGACTCAGACGAAGGATGCAACGACAAGGCAGGAGCATTTCGATGGGATCTGTTTAGCGGTCCCGAGCTATATCGCTAGTGGATTGCTCAGGGGTGTGGATCGGGAGTTGGCCGACGGATTGGGATCGATCGAGTATGCATCATCAGCGATTGCGGTAATGGCGGTACGTCGGGATGAGATACGACCCGATGCGTTGTGTTTTGGGGCGATTGCTCCCTCGAGCGAGAAGCGGAATTGTTTAGCGATCAGTTTGACGAGCGAGAAGTATCCGGGACGCAGTCCGAGCGACACGGTGGTGATGCGTGCGTTCATGGGAGGCGCTGTCAGGCCCGAGTTGATGGAGTTGGGAGACGATCGGCTTTTGGAGTTAGCGTTTCGCGAGGTAGCGGAATTGTTTGGGGTCCGTAGTCGACCAACTTACGAGCGTCTGATTCGCTGGGAGCGGGCGATGCCTCAGTACCATGTGGGGCATGTCGAGCGGGTCAAGAGGATCCGTGAGTTGAGTGCCAAGCTCCCTGGGTTCGGATTGGTAGGCAATGCGTACGACGGGGTAGGCATCCCGCAGTGCATCCGAGGCGCGAGGCTCGCAGCGGCCGCGTTTTGAGCCCCCTTCGAATCCTCCTGACATCCCCTCCGCCACCGGCTCTTGGAAGAAATGAACGCAAAGGCGCAAAGACGCAAAGGTAGGGGATCTCGCGCAGAGATCAGGCCGCTTGGCCATTCCCCCCATGCTCGGTGGTGGGTTGCGCGGCAAAGCCCGCTTCACCCACCCTACGGAAAACCTCCAAGCCGCTTGGCCCCCCCTCCCCTCCAGGGCTTTGGCTGGGGGGGAGGGGGGGTGAGGGGCGACCGCGCGTAAGGCTGTTTGGTTTTAACCCGGAGAGCGCCACTTCTCTGCCATTAGTGCGTCAGCCACCGGACCCTAGCGGATAGGCTCTTTAGTCACGCCCATGTCGCGTTGCTAATGCGCGCAACACGTCATCTGAACCATAGGTAACAAAATGAACAGACCCATCTGCATGAAGAAAATTCGCCCCCCCAGGATGAAAACTCCAAAAGTTCGTGCCATCACAATCTGACGAACTGACTCGCTCAGGAAACACAAACTTTCTAGCATTGCAAGGCATCCAAGGATTTGTGGGATCAACTTCTTCGTATACACCGAGCGTATGATCAAAAGCCCCGTCGACACCAACACCGGCATACCACCAACCGAAATTACTGCCCCCCGATATTGGCCTTTCACCTACCAAAATGGTTTGAGACAAACCATCTATGATTTCGCTTGATTTGACTCGTGAATCATAATACAGAACCCCATCACGATCTTTTGAATTTATCCCGGAAACACCCAAAAATGACGTTGGACCAACGAGCATGCTATGTCGTAAGGAGTACTGAAGACTCGAGCTATGTGGGTCAGAGGGACATCCATAATGATGATTAATCCTCGCTAAATTTGGGTGGGGTACTGGGCGAAAGGGTGAGTTTTGCAGTCTTGAATGCATACGAATTTTCTCAAACCAAGCTAACTCTCCAAGTTGCGGAAGGATCGAAACCATCCAGCTGGTGTATTCCAGTTCCTGAAAACGTGCGACGGTACCAGCAGGGAACCTGCGAAAACTTATCTCATGTTCGATCAGTGCTAAACCGATTTGTTTCATATGATTGTTGCAGGAAGCTCTTCTCGCTGCTTCGCGGGCCGCTTGTACGGACGTCAAAGTCAGTCCAAGCAAGATACCGCTGATCGCGATGACCACCAACAACTCAACCAACGTAAATCCACGGCGACACATCACAACTCATCTCTACCGTCTAAATTTGAAGTATATAAACACAACGACTGCTAAACCAAATGCACCGATGATGAACCAACCCCATAGTCCGAGGCCGCTTCGTGTGGGCATCCCTGTTGGCTCTGGGAATCCCCAGTGAGTCAGGTACGCTTTGCCATCGTTGTAAACAACATCAGCATCCGTTCTCACAATGCTGTAGCGCGAATAAGTGTTGCCTGAAACTTCAAGCTTCTGTGGTATCAAACCCCTACCTTCAGCGGAGTAAGTCCACTCAGCAATTAGCTTGCCGTCATCCATCCTTTGGCCAGCCAGCGACTTTAAAACAGGCTCACCATCCGAGCCTCTGACCCCTGACTTAATCATCATTTCAACCATTTCCTCAGAGATAACTTCTCCTTTGCGTATCAACTCCATTCTTGAAGGCCAATACGGGTAATCTTTTAGAAGAAGTAGCTTCCCTTCCTCATATGGGAATCGACCGCTGGCATACATATCTTTGTTTATACCGAAGGTTACCTCTAAAAAGTTGCCACCTTGCTTCAACTCCAAAGCGGAAAAATTATTGGCTTCCGTCATGAACAGCAATTCCCGCCAAACAACGGGTAGACAAAGTAAACTTGCACCGGCTCCATATCCCTCTCGGCAGAGAACCTCCCATGCTTGCGATTCGATCTCGCAACTTGGTTTAACAGCAGTGATCGACCATTCATCTTGTCCTTTAATGCGTCCAAGTTGAAACGAATAGCGAGGGTTATTTCCAGTAACGCTAACAAACGTCCCATCACGTTTTTGAATGGAATAGAAACTAAGCCCACTTCGCGCAATCTCACATTCGACTGTTGTTGCGGTCTTTTCGCCTGAAGGGAGAACCTCAATTTTGTATATCCCTGTGCAACGGGAAGCAACCGATCCAACTTCGGCGTTCCATGCAGCCGAAATAGCATCCCATGTTTGAGCACGTAAGGTACTACTGGAAATGCAAATCAACAGTATCCATAGTCCCCTCATAGTTTTACGCTCCGAGTCGGGAATCCGGCCAACCGACGCTCAGCCCATGTTAGACACCATATCCGATCCCCCCCCCGAATCAAGCATTTTCCAAAATTTTTTGAGAATTGGTTTCGGTTTGATTTCTCCATAAAATCATGTCCGATGGGAGGAACGATTTCCCCGACGCAGTGTCCCCAAGTCGCGACGACGAAGAGCTTGCATTAGCTTCGAGTCAGAACATCGCCAAGCTCGTCTCGAACGAGTCAGGCTCTTCCTTTGCGTCATTGCGCTTTTGCGTCTTTGCGTTTATTTCTCCGAAACAGCCTGGATCTCTACGGGAGATCCATTACCTAAACGGCTTATACCTCAGATGCATTCCCCTCCTGAAATCCTATTTAGTTTAACCACTCCAACGCCTTGGGGACCGCGGCTTTGAGTAATGGTTCATAGTGCCCCTCTCGCTCCAACTCTAGGAAATCGACTTTGCCCCCCGCTTTGCGAAGGGCATCGACGTAGTCTTTCGTGCCCTTGAAGGGTTCATTGTCATCGTTTTTCGCATGAGCGATAAAGACAGGGCATCGCAACTTGGAGATGTAAGTGATGGGAGATCCGCTGACGATGTAGTTATTGAGGTTTGGAAGAAACTTGGCCATCGCAGGCTCTTGGACCAGGATATCTCCGAATCTAGGCTTCAAGTCAGTAATGGGAGCTAGTGCAATGCACCTACTGATCCGAGGATCCTTGGACGCTAGCAACAGCGATAGCGTGGCTGCCGAACTGTGTCCCCAGATGATCAAACGCTTAGGATCGGCCATCGGCAATCGAGCTAGAGCAAAATCGATAGCAAGTTTTCCATTTTCCACACCGGCATCGGCGGCCACGAAATTGGAGTAGGCTTGTCTCAGCAAAGGCATGTAGGTCGGGCCATTGGTTGGGCTCACGTTGGGGGGCATTGGACCATCAATATCAAAGCTGATGGTGATCATCCCAGCCTCCGTGAATGGCAAAAACTCGGAGTCGGGTTGAGGGATTTCGATACTCGCACCGTGAAGCAATGGTGTACCCGCAGGAGCTTCAAACACGACCGGCAAGGATTTATCAGCATGGGTTCCTTTGGGGATAAACACGTTCAACTTTAGTGATTTATTGCCTTGCCTTGGTAGCTCGAAACGATGCCAAACGATGCCGGTATCGCCGAAGGGCTTGGGTTCACCGAGTTTAGGAAAATCGCGTGACGTTGACGATGGAAGGTTGGCCTTCGGTGGTACCACCAGCGGCTCACTGGCGGATGGAATATTTGGCGATTTCTCGGGAGTTGAATCGATCACGTTCGGTCCCTGAACTATCGGTGATAGGAAAAAGAAACCGACAGGAATAAGGACCAAAGCTACGGCACCTGCGGCTGCGATCGCAATGATCCAGCCCCAAGGCGTCGAAGAGGCCTTCGCTTCGGTAACCTTCTTGCTGGGGCTGGTCGACATTGGCATGCTGTAACTTGCAGCTGGAAGATCGAAAAGATCATCCTGAGTCGAAACATGATTGGCTGGTTTGGGTTCGTTCAGAGATGAGGCAGGACTAGGCTTGGCAAGCTGCATTTTCTTGCCACATTTCGGACATGCGATGATTTTTCCTAAGGCCTCTGAAGAGACTTTCAGTAGTGCTTGGCAACCGCTACAACGAATCTGCAACTTCTTACTTTCGGGCATGGCGTGCATTCCTATCGGTGGCAAATAACCTGATGGAACCCAATTCAGGCGGGGAGAATTTCCCAATGTTACTGCGATTGTAGCAAATCGAGATAGTTCCTTCGGAGGGCTCTTCCTCGGAATTTTTTGGGTAAAAGGTTCTGTCATAAACTCGGGGACTGTCCCTAGTCATGTCAGTGATAAACTTGGGGAAAAACTCGGGGACTGTCCCTGCAAATACTCGGGAAATACTTAGGGACTGTCCCCAATCATGGCAGTGAAAAGCTCAGGGACTGTCCCCGAGTTAGCAAGGGACTGTCCCCGAGTTAGTTAGGGAAACGACCGCAATGAATTGGGCGGTCGGTGGTGGAATCGAGCGGCGATTCCACCCAAAAGATAGGTTTAGAGACCAATTCAGGCGACTTTTATCCCGCCTTGGCGCGCACCGCATGCGCTGAGCCACTCCGGCCCTTCAAAAGGAATCCATCAGCGCACCCTCAAGCCCCCTTCTCGCCCCCTAACTGGACTACCATCTAGTCCGTCTCGGGACGAATCCCGTCGGCTCAGCAGCTTATCTTCCCCTCCCCTTGCCTCCCGTTTATCTCCCGCTCGAAGCCTTTGCTTGATAAGCCTTCAGTGAGCCTTGAGCTTGCTCGG
>JGI24766J26685_10000140_pt1 | contig 17953 bp, 15 predicted proteins | sample SanBayMetagenome_FD_26685 | JGI IMG/M metagenome (IMG submission 26685)
CCCGGAGCAATCCGCGGGATAAGTGCCACAGAAAATAAACCGCCGTTAGCAATAACGGTAAGGATGAAACGGTGGTGTAAGAGACCACCAGCAATTGCAGTGATGTGATTGGCTAGGTAAACCCCACTTGGAGCAAGACCAAAAAGATGGCGCTTGAGAGCTGCTCGTTCGAGTCATCAGGTAGGTTGCTTGAATCTGTAAGCAATTGCAGATCTAGATGGATGGTGATCGTCTCATTGTTGTGAAAGCAACAAGAGAACAGGATCCGGCTCTCCGCACCAAAGACATCTATCTCCAGGTACCGTCGTTTCATTGGGTATTCATACCTCATTACTGGAAATGTGAAAAGCCGCCGAACATTAATCTCCAGCTCATAGGGCGACTCTTCTTTTTTATTCTTTATATTGTTTAATTGGGCTATGAACCTCAAGGATGCCGCTGACTCTTATGCAAAAGCAACTGCTGAGTTCTTGAAAGTCGCTCAAGAATTAAGCGAAGCTGAACTCGATTCTTCATCATCTAGAGGATGGACAGCTCGTCAGGTAATTCATCATGTTGCCGACAGTGAAGCCCAGTCATACGCACGACTCCGACGATTGATCGCAGAGCCTGGCACCCAAATTCAAGGTTATGACGAAGCCGGATGGGGCGAGAATGAAACCTTAGGTTATAAGGTTTTACCGATAGTTCATTCGCTCAACGTTTTTATTGCCGTTCGTGCATCTTCTTTAGAAATTATAAAGAGACTCAAACCAACCCAGTTGGAGAACGCAGGAATTCACACTGAATCTGGTGAGTACACAATCAAGAATTGGCTTGAAACTTATACACGACATCCCTCAGAACATGCGGCTCAAATCCGATCCGGCTGATAGGGCGACTCTTCTTAACAACGTGTGGGCCCCGCATAGAAATGTGCGGGGCTTGCGCCTTTATGCGTAACATTCTTATCGAAGTCTTTGCAGCAGTTGAAGTAAATTTGGAATTATTTAAGGGCAAAATTGCGGGCAAGCGGGCAACTCTGCGGTCAAATTAAGTTGCAACTATTTGCAAAGATCGTGTCGGCGCTGGCCTTGTGATCGCTGCCCTTGTCGCCAATGGGATCACACTCGTCGAGGGTGGCTTCCATATCGATCGTGGCTATCCCTACTTTGCTGAGCAACTCCGTTCACTCGGCGCCGACGTGACCCGAATCGAATAACCCGATACGAGCCAGTCCAGATGTGAGCGATGGCCCAGGATGATCCGGCCAAAGAAACCGGTCGACCCTCAATGTTCACATTCCATCCCCCTCAGTTTGGCACTTGGTTCAATGAACCATTCTTGATAAACTTAGTTTTGTCCAGCAATCACCGAAATTAGAACGGGACGTGCGATGAATGAAGTAGTGGCAGAATCAAAGACTCTTCACGAGTTGATTGGGCGTTCCAATCGACTCGGTAGCGATCCCACTGTTACCAACTTCGGTGGCGGGAATACATCAGCAAAGGGATCAATCGATGATCCGCTGACTGGTCGACCTACAACTCTCCTCTTTGTAAAGGGATCCGGAGGCGATCTCGGAACACTCAAACCAAGCGGAGTCTCCGTGCTTTATCACGATCGATTCACGGACTTGATCAAAGTCTACAAGGGTGAAGAGTTCGAAGATGAGATGGTTCCACTCTTCGACTATTGCCTATTCGGAAAGGGTGGCGCTGCACCATCCATCGATACTTCCATGCACGGTTTGGTTGACAAGCTTCATGTAGATCACCTACATCCCGACTCCATCATTGCAATTGCGACAGCCAAGGACGGCCCAGAGCTGACTCGCAAATGTTTTGGCGATGAGATCATCTGGAGGGAATGGCGTCGGCCAGGATTCCAATTGGGGCTAGACATTGCCAAGATCGCACGTGAAAATCCGAAGGCGATTGGTTGCATCCTAGGTGGCCATGGCCTCACTACATGGGGCGACACATCTGAGGAATGTGAGAGCAGATCCGTAGCTACGATCAAAATGGCAGCAGATTTCATTTCCAAGCATGGGAAAGCGGAGCCCTTCGGACCCATAGTAAGTGCATTTTCTCCCTTACCGAAAGAGCAGAGAATCCAACGTGCTGCAGAGATTGGTCCCATCTTGCGTGGTCTCGTCTCTCAAGATCGACACCAGATCGCTCACTTCAATGACAGTGACGTGGTCCTCGACTTCCTCGCACGAAGTTCTCTGGCACACCTAGCAAGTCTCGGAACCTCCTGTCCAGACCACTTCATCCGCACCAAGATCGCCCCCATGGTCTTGGACTCCGAGCCAACCGCCCCACTTGAAGTGATCGAGAATCGCGCAAAGGAATTACTTGTTCAATATCAAGAACGATATGAGAAGTACTACCACGATCATGCTTCTAAAGATTCTCCTGCGATGAGGGGTTCTGCTCCTGCCATCATCTTGGTTCCGGGAATAGGGATGTTCTCGTTTGGTAAGGACAAGGCTGCAGCAAGGATCGCAGGCGAGTTCTATGTAAATGCCATCAATGTGATGCGAGGAGCAGAAGCACTTTCCAGTTATTCGCCCATTCCCGATCGGGAGAAGTTCCGTATCGAATACTGGGATTTAGAAGAGGCGAAATTGCGCAGACTTCCAAAGCCCCGACCTTTGGAAGGTCAGGTAGCGATCGTCACCGGGGGTGCATCTGGGATTGGTAAAGCCATCGTGGAGCGGTTCTTCGAAGATGGCGCTTGTGTCGCGATCGCAGATCGTGACCTAGATAGTGCACGTGCTTTGGTTGCACAATTTGGCGACTCCGAGCGTCTGATCGCTGTCCAAGTCGATGTCACCGAAGAAGAGAAGATCATCGAGGCCTTGGCTCAGACCTCCGTCGCATTTGGTGGAATAGACATCCTGGTCAACAATGCCGGAATCTCGGTATCAAAGAGTCTCTTCGATACTACGAGCGCAGATTGGGATCGTCAGCACGACATCATGGCCCGTGGATCATTCCTCTTCGCTCGTGAAGCAGCTCGCATGATGGTGCGGCAAGGGCGAGGAGGCAACATCATCTACATCGTCTCCAAGAATGCGATTTTTGCGGGTCCTAACAATGTCGCTTACGGCTCGGCAAAGGCAGACCAAGCACACCAAGTGAGACTGCTTGCGTCTGAACTCGGTGAACATCAGATCCGTGTCAATGGCATCAATCCTGACGGAGTGGTCCAAGGGTCGGGAATCTTCGCTCAAGGATGGGGTGCGAATCGCGCTGCTGTCTACGGAGTCGACGAGAAGGACCTCGGCAAGTTCTACGCTCAACGGAGTTTATTGAGAATCGAAGTGCTGCCCGCACATGTGGCCGCAGCTGCATATTCACTCGTTGCAGGAGACCTGTCGCTCACTACTGGACTGCTCATCCCGGTGGATAGCGGTGTCGCAAATGCCTTCTTGAGGTGAGAATGACATATCACGCAGCCATAGACCTCGGTGCGTCGAGCGGTCGCGTCGCGGTAGGAATCGCTGACTCCGAATCGATTGAATATCAAGTGATACACCGCTTCAAAATCTCGAACTTCACTGACCCAAACCATGGTTTGGTTTGGGACTGGCAGGCTATCGAGTCGGATGTCCTCCGTGGCTTGCATCTCGCTCGCGCGAGTTTCCCAATCGCATCAGTAGGAGTCGACTCCTGGGGTGTCGACTATCGACTCTACGGAGAAAACGGTAATCCGCGCGACCCTGTCATCTGCTACCGAAATGAGCGGCTGGCTGGGGTTATGGACCTTGTGATGGACCGTCATGGTCGGGAACGCATCTATGCTGCGACCGGAATCCAATTCTTGCCTTTCAATACGATCTATCAACTTGCGGTCGCAATAGACCGAGGTGAACTCGCAAACGCTGCGACTTTCCTCATGCTTCCGGATGCGATGAATCGATTTCTCTGCGGAAGTATGACGCAAGATGTGACTAATGCGTCCACCACGCAATTGCTGAACGCAAGAAATCTCGATTGGGATTGGTCTCTGATCTCAGACCTAGGCATCCCTTCGACCCTCTTTCCCAAACTTCATAGACCTGGAACGATTCTTGGTTCGATTCGTGGCCACGGCGAACTCGACGGAATACCGGTCATCGCCGTGGGTTCGCATGACACAGCCTCTGCGGTCGCAGCTGTTCCATTCCAAGATGAGCAAGATGCAATCTTCATCTCCAGCGGTACCTGGTCCTTGATCGGCTATGAGCGAGATAAACCGAACATCTCTGCCGATGCCCTCAGGCTCAACCTCACCAACGAACTCGGGGTGCAGGGAAAGTACCGAACGCTCCGGAATGTGGCCGGAATGTGGCTTCTTTCGGAGTGCCAGCGTGAATGGCAATCGCAGGGACAGGATCTATCTGTCGACGATTTGATCGCAGCCGCAGCGGATGTCCCGGGTGGCCAATTCATCATCAACCCAAATGGTAACGAATTTATTGCCCCTGGAAACATGGTGAATCGAATCGCTCAACAGGCTCGCTCGCATGGCGGCACTTCGCCATCAACTCCGGGGGAAATTGCGCGTTGTATCTTCGACAGCATCGCTTATGCCTATCGCAATCTAATAGAAGAATTCGAAAGTATCGAAGGAAGAAGATATCGACGCATTCACATAGTCGGTGGCGCGAGTGCAAATCAATTTCTTAATCAATTGATCGCTGATACGACAGTGCGCCAAGTGATCTCAGGTCCGATTGAAGCGACTCTCCTTGGAAATATCGCAATCCAAGCGATGGCTCTTGGTCGACTAGCCGATATCCAAGAGTTCAGACGCGTATTGGCACAAGATCCTGGAATCAGAGCTTTCACGCCAAGGGTCTCACCGGCCTAGTGTAGATACTCGCGCAACCAGTTCGGGCTTCAAGACGATCTTTCGCTTCTGTTGTAACTTCTTCTTCTCGATGACCGAGACCAGCATCTTGACCGAAAGCTCTCCAATTTCATTGAGGGGCTGGCGCAGGCTGGTTATCGGTGTCGCAGCCTCACGGGCCGCTGGTAAGTCGTCATAACCCATGATTGCGAGATCTTCTGGCACTCTCACGTTACTAGCTGTCATCTCCTGCAAGATTCCCAGAGCCAAGTAGTCATTTCCACAAAAGACTGCTCGCGGCCTCGCTGACTTAGGCATCTTGAGGATCCTACGACCAGCTTCAAGCCCATTGCTGAAGTTCCAGTCGTCGACNTCTATCAGGGAAAAATNACCGCTCTTCTCCGGCTGGCCGAATCCAGTCTTGAAACCGTCGAGTCGGCTCTTCATCTTTGCCGAAAAGCGTGGACTCCCAACATATGCAACTCGCTTGAACTTCAGGTCGCGAAAGTGCTGTCCTGCGAGACGTCCGCCAGTTGCGTCATCTACAGTCACAGAGAGGCCCTGAAAGTTCTTCGGAACGCGATCAATCAAGACAAGGGGGAAGTCACGCGGGAGCGAAGTCCGAAAGTTGACTTCCGAATCAGTGACTGATGCCAGGATGATTCCTTGAACTCTATGTTGCTTCAAAAGTTCCAAGTTGCGCTCTTGCTGCTCAAAATCTTCACCACTCTGGGTAATGACCACTCCTGCATTGTTCTCCCGTGCATTGGTCTCAGCAGAGAGTGCGATATTCATGAAGAAAGGATTGGACATATCTGCCAGGCAGAGGCCAATGTTGATGGCTCTACCTTTCCGATACCTTCGATAATCTTTTGATGGTTCAAAATCTAGCTTCTTGATGACTTCTTGAACTTGTGACCGAAGTTCTTCTGAAACATATGTGGGTCGATTGAGAACGTTGCTGACTGTTCCCACTGAAACCTTGGCTAATCGCGCAACATCTTTGAGTGTGACTTCGCCTTTTTTCTTTCCCACGTCTGCATGATAGCGCGTAACGAATCTACTTGCCTCAAGCAAGTACTAACGACAAAAGAGAAAGCGCCCGATGATCCCAGAACACCGGGCGCTTTCTCTCTATTTCAGTGAAGGATTTCCTACTTCTCCTTCGCTGCCGCATCCATCAGAGAGAGGATGTTTGCAACAGTTCCGGAGCCAGCAAGCATGAGTTGGATACCGTCATACTGGGCTGGCTGGATCTTCGCATTTGGCCACATCTGATCCATGAATGGATAGGACTTTCCGGCCTTAACCAAGGTCTCCATGAACTTCAATGCAGGATCCGATTTGAACTTGCCTGAAGGAATGGCGGGGAATGCCGCATTCGCAGCGGCATATTCATTCATGATCTTTTCCTTGGCCATGAAGTTGATGAACTTCTCAGCTGCAGCAAGGTTCTTGGTCTTGGCATTGATACCAAAACCACCACCGACTGCTGCAGGCATCCAGGTCTCCTTTGGCTTGTCGTTTGCAGGTAAGGCGAACATCCCGAACTTGCTGTCCGGAGCCATGCCCTGAATTGCTGGAAGGATTGCAGTGACCTGGACGATGGCTAGCGCATCACCTTTTGCAACAAGCGACATAGAAGTTTCGAAGCTGGTTCCGTTTGGATCAGCATTGAAGCAGCCGCGCTTAAGCATGTCCTGATACTTGGTGAATGCAGATCTCCAACCAGCGGAGGCCGAGAATGTCGTCTTTCCTGCCGTCAACTTCTCATCGAACTTCGGATCGGTACGGAAGACGAGTGTCGGAACCAACGCATAGTTGATCAACTGGGTAGTCCATAGAGTCTGGGCACCTAGGGCAAAGGCAACCTTGCCGGCATCCTTAGCGGTATCGCAGAACTGGAGCACCTCAGTCCAAGTCTTTGGCAAGGTGGCCTTTGCATCGGTCACTGCCTTTTCGTTGTAGATCACACCGATTCCAGCAACCGTCATCGGCAAGAAGTAGCGCTTACCGTTGATTGAGGTCACGATATCCGCACCCTTTGGCACCTTCTTTGAGAATGGAAGGTAGGCAAGGTCACGGAGATATCCCGGAGGAGCGAGCTGCCTCATCGTCGTCGGATTGCCATTACCTGGCTGAACGAAAAAGAGGTCTGGGGCGGTTCCCGAGGCAAGTTGTGTTCGGATGGTCACCTGATATTGCTCAGTTCCCGCGAACGTGGCGTTCACTTTGATGTTCGGATTTGCGGCCTCGAAAGCGTCAATTGCCTTCTGTACCGAATCCTGACCAACGCTGACACCAGAGTACTTCAGAGTCACCGTCTTGGCCGAGGAAGAGCTCGCCGACACGGTAACGGAAATCGCCATCGCAAGTGCGAAGACGAGTGAACTAACTTTCTTCAATTTCATTCTTTATTCTCACTTTTCTCTAGATTTGTAATCACAGGAACAGACAACTCGCTTCGCTCACCCTCCTCTCATCAATGATCCACGGAAAACTGACATCACCCTTTGAGGCCTCCGGCAAAACCCTTCATCACGCTCTTTTGCATAATGAAGAAGAGGATGAGGACTGGGAGGATTGCGGAAACCAAGCCGGCGAATACCAGTGGCCAGCTAGAGACGTATTGACCGACGAAGGCAAAGAGGGCGACTGGAATTGTGATCCGCTCTGTACCGGTCAAGTAAAGCAATGGCGTCAGGAAGTCATTCCAAATAAAAATGGTGTTGAGAATTGCGACTGTGGATGTGATGGGTCGCAACAGCGGAATGACGACTTTGCGAAGTGCCATCCAGGTACTCGCACCATCGACCCAGGCCGCTTCTTCATAGTCCTTTGGTACCGAACGAATAAATCCGGCAAAGAGGAAGATTGAGAACGGCATCTGTAGGCCGACATAGACCAGAATTACAGACCAGATTGATCCAAGAAGTCCAATGTCTCTTATTGCTTGATAGAGGGGGATCAACGCAACTTGAAACGGAAGCAAGAGACCAAAGAGGAAGAGCCAGTACATCCCCTTTGACAATCTTGATGCAAGTCTTGCCAACGGATAGGCAGCAAGAAGCGAGAAGACAAGAATCAAGACCACGCTGATCGCGGTGATCAAGAAGCTGTTGAGCATCGCGCTACCAAGTCCGGCCTTGTTCCAAGCATCCGAATAGTTCACGAAATTGAGGCTCTCTGGAAGTGAAAGCGGCGATGCCGTGGCTTCAGCCCCTCGCAGCGAGAGCGTGAAGAGGATGTAGAAGGGAAACGCAAAAACGACTGCGAGAGCTATCAGCGAGATCTCAATCAATCCCAATCTCCAGGTATAACGCTTCACAGCGCGGCCTCCCTTCGCAAGAGAGGTCGGTATTGGAAGATCGAGATGATTGCTATAGCGAAAGTCAAGATCAAAGCTAGAGCAATACTGGATCCGAACTCACCATACTGGAACGCATTGCGATAGATAGTCGTCGAGAGCGTATTGCTACGCCCTGCTGGACCGCCACCTGTGAGCACCCATACTTGGTCGAAGGCTTTCAGTCCACTGATGATGCTCAGCATGATGTTGATCGTTACTGCTGGAGCAAGCATAGGAAGCGTGATAGACCAGAATTTTCGGCGACTACTGGCGCCATCGATCGAAGCGGCTTCGAGTATCTCCTCGGGGATATTCTGAAGTCCTGCGAGGTAGATGACCATCGCAAATCCAGAGAATTGCCAGACCATCACCATGATGATCGAAAGTAGAGCTAGGTTCTCATTCCCTAGCCAACTGGGATACGTGTCTCGTGGTGAGACAATCGCGATCATGCTATTGACCGGACCATTCGGTGCCAGCAAGTACTGCCACAAGTAAGCAATCACCACCGGTGTCATGACCACTGGAGTGAAGAAGAAGACGCGCAGGAGGTTGCGGGACTTGATCCGCGTATTTACTCCCACTGCCAAGAGCAATCCGATGATGTTTTGTAGGATCGTGGTGGAAATTGCGATGACTGCCGTGACGTAGATAGCTCGACTGGAGGCGTCACTCGTGAAAGCGTCCCGGAAGTTCTGGAGGCCCACGAACTCGTACTCTGGATTGAGACCATTCCAATCCGTGAGGGAATATCGCGAACCCCGGATGGTAGGGATGATCAACACGAAGAGATAGGCAGCCAAGGCAGGCAGAGCGAGCAGGACGATGCGCTTGGGCATGACGCTATACCTACGCAACGGGAGTCCTCTCCGAACGACCTTAGGTTCATTGAACCATTGGGTGCAGAATCCTCCTCGGCCATAGCCATGTCAAGCATCCGTAGATAAAGATTTGATGAAGGTTCCGCCAGCCCATTGCCCTCGGGGGCGTTCTTTGATTCAATGAACCACCTTGACGGAAATGGAGTCTCCCAAATGACCTTGCGATATGGTCAGACCTACCGACGCTCGCTCCTCGATATGCACATTCCCGGATGGGATCCTCTCTTCCTCTCCAAGTACGACCCAGCGACGCTTGCCGCGGAATATGCGAAGGCGCAAGTGGAAGGCGTCTTGCTCTACTGCAAGTCGCACATGGGACTCAACTACTGGCCAGTTCCCGTCGGAGGGATACACCCGGCAGCAAAGGATCGAGATCTGGTAGGAGAACTAGTCTCCGAGTTGAAGAAGCGCGGGATCCGTCCCGCCGCGTACCACAGCGTGATGTACGACAACTGGGCCGCTGAGAATCATCCGGACTGGCGCGTCAAATCCAGCACCACATTGAACTCCGGAGAGAACCGAGTGATGCTCGGGCGCCGATATGGAACCTGCTGCCCCAATAATCCTGAGTATCTCGCTTATGAAATCAAGCAGATAACGTCGTTGATTTCGCGATATGAATTCGATGCACTCTGGATCGATATGGTGTTCTGGACTGCCATTTGCGTCTGCGATCACTGTCGGAATCGGTTCCGCAAGGAACATGGACTCGAGATTCCTCTCACCGTAGATTGGGAGTCAAAGGAATGGAGTACCTTCCAGAGTTCGAGGGAGATGTGGCTCGACGAATTCTGGCAACAGATTCGATCTGCCGTTTGGAATCTNCAGCCAGACTTGGCGATCACTCACAANTTCGCAGCGACTCTCGGTAGTTGGTTCAACGCGTCAACCACCTTTGAAAGCTCTATCGACAACTTCACTGGTGGCGACCTTTATGGCGGAAAACAAGAGCAATTGGTCGTATCGAAGATGATGCACCACATCAGCAGAGAACAACCCGCTGAGTACATGTCTTCTCGTACCCCAGACCTGCGTTACCACGTCCAATTACGTACTGAACGAGACATCACCATGCAGGCCCTTGGGGCAGTGGCAAATCACCTCTCATTCCTCTTCATCGATGCCATAGACCCGGTCGGCACAGTGTCACCAGGTGTCTATGAGCGGATGGGCAAGGTCTTCGATAAGACCAAGGTTTATGAACCCTTCCTTGGCGGAAGACCGATCGAGGATGTCGCGGTGTATTTCTCGGACTACTCAAAGATGTCACCGGCTGAGAAGGGAACGCCGATTTGGGAGGGGCCAGCTCATCCATCTCATCATTTAGCGGCGTTCCATGGTGCGTGCAGAGCTCTGCAATCAGAACACATCCCCTTCGGTGTGATCTCAAGGGGACAACTTTCATCGCTATCGTCTTTCAAGGCACTCATCCTGCCTGATGTGACTCGCATGAGCTCTGAGGAAGTTAACGCGGTCAAATCCTATGTGGCAGGAGGAGGAAAGGTTTACGCAAGCGGCGGCACTTCACTGATGGACATCACAGGCAATTACGGTCCTGAGTTCTCCCTCAAGGAAGAGATGGGTGTCTCGCTCGACAAGGACCACGAGGAAGGCGGAATCGTCTTCATCAAGCCACAGAATGACCTACTCAAAGAGGTCGTGCTACCGGAGGACTATGTCAGTTGGGGTTTGACACCACATATGGAGTATCACGAGCTAGCGCCCGTGAAACCGATTCATATTCCTAGGATCAAGAAGAGCGGCAGCTCGGAAGTCCTGGCAACGCTGACTCTTCCCTATGGATATCCAGATGCCGGATCCCTTGAGACGCATGGATTCGCGAGTATTCACTCCTCGCCGCCATGGACGGATACAGATGTACCGGCCATCATTCGAAATCGACATAAGGCCGGAGAGAGCATCTACTCGGTCGCTCCTATCGAAAAGAGCGTCGATGCCGCCAGCAATCGGCTCTTCCTTTCGCTCGTCTGGGATCTCCTGGGCAAGGAAAGTTCCTTGGAGGTAGTTGCTCCCGAGCAAGTTTGGGTGACTGCGTTCGAACAGAGCGACCGAAACCGGACAGTCATCAGTATCTTGAACTACGACGAGAAGCAAGAGGGGCTATTCGCACGCACCAAGGTGAGATTCAGAGCGGACAAGAACCGCAAGGTCAAGGAAGTCGTTCACGCTCTCTCCGGAGAGAGTCTTCCTGTGTCGATTTCATCATCGAATGTCATTGACTTCCCCGAGTTGATCATCGAGACCTTCGAGATGTATTTGATCAATTATTCGTCATGAAAAGTACTTCTTGACGAAGACTTTGGGCACTTCTAGGAACCCAGCAGTTCTCTTTGCGCTGGGTTCTGCTGCTGTTGGGTATCAACTCAACGTGCTGGTACCGATTCTTCCGACATTGCAAGAAGCTTTGGGAAATTCTCTTGCCGAGACAAGTTGGGTATTGACCGCTTGTCTCCTCGCCGCAGGGGCATCTCTTCCGATCGTGGGGCGATGTGGTGACATTTGGGACAAGGTCGACGTCTACAGAGTCGTCCTGATCACAGGACTTTTGGGAAGCCTTATCTCACTCACCGCTTCAACTTTGACCCAATTGATAGTGGGACGGGTCTTGCAAGGTATCTCGCTAGGCGCAGTCTCTCTCGGCATGAGCACCGCACATGATCGGCTACCAGAGGAGATGAGGGCGAAGTCGATCACATTGATCGGATCGAGTTTTGGTCTGGGGAGCGCTCTATCTCTCCCGCTGGGAGCGTTCATTACCTCGAGTACCCGGTGGCAGTTCGTCTTCATCGTTCCTGTGATTCTCTTGCTCCCGCCTCTCCTACTTCTTCGACGAGGCAAGGTGCAGGCTAGGCTCAATCGACCAAAACTCGACGTTGCTGGCGCATTTCTGCTCGCTCTTTCCTTGGTCTTGCTTCTATACGCGATCTTCACCCTCTCCAGCCCCGAGCGCAATCTCCCGCTAACGCTTGGAACTTTCGTAGCCTCAATCATCACGATGATGACTTGGGTCTTTCATGAGAAACGTACCCCGCACCCACTCATAGCTCTGGATGTTCTCATCGAGCGCAATCTCTGGCGATGTAGCGCGGCCAGCTTCTACATTTCTTTGGCCCTCTTCTCCTACTCAGTCTTGATCCCTCAGATGTTTAGAGGCGATTCCCGGATCGTGAACGATCCTCCGCCGGAGGTACAGGTAGCACTGATCTTGATGCCTACTGGCATATTGATGTTCTTCGTTTCAAGGCCGGTCGGAAGATTCATATCGGCGAGAGGTGCGAGGCGATCCTTCGCCGTCGGAGTCGCGATTGCCATATTTGGCTTCGCCGCCTCCTTGCTTCTAGCTCCCTCCCTTGCATACTTCCTTCTCGTCTCGCTCCTACTGGGGCTTGGATCAGCATTCTCGTACTCTGCTATGACGATGCTCTCTATCGAGTTAAGCCCTGCTGATAAGTCTGGCGAGTCCAGCGCCGTTAACGCATTGATTCAAACCCTCGGAGCCTCGCTTGGTGGTGCACTTTCATCAGCCTTGCTATCTGCCGGTGATCGACTACCTATCCTGCTCACCAACGAGAATAATTTCCGACTGAGTTACTTCTGCTGCCTCATCGTCCTCTTCCTTGCCTTCCGGAGCCTGCAGAGGATAAAGAAGAACTAGAAGCGGTCTATCTGAATCTCGATCTCATAGCTGACGGAGTGGCCCGCTGGGATCTTCACAACCGCTCCTTCACTCTCAGCGTCATGTCTGCCAGAGAGTACGTGCCCATTCGCCGGTTCGAGTCCCACAACGTAGTAACCCTGATCGAGCATCTTCCACTGGAAGAGGTAGGGAAGGTTTCCGCTGACGACTCTGAGGCTCAATTCCAGACCTAAGTCGGGATTCCTTAAGCGTGCACTAGGCGTTGCATTCGACTGCAACTCGTGCAGGAAAACGGTCTCTTGCTCTCCTACTGTGGGTGGAGTCAGCTTGGCAAAGTCACCTGCCGGAACCTCGGAGCGTAACGACTTCCTGCTCTTTGCATCAATGAGGAGCTCGGCAGCAGGTCCGATCATCGGCCAACCTATGTTGAAGTGGTAGAGGATCATGTGCCCAATCTCTTCAAAGCCAAGGTTGGTGACTTCATCTCGCATTCTTATCGAACGAGAGAACGTCAGGGAAGAGATCTCACGTTTGAGGCGAAGATTCTCTCCGAAGGTCGTTACTTGCTTTGTCTCAGAGATAACTCCTACTCGTTCGGGCGAAGAGAGAGTCTGAAGGATTCGTGCCGGGTTCGAACCGAGACGTCCGTGTAAGGGGAAATGTTGACCACCATGATCGCTCTGGCCACCGAAAGTATCAAGGCCGCAGGTAGTAAGGAACCCACCTGAGAAGGTACGAAGCCACTCTCGTTCCTTGTTCTCAACCAAGAACGGCGAGCTTGCGCCGACTGGTGAGATCCAGCCGATATTGACCCCATCCACGATGAATCTGCCGATATCAAGGGCACGATCAGGGTGCAGTTCTAGATCCAGTCCCCCACCATTGATAAGTCGAATTCGGCGAGAACCTCTCGATGCTCCATCATCATCGATGGAATGGGTGACCGAAACCACCTGTTCCAGGTTCCCGACCCGTGGTTTGATGTAATCCCACGAACGAGAACCTGGCGAAGAATCACTCATGCAGATCTAGTTCGACATTTTCTGGGCCGAAATGCTTGAGAATGACGAGGTCAGTCGTTGCACTGTGGTTGGTGATCTTCACGCCAGCTCGTGCCGCACTCTCACTGACGAAGAACTCATCTTCGGTCAAATCCCCGAACCGGATCACTGTCGCTGCCGCAATCTCGTGATTCATAAGGGTCCCGGACCCTTGGACCACGATCAAGCCATAGGCATCTTGATCCTTGATGGTGATCGTCTTGCCAGGTCGCACAGTCAGTTCCTTGGCGCTGAAATAGGTCGACTTGAATACGACCCACTTCTCCACGTATTCGACCTCGCCATCATTCAAGGACTGTTTCGTGGAATAAGGGATGAGTCGTCGGGTGATCGCGAATTTAGGGTCGACATTGCGCTCCCAATCAAGGAGTTCGAGAATGAAGGTAAGGTCGCCCTTNCGATTGTCAGGGACGTCCTTCCACATGAGTTCTTCGGGAACTTCGCGATTATTGCTCCAAGATTCGCACATACAGAACACGTCGCATGCTGCTTGTGGTTCGTAGGTACAGATGCTCGCCGGGGCATGGAGGACACCACCTGGAATGTCCCACCCGGTCCCTAATTGGGTTCTGTAGCCGACCGATAGTTCCGTGATGCGATTGTCTCCACCCTTGCTGAACCTCGAAAGTCGCTCGATGAACTCGTCCTTCGTCGTCGTGGGTAGGAGTCCAAAGAACGAGACCGGATGCTTGCCGAAGTGATTGTTCATGTGGGGTGAGTAATAGTAGGCCTCGGGCTTGCCAGGCTTATCGACCAAAGCTGCATGTTCGTCACGATGATGAACGTGAAATGGAAGGGCCTGATCGTTGTCGAAGAACTTTGAGTACATCGGCCACTTCTCATGTTTGTTCCATAGGCGAGAACCGATCAGAGAATCAGCATGATGGGAGACGAAATCATCGAATGGGATGAGGCCACCTTGCGGATCTACAACCAAACTCAATCCCTCGAAGGGGCCTGTAAGTGGACCGTTGTCTGCTCGAACAGCCGAAGAGAGCCATCGTTCATCGATACCTCCACGATTGACGCCCAACGCGTAGTAATCAGAGGGGTGAAGTCGAATCCGTTGACCGGGGGTGCAGAACGCGCGAGGTACCCAGGCGGGAGCGAGTCGAACGATGCCACCCCCATGATCCAAGGCCCTATCCATAGCCGAAGCCGCTGACGTGATCCCATCCGGACTTGAATTCATTGCGTAACCCTTCTCGCGAGCCTATTGTTGATTCATTGAACCAACTACCTCGGAAACCTACAACCACCTGGAAGGGGTGTCAACAACTTTCCGCGTGCAAGCCGCTCGGGAAAGCCAAGGGGGTCATAATTTCTCTTTCTTTTTCAAATCTTCCAACTTTTCCTGTTTGATCTGGAAATCTAGCATTTGATTGAGCTGTTTATACGGATTGCTCCCACCGGATGACTTGATTTATCGGAGGTCGATAATTGACTGCCTTTAAAAGCGCAATTCCCGGTGCATTTTGCGTTGTCATCACCATCAGGAATATAGAAATGGTTAAAGTAAAAAAAGAACCAACAGAGAAAGTGGGGCTTGTCCACACTGGAGAAGTCATGGAGAAATCTAACTTTGGAAGATTTACTTTTTTCTGAGTTAGAGCAATAGCGAGTCCAATCAAGAAAGCAGCAAGCACAGGCGCACGCCATTTCAAAGTTCTTCCAATAACAAAATTTAGAATCATGGCAAAACCAAGTAGTGGATTCACTCGAGTTGAAAAGAAATTTTTTAGCCCGAATAGGACGAGGACTCCTGCAAGCATTGCCATAATGATTGAATGAGGAATTGCCCTAATAATTCGATCGAATACTCCGGCAAATCCAACAATCATCAAGAGAATAGATGCTCCAAAGTAAGCTCTGATTACATCAGAAAAGTTATGGTCCACTAAACCCGTAATGAGAAGCGCGGTAGTTGTTGATGCCCATGATCCAACAATCGGGATTTCAAACCGTTGGCTTAGAATAAGTCCGAACAAGCCAGACCCAAGAAAGACTGCGAAGAGCCAGGAATTAGTGATTTCAGCAGAGAGATTTCATGACTCGGCTGCCTGATAGAGGATTGCAATTGATCCAGTTGTTGAAACAAAAACAACAAGTAATCCTGAAAATAGTGCTGTCCAACTGAACGCTTCTTTCAGACTTCGAGTATTTACGATAATCCCTTTCATGGTTGAAAGGTTTGCGGTTCCCGATTCTTTTGGCAAATTCATGAACGGATTGAATTAATTACTTTAACGTGTCGAGGGCTCAATTCTGAAACAGACTTAACTCCAAGAAGTTTCATGGTGCGCAAAATTTGAGTACTTAAAATTTCTATAGTTCTATCAACGCCATCACGTCCTCCTGCCATTAATCCATATAAATAAGCACGGCCTATCCACGTGAAGTTAGCCCCTTGTGCAAGTCCGGCGACAATGTCCGCACCATGCATAATTCCTGTGTCGATATGTATTTCTGCTTTCTTGCCTATCTTTCTCTTTACTTCGGGTAGAAGTAAAAACGGGACCGGTGCTCGATCAAGCTGCCTACCACCATGATTTGAGAGTATGATCGCGTCTGCTCCCGCCGCGACTGATTTAACGGCATCGTCAACATTCTGAATACCCTTGACTACAAGATTTCCTTTCCAAATTTTTCTAATCCACTTCAAATCATCAAATGTGACGGTTGGGTCAAACATTGAATCAAGCAATTCGGCTACAGTTCCATTCCAATTGTCTAGAGACGCAAACTTGAGTGGGTCCGTTGTTAGAAAGTTTAGCCACCATGCCGGACGTGGTATCGCATTGAGAATGGTTCTTGATGTTAACGAAGGCGGAATTGTCATTCCATTTCGTACATCGCGAAGACGTGCACCCGCAACAGGAACATCAACTGTAAGGACCAAAGTATCAAAGGCGGCATTCTTCGCACGCTCAACAAGGGCCATTGAGCGGTCGCGATCTTTCCACATATAAAGTTGAAACCAATTTCGCCCATGAGGGGCTGCGTTGAATACGTCTTCTATAGAACGTGTTCCCATAGTCGAGAGTGTGTAGGGAATTCCAGCATCAGCAGCCGCGGTACAACCTGCAATCTCGCCTTCAGTTTGCATCATACGTGTGAAGCCAGTTGGAGCAATGCCAAATGGAAAAGCATGTTCTACTCCGAGCATTCTCACCTGAGCGCTAACTTTCGAAACATCGCGGAGAATATTCGGGGAGAATTCAATTGACTCAAACGTTTTGCGCGCACGATCAAGACTCAATTCTTGATCAGCAGCACCATCGGTGTAATCAAATGGAGCTTGAGGAGTCCGTCGTCGTGCTATTTTCTGTAAGTCATATATGGTGAGGGCCCGAGCAAGTCTGCGGCGCTTGGGACTTAAAATCGGTTTTTTAAATTTAAGAAGTGTAGATAATTCAGCTGGTCTAGGCATTCGCCGTTTAACTTTAACTCTAGATTTAGCCATCAAAAACTCCTAATTCAGTTATGAGAACTCTAGTCCCCTCGCTACTTACTTCTAAAACAATTCTCCCAAAATCTCTACTATGAATAGATGTTAGGTTGCTAATGGAGGCTTATTGTCTCACTATGTAAGAGTTGCTGTTTCGGTAAGCCTTGCAATACATGAACTTTCGCTTCGCCTTGGACTAACCAGTGTGTTTCGTGTGATCTTCTTACGAGAGCGGTGAGTTCGTCGATGCCGAGCAGGATTGTGTTGTCGGGTGCATGCATGAGGACTTTTGCGGCGCTATCAGGGATCCAGCGGAAGAACTTGTCGAAGTGTGGGATGACGCTAATGTTGGGAAGAAGATTGAAGCCTGGTCATTCTCACCATCTGATTCCTTTATGGTCACAAAGTAAGAACCATGAGCGGAGGCTCCCTGGGATTGAAGAAAAGTGAAGTCTCGCCCCAAGTCTTCTTCACAACTAGCTGATTGAAGCGATTCAGTAGATCGTCAACAATCTTCTCTATTTGCATACCCAAATCCTAGTGAAGATTCAGTCCGGCTTATAGGGCGACTCTTCTGTCGTTTTGAACTATTTGCTTCCAACAAGCCATTTCTTACGTTCGCGTTCAGGCAATTTTTCAATTGAATATCGCAGCATTGTTCTGGGCATTTGATGTGAATGATCTGCAAGAAACTTTCTAAGCAACATTACATCTCTTTTGCCTAGCTCACGAAGC
>JGI24766J26685_10000142_pt1 | contig 17894 bp, 14 predicted proteins | sample SanBayMetagenome_FD_26685 | JGI IMG/M metagenome (IMG submission 26685)
TGCCACACAGATTTTCTCTGAGTGGACGACCAACTCCATACTGCTGGTTTGGCCCCCCCAGCGAGCCGTCCGTCGGGACCCCCGCAATTCATCGAGGACCCGTGTGGACCAGAAGATTTGCTGAACAGGATCTTTCAAATCAGCCACCAGACGGCATGTTTCTTCAAGGGCTTCGAGACGGCTTTGGAAGTACTCGTCATAATGGGGAATGTCTTGGCTATGGTAACGCAAGAGGCCTGCCGCATATTGCGTCGCGATGGCCTCTTTGAGCAAACTGGAGTCCTCGGGGTGGTGCGCTCGCAGAGAATCCATCAAGGAAATGGCATTCGAGAGCAGGTCGCGCGCCAAGGGCATCCGCTGGGTGTCTAATTTGCCTGCCATCCTTTCCGCGGCGCTGCGTTGTAGGACCGCATAGCGAAGGGCTTGCTCGGGCTCCTTAGAGACCATTCCGTTGGCGATAAAGGTGTTGGTCCAACGCGAACTCGATTCGGAAAGCTCCACGGCGATCGAATCGGTAATCGCCTCAGGGGCCGTGTCGAGGGTCGCGAGCCAAGTCGCAAGCCCCATCGCTTTGGGGGTGCTTTTAGATTGCCCCAAACGCATCCACTGGCTGAGCGAAATGAGCATCGTGATCAAGACGAAGGCCCACCCGATCGTCTGCAATGCTGCAATCGGTTTGCGATGGTTTCTACTAGGCCGATCGAGCCAAGTTTCGATCGCCGCTATGAATTCAGCAGTCGACGCATATCGACGCTGGGGATCGATTTCCAAGCAGCCCTCGCAGATCGTTTGCAAGCCATGCCGCTGGTCCGATTCAGGCCGATGATCGAGCCATTGTTGAAGGATTCGGCCTAGTGCGAACAGATCGGCCTTGGGGGTCAGAAGTTCGTCCAGCCCGAGCAATTGCTCCGGGGCCATGTACGGAAGGGTTCCGAACCCCTGGAATTCCTCAGACTTGTGAGACTCAAGATCGCTCGGACCTGCCTTCAATCGGATGGCCCTTGAGATTCCAAAATCGGAAATTTTCGGTACCCAGCTATCGGGCGAATCGCCAGCCGAACGGTCGATCAAGATATTCGAAGGTTTGAGGTCCAAGTGCAAAAAACCCATCGTGTGGATTTTGGAGAGCCCTTGAGCGATCTGGACCATCAGTTTGGCGATCTCCCCGGGGTTGCAGTCCCTTGAAAAAACACTTTGAAGGGTACCACCGGCGATGTACTCGAAGACCANGATGAAGGCGAGTTGGCTCTCCTGCACGCTGTAGAGCCGAACGAGATTGACGTGGTCCATCCGGGCCGCGACGAGAATCTCGCGACGCCAGGCATCGATTTGAAGTGCCCCGTCGCAGGAGGGCTTGGGGATGACCTTCAAAGCGACGTGCCGTCGAGTCGATTGCTCGACGGCTAGATAGACGCAAGCTTGGCCACCGCGACCGAGGAGCTTCAAGATTCGGTAGCCAGGGATCGGTTCGACCAACGACTTGTCGAGTTGCTGCTGTTGGTCGGCCAAGATCTCCTCGAGTTGCCGTTGGCATTGCTGGCAAGCTTCGACATGCTCCTCGATCGACTGCAGGTCAGGTCGATCTGAGATACCCTGGGGCAAAACCTCCAGACTTTTAAGGATTTCGATCGAGGGGCAGGTCGGGAGGCGGGTCGAGGGGAGATTCATGGCCTAGTCCCACAGTCGGTCCCACAGCCAGTCTCGCAGTCAGTCTCGCAGTGGCTAGATTTCGACTGGAGCGATTCAGCGCGAAGCATTTTGTTGACACGCGAGACGGCGGCAAAGACCGAGGCATATCGCATCGAATGCGCGCGGGCTACATCTCCGACGGTTTGATTCTCGATCGTCACTTGCCAAAAAAGCTCCCATGTCTGCGCCGAGACCCGATCCTGGACTCGGTTTTGAATTTCCAAGATCCGATCGATCGACAACCCGGTTGGGTTGGATCGGGGCAAGTTCGATTCGTTTGAGTTCGGTGTCCGGGTCGACGTTGGTGTCGGTGTCGCTTTGGCAAACCCCATTGCAAACGATTCGGAAGCTTGGTCTGCGAAACGAACCAGGTGACTTCGATAGCGGCGCTGTTGCTTGAGGTAGTCGAGCACACGGCTTTTGTGCAAGGACTTGAGCCAAGCTCGAAAGGAGCGTTTCGAGTCGTAGTGGAAACCTGGGAGGCGATGGACCAGTTCGCACCAAATGCGTTGAGAGACCTCATCGACATCGACTCGGTTGCCGAAATGGGCTCGGGTCCAGCGTTCGAGCATCGGGTTGTAGCGGTTTACCAGTTCTGACCAAGCCGCTTGGTCATCGCTGCGTTGCACGCGTCGCAAAAGGGTGCCGCTGGTCCGAGGTTCTCTTGCCGTCATGATGGCTGTGGGCTCCGCTCGGGTCGTGAGGACGCTTGTGGATGTGTGTAGATATCCGTCGTAACGATCTTGGGAGGGAGAGGCATCCTCGGTATCGCCTCTGTGAGAATAAACCTTTTTTGGATAGGACGCAACTTTTTTTGTCGAAGGATTGCTTAGCTATGCGCTGCGCGGTATTGGCGAAACGCAGCGGGGAGAGCATCGATCAGGTCGGTGCCCAGGGTGCTCGGGGTACCGAGTTGTCGGTGGGCAATATCCCCGGCCAATCCATGCAGGTACACGGCCAGAACGGACGCATCGTAGTCCGTAAGTCCTTGGCAGACCAACGCGACGATCATCCCGGTGAGCACATCGCCACTCCCTCCGACGGCAAGACTAGGGTTGCCAGTGGTGTTGCGATAATGGCGTTGCCCGTCGGTCACAAGGGTTTGATGTCCTTTCAAAACAACGATGCATTGAGTTCGCTTGGCCAGTTCGACGGCCGCGCGCTGTTGTTCCTCGGGCTCATCGGCTTGGATGTTCGACAGGCGTGCCCATTCGCCCGGGTGCGGGGTAAGGATCCGAGAGCCGCAGGGAGTTGCAGCCGAGCTCCACCCGAAGGTGCCCTCGGAGATCGCATTGAGGGCATCGGCATCGAAGACAGCGGTCCCTGGCCAGCTTTTGAATAATTCGACGACCATTCGGTCCTGGCTTGATTCACGCCCCAAGCCCGGACCGATGCCCAGGACGGTCCCTGGCGAATATTTGCCGAGCAAGATTTTCGCAGAGGATTCGGCTAGGTAGCCTTGGGAGACCTCCTCGAGGGGCATGGTCATGGCACAAGGAGTGGTCGTTTGGACGATTTGGCGTGTGTGAGAACGGGCAGCTACGGTGGTCCGACCTGCGCCGCATCGCAGGGCGGCTAGGGTTGCAAGGCAGATCGCACCGGACATACCAGGTCCACCGCCGACGAGGAGTGCGTGGCCGAAGTCCCCTTTGTGGGCATGTGCTTCGCGAGGTTTGAGGAAGGGCAGGGGGACGTTGGAGTCTGTCATGCAGATGACTTGGGTACTGGGAAATGCAACGAATGTTCCCGAAGCTAATTACGCTCACGGACCTGTTGACGAAGTTCGGCTGTGATCGCTTGCAACTGACCAAGCGATCGGTCTTGGAAAGTCGATGCATCGCTCAGCGGTAATCCTAGAATCTCCTGCAGGGTTTGGATCAGTTGGATCTGGCCCTCCTTGAGTCCCTCCTGCTTGCCCTCCTGCTTGCCTTCCTGACGACCTTCCTGACGACCCTCTTGACGACCTTCCTGGATCCCCTCCAATCGACCTTTCTTCATATACTCGTCGGCGATCGAACCTGGCTCGATTTGCGTTGGAAATATCTTTTGGATCGTCATCGCAAGGGTCTCCATGGGAATCGAAGGAGTAACTGTCGTAATATAGACCAACACCGCATCCAAATGCTCTGCCTGCAACTCCGCCGTGCCGATTTCAAGCAAACACCGCAAAATGGACTCAAGCTTGTCCCTGAAGTTTCTTGTCCGACTATATTTTAGCAGTCCAAGCACACTTTGCAAAAAGGGGTCGGTCGCCAGCAATTCATCCGGTATCTGTCCAATGTCCACGACCGGATAAGCCATTCGAACACCTTGTTCAAAGAGAATACTCGGACCACCGATCAACTCTTCGAGGCTAACGGGAGCCGACCAAGCCTCCTGGCCATGATAGAGCACCAGCGGGAATACAGGGCACAAAGCTTGGCCCTTGCGCAGTCGCTGCTCCCATATCCGGACGATGTAACGGAGCAACTGAAAACAGGTCATCGGATCCGACTGGCTCTTGTGCTCCAAAAGAATATAAACCTGTCCCTCGACCGGCTCACCGTCTTGGCCCGAGAGCCGGATCGAATAGAGCATATCCGAGTAAGTGTCCCGCAATTCGTCATCGACAAACGAATCTTTTTGAAGCTCGAGCGAATCAAGATCCAGGATCTGGACCAAATCGGCAGGCAGGTGCAATTCGATCAAATTCCTGGCCGCCGCAGGATGCGAAAACGCATATTGGAAAAAGTTGTTGTGCGGCGTAGGTAGCTTGGATTGGTCCATAGCTCCCAATTTTAGGACCAAGTGAGATTTGCTTTAGAATTTGGTCGAATTTTTTATTCAGGTGACCTTTCCTGTTCCTCGTTCGGATCGTTCCAGAGATCGCTCCGAGACCTTACAATAAATCCTGCGGGCTCGGTTCCCGATACCCAAACTTGCTCCCCCCAGAAACCAACTTGCTGTGTCTGACTCCTCGACCAAAGGGAAAATCGTACTCGTCGCGCTGACTTGGCTGGTCCTGCTTGCCATAGGAGTAGGGATTTGGCGATGGATCATCGTCCCGAAAAAGAACCAGCAGCAGGAGCAAGCGACCAAGCAGCAGGCCGATCAGACCCTGGCGGCCACCTCGGGCACGAGCCGCTATCGCTTCGAACTGAACCTTGGACTCGATAACTTCTCGGGCTATGCGGTCCTTCGGTCCGAAGAGTTCCGCAAGCAACTTGCCGATCGAGGCATCCGGATCAACAACGTCGACGACGGTGCCAACTACACCCAGCGCGCCGCGGAACTCGAAAACGGCAAACTCCAACTCGCAGCCTTTCCGGCTGATGCCCTCCTGAAACAGTTCTCCGGCAAAGAATATCCGGCCGGAACAATCGTTGGAATCATCGATGAGACCCGCGGTGCCGATGCGATGCTGGCTTACAAAACCAAATTCCCCGACGTCGATAAACTCAATCGGCCCGAGGTCCGTTTCGTCCTGGTCGGGGACTCTCCGAGCGAGACCCTCGCCCGCGTCGTGATGCAAGACTTTGGCCTCGATCAATCGAACACTGCGAGTATTCAAAACGTAGCCTCACCCGAAGCCGTCTTGGCCAAGTACCGGGCAGCGACCCCTCAGACCGATGAGGTCTATGTCACCTGGGAGCCTTACGTTTCCCAGATGCTGGCCAACGACCAACTCCACGTGCTGGTCGACTCGTCACGCTTCACCGGATACATCGTCGATACGTTGGTCGTCAGTCGCGACTTCCTCCTGAAAAACGGACCTGCCGTCGAGTCGATCCTCGAAGCCTACTTCACCGCACTTTATAACTTCCGCGAAGAAGAGGCCATGATCAAGCTCCTGCTTCAGGATGCCAAAGAGACCAAACAGGAACTGACCGAGGCACAGGCCAAGCGGCTCGTGCAGGGGATCCAGTGGAAGAACACCCAGGAGAACCTCGCTCACTTCGGAAAACGCGCCGGTGCTCTGGTGCACATCGAAGACATCCTCGGGCGAATCTCGAATGTGCTGGTCAAAGCCGGCACGATCGACGAACCAAACAACGCAAACCGATTCACTAAGTACTTCTACGATCGCCCCCTGGAGAGCTTGCTCAACAAGAGCTTCCACCCAGGGCTTGCCAACGAAACGATCCGCGAGGAAAACAAACTCAAGGCTCTAACGGATGCGCAATGGGGGAAACTGACAACCGTCGGAACCTTAAGCGTCCCGGAATTGGTCTTTGTACGGGGAAGCCCAAACCTGACCGATGCGAGCAAACGAACCTTGGATGATCTTGGCCAAAAACTACAAGCTTGGCCCCAGTATTACCTGATCATCCGAGGCAATGCTTCCCAAGCCGGAGACATGCAAGCGAACCTCAAGCTCGCCGCTCAGCGCGGCGATGCAGCCATGAAGTATTTGCTCGGGCTCGGGATCCCGACCGAGAGAATGCAAGTCAGCACCGAGGGCATCACCGGCCAGACGCGCGTGACGTTCGTCGTAGGACAAGTCCCTTACTGAGATGCCGTGGAAGCGTTAAGAAAAAGAATTCTCCGTGAGATTTTCATCGCACCCTCGGTGGTATTGCCCGTCGTCGGCGGAGCGAGTGCTTGGCTACTGTCCTGGGCTGGCGGGGGAAACGATTGGCTCAATCTTGCCGGCCTTGTAGGGGTCCTAGGCGGAGTGGGCTGGTTTGCCACCCGATTCATCTTTCAGCTCGACGGAATTTCAGAGAAAGCGATGCAGGATCTGGCCGAGGAAGCCCTGCAAAAGGAGGAAAAACACCTCAACGAACTCCAGAAACGCTTGGCCAACGATCGAGACCCCCGGACCGAGCAATACTTGATTTTGCTCCGTGAAAACCGCACCGAGCTCGAACGCATCGCCCGAACCCCCGGAATCGAACTTCGAAGCCTCGAGATTGTCAAGCAAGCTCGGCAGTTGTTCTGGGCAGCTAGCGACCAACTCGACCAATCGATGAAAATGTACGAGCTTGCCCAAAAGCTAACCGGGGCCGAAAAACAAGGCGTTTTGGCCCAGCGCGAACGGTGTTTGGAAGAGGCCCGCGAAAGCTCCGAGCACCTCCGCGATGCGATCGCAACATTCCGTCAGTTTGCCGACAAAACCCTCGAACGCGACATGGATACCCTCCAACTCGAACTTGCCGAATCGATCCGAGCGGCCAAGCGATCCGAGGAGCGAATGCGCGAACTGCAAAACCGACCCGACTACGAAAGATATTTCAATCCTGAAAGCTAAATTGGCCGACGCGAATTTAGCCAAAGTTTGTACACTGTACCGTGTGGCGAGATTCGCCCTAGACTTCACTACCCATTGAAACCTCTAACTTTTCCTTTCTTGTATCAGGAGCGACCCTGCGATGTTCAATGCCCTCAGCCGCCTATTCCGGGCTGTGAAATACCTCTTCACCGGCAAGGTAGACGCTGCCGCCGATTCCTTGAGCACCAACCCGACGGTCATCTCGGCCAACTACGATCGGATCGTCGAGGAGAAGCGCAAGCGGCTCAATCAGTACGTCGATGCCGTCGGTGCGATGATCGCTCAAGAGGAGAACAAGAAGGCCAAGCTCACCCAGTTGACCGAGGAAGTCCAGAAGCTCGAAAAGCTCAAAGCCGGTGCTGCAGCTCGAGCCAAACAACTCGTCGACAAGTACAACGGAGATGTCACTGCGGTCAAAAACGACCCCGAGTATGCCAAGTGCCAAGCGGCCTTCAAGGACTTCTCGAGCACCCTCGCTGAGAAACAACAACGAGCCCTAGAGCTCGAAGAAGACATGAAGCAATTGGTCGGCAACGTGACGAATCACAAGAACCAAATCCAGTCGCTCATGCGAGAACTCGAGAAGCTCAAGGAAGAAAAGCACGATGCAGTAGCCGATGTGCTTTCTGCCAAAGAAGAAAAGCAAATCGCCGATATGGTCAACGGAATCACCAACGACAAGACGGCAGCCGATCTACAACGCTTGAGAGAACTGCGACAAAAGGCAGCNGCAAGCGCCCGCGTCTCGCGAGAGGTGGCAGGCTTGGACTCCAAGCGAGCCGAGTCGGAGTTCTTGGAATACGCCCAACAAGTAGCCTCGGATGACGAATTCGACGCCTTGATCGGACTGTCCAAGGATCAAAAAGCCAACGATGCACCAGCTCGCGATACGAAGATTCCCGAGGCCTGATCCGAGCCATTGGATCTTGGACTGACCCCTGCGCCCTTATGCCCCCAGACGGAAACAACTCCACGGAGCTTTGCTATGAAGATGCGGTTTGATTCACGGTTGCGATTTGCCTCCTTGGCCACCTCCTGCACGCTAGCCCTTTGCACGGTCGCTTGGTTCGGCGCGTTCCAAGGCTGCACCGATTCGAAGCCTGCGGCCAGCACGAAGCCTGCGGCCAGCACCGCAGCGGGCTCGACGGCGGGTTCGACGGCCAGCCCGTCGACTGGCTCAGCCGGAAACTCGACCAGCAAACCGGCCACCTTCACGCTGGCCTGGAGCGAGTACCCCTCGTGGAGCATCTTCGGTGTGGCCGATGAAGTCGGCTTGATCGATGGCAAAGAAGGGCAGATGGGGTCGATCGAGAAGAAATACAACGTCGATATCAAGTTGGTTTTGGCCAGCTACGACAGTTGCATTACCCTCTATGGCAACTCCCAAGCCGATGGTGTGTGCATCACCAATATCGACATTCTCGGAGCGGCCGGTTCCCGCAACTCCGTCGCGGTCCTACCGACCTCGACCAGCGCGGGGGCCGATGCGTGCATCGTCGCCGGGGTCAACTCCCTCGAAGAGCTCGCCGGGAAACCCACGCGGGGATTGGAAAAGAGCGTCTCGCAGTACTGCTTCGAACGCTGCTTGGAAAAACTCGGCAAGAACCCCGCCGACTACCCCTTCTCGCAGATGGATCCCGAGCAAGCCGCTCTGGCGTTCCAAGGCAAGAACGATGGGATCAACTCGATCATGGTTTGGAACCCGTTTGTTATGCAATCGATCCGTAGCCGATCGGATGCAAAAGTCCTCTTCAGCTCCGAGACCATTCCCGAAGAGATCATCGACATGGTCGTCGTCGGCAAAGACTCCCTTTCCAAACCCGGCGGAGAAGCTTTCGCCAAAGCCGTCGTCGAGACCTTCTACACCATGACCCAACGGATGGCCGATCCGAAAACCTCCGACGAAACACTCATCGGGATCGGGGCTCGCTTTGCCAAGCTTGAACTCGATGACATGAAAACGATCGTCCAACAGACAAAATTCTTCAGCGACCCCAACGATGCGAAGCGATTGTTTGCCGACGAACGGTTCCAAAAAGAAACGATGCCCTTGGTCAGCAAGTTCTGCGTCAAGTACGGGCTGACAACCACCCCAGTGGAGCTTTCCTTTGGAGATGCAAAGGGGCTCATGGACTTTAGCACCAAGTACATCTCGGGCTATGCCGAAAGCCAAACAAAATAGGCCCATTGGCCCCTCCAAACAGCCTCAAAAGACCCGAACCTAGAACCTCGGTAAACCGACTATGATTCGACGCGTCATTCCGACATGGCTCTTTTTTGCCCTAGCGATCGCCGGAGTGAGCGCCCTGCTTGTCAGCTACGAGTTCCTCTCGCAGCGGCAAACTCGTATCAACCCCAAGCAGACGACCATCCCTTCGTTTGAAAAACTCGGGGAAGGTGTCAAGCGAATGTTTGCTAAACAAGGAACCCAAGAGAATCCCAAGCCGCCGATGTTTTGGAACGACATGCGAGCCACTCTATGGAGGTTGTTTATCGGCATGGGGATCGGAGTTTTGGCTTCGGTACTCGTCGGCGTCCTGATGGGAGCCTACCGCTGGATCGAGGCTCCCTTGAGTCCCATCGTGATGTTTCTCTCAAAAATCCCCCCGACGGGGATGATGCCCATCTACTTCGCGATTGCGGGCACCGACCAACGCATGTTCACCTCCATGGTCGCCTTGGGAATCTTCTTTTCCATGACCCAATCGATCTACCAATCGGTCCGCGACAACGTCACCGACGAGGCCATCAATAAGGCTTATACACTTGGGGCTTCGGAATCCGAGGTGATTTTCGAGGTGATATGGAAGCAGATTTTGCCGAATGTCATCGATTGCATCCGGGCCCAAATCGGACCTGCGATGATCTTTTTGATCGCCGCAGAGATGGTCGTCAGCGATGCAGGCTTGGGGTATCAGATCCGCATGCAATCGCGAGTCTTGAATATGAACATCGTCTTTGTCTACCTGCTGGTTCTCGGGCTCATCGGCGTGGTGGCCGAGTATTCCCTGCTGTGGGTCCGCCGCCGATTGTGCCCGTGGTTCGAGGGAACCTAAGGCTTGTATTCCCTGGCAAACATTCTTTGGAGGTTCTTTTGAAAGCTACGATCGTCCTGCTCCCTGGAGATGGGATTGGACCTGAGGTCATCCGTTCGGCCCATCAGGTATTGGTACAAGTCGCCCAAAGACATGGGCACACGCTGGAGTTTCAGGAGCATACGATCGGAGGCATAGCAATCGATCAGTATGGGGATCCCCTTCCAGAGCAGACCACCGAAGCGTGCAAGCGATCCGATGCGGTGTTGCTCGGTGCCGTCGGTGGTCCAAAATGGGACGATCCGAACGCCAAAACAAGGCCCGAGGCCGGGTTGCTCAAAATCCGCAAAGAACTTGGACTCTTCGCCAATCTAAGGCCCATTGTCACGTTCCCCGAATTGCTCGATTCCTCGCCGCTTAAGCGATCGATCATCGAAGGCACCGACATCCTGTTCTTCCGCGAATTGACCGGTGGACTGTATTTCGGACCCTCGGGCTGCGAGACCCTCCCCGACGGCCAGCAGAGAGCTTACAGCACCGCAGTCTACACCACCCATGAAGTCGAGCGGATAGTCCGTATGGCCGCCGATGCGGCAAGGACACGCCGCAAGAAGCTCACCATGGTCGACAAAGCCAATGTCTTGGAAGCGTCCCGATTGTGGCGTCGCGTCAGTGGCAAAATCATGCAGGAACAGTACCCAGACTTGGACTACGAAGTCGTCTTGGTCGATTCGATGGCCATGCATCTGCTCAGCCGACCGACCTCATTCGATGTCGTCGTGACGAGCAACATGTTCGGCGATATTCTGACCGATGAAGCCTCGATGCTACCAGGATCGCTTGGAATGCTCCCTAGCGCTTCGATCGGCAGTTCAGGTCCGGGTTTGTATGAACCGATCCACGGCTCAGCACCCGACATCGCGGGCAAGGGGATCGCCAATCCACTCGCGACAATCCTGGCAGCAGCCATGCTCTGCCGTCACTCGCTCGGGTTGCATGCCGAGGCCGATGAAATCGAACAGGCGGTTCGCAAGGTGTTGGCCCAAGGCCACCGAACAGCGGACTTAGTCCCCCGTGGCCAACCTTCGATCGGGACCGAAACGATGACTCAGAAAGTGCTTGAGAACCTATAAGGTCCAATCCCCGTGCCAACGATGGACGAGTCGAATCCAAAACCCAAGCTCTGCTCGTTCTGCTCTCTGGTGTGCGAATTACCGGATCTGGACGATCGCTCCGCTGGACCTGAGCCCTGGTGCATCAAGCGATCAGGCCTGGGGAAGCTCGTCCCGCTGCGACTCGCAAGCATGGCTAGCGCCCACCGCTCCGCAGTCACTTCAGACGCACAAGAGTCCTATTTTGAGTCCTCATTGCGAATCGCAAGCCAGCAGCTTCGACGCGCAAGCTCGATTTTGGTGACTGGCCGGATCCACTGCGTCGAATCAGCCCGGGGATCCATCGAGCTAGCGCGGCGGTTCGACGCCGCAATCGATCCTTGGGATAGCGACACGGCCTCGGATGCGATCTCGGCGATGCAGCGAGGGGGGGGATATGGTGTCTCGTTGGGAGAAGCGCGAGATCGCGCCGAACTGTGGGTCGTCGTCGGCCAGGATTCCTTGCTCGAACAAACACCCAGGCTTCCAATTGCGATGCACCGAGGCGAATCGGTTCCGTTGCTGCTTCTGGGGCGCTGGAGCGATGCGAGCATTGAAAACTTTAGAGAAGCTGGATTCGATGTGGTCTGCATCGAATGCGAATTGGAGGATCTGCCCAAGAGGCTCGGGCAATGGACGCGAGTCGGCCAGACGCACTCCGAGAGCCAAGTCGGACAGTGGCTCTTGGGGGCTAAGTACACCGTGTTCCTTTATGCTCCATCGGCACTGGATGTCGAGGGTCGGGACCTATGGATCGAAGCGCTCGATCGATGGGTGCTCCAACGCAACGAAACCACTCGAGCCGTGACCCTGTCTTGGGGGACATTGCAATCTTCGTTCCATCAAACCTGCACTTGGCTGACGGGTTTTCCTGGCAGGATACAGTTTCGTGAGGGCATACCCCAGTACGATCCGCATGGGTATCGAGCCAAGGACTGGGTGGATCGGCAAACGGCCAGCGCGCAAGCCAAGTCGAGATCGTTGCTCGTCTGGGTCGACGATTCGCTCGAGGAGCTGCCCGGCGAATTGCTTGAACTCGATCTTCCCAAATTGATCATCGGTCCGAATCCGGGCTCCTCGAACCATCAGGCGGATCGATGGTTGCCTGCGGGGATCGTCGGAGTGACCCATACGGTCAACATGTTTCGGGGCGATCAGACGATCCTTGCAAACGTGCATAGCGATTGCCCACCGGGCTCTCAGATGCCTTCGCAATGGCTCAAGAGGTTCCTCTCATGAGGGTAACGCGTCTAAAGAACGTTCGGATCGTCGACGGGATCCACGCTTCTTCCAAGCCCACCGATTTGTACCTAGTCGGCCCGTCGCTTGCCAGACAGCTCCCCCCCGAGACCCGCATCGATGCGACCTATGATCTGGAGGATCATATCGCGATGGCAGGTGGAATCGATATCCATACACACATCGGGGGGGGCAAGGTGAACTTGGCCCGCTTGATGTGGCCCGAGAGGTCGACCAAAGAAGCCGATGAAAAGCCCTGGCTCCGTCCCTTGAGCGCTCCGGTCCCTGGAACTTGGGAGACCGGCCAACGCTACTTGCAGATGGGCTACACAACCTGCTTTGAGCCGGCGATGTTGCCGGCCAACGCAAGGCAATCGCACATGGAGATGCGCGATACGCCTTGGTTGGATACAGGCGGATACGTCGTCTTGGGCAACGATCGAATGCTCTTGAACATGATCGCATTGGGAGCCGGCCAAGAGGCCATCAACGACTACGTCGCTTGGATGGTCGCATCAAGCGCAGCGATGGCGATCAAGGTGGTCAATGCAGGTGGAATCGACGCGTTCAAGTTCAATCAGAGGCAGTTGAATGTCGATGAGGTCCATCCGGCCTTGCCGGTAAGACCTCGGGACATCCTATGGTCGCTTTCTACAGCCGCAGAGGAACTCGGGTTGGCCCATCCACTGCACGTCCACTGCAGCAACTTGGGCACACCTGGAAACATTACCTCGACCCTCGCGACACTCGATGCGGTCGAGGGACGCCGGATCCACCTGACCCATGCCCAGTACCATTGCTACGGAAGCGATGGTCCCCATGGATTCAGTTCCGAAGCATCGAAACTCGCCGATCGGGTGAATCGGACCAACCATATCTCGATCGACGTCGGACAGATCCTCTTCGGTCAGACGATCACCCTTTCGGCAGACACCATGCATCAATTCGCGAATCGAAAGTTCGCCAGTCCTCGCAAGGTGATTTTTCAGGACCTGGAATGCCAAGCCGGCTGTGGCTTGCTCCCCTTTCGATACAAGGAAAGCCAGTTTGTCCATGGACTCCAATGGTCGATCGGCTTGGAATTGTTCCTCCGAATCCAGGATCCAACGCGGGTTTTTCTGACCACCGACCATCCCAACGGAGGTCCGTTCACGGGCTATCCCCACTTGATTCGCTTGCTGATGGATTACGATTTCCGCATGTCGATCTTCGATCGATTGCATCCGGATGTTCGGTCCGTTTCAACCTTGCCGAGTCTCAAGCGGGAGTACCGGCTCGATGAGATCGCCTCGATCACGAGGCTCGGACCGGCTCGGGCCCTGGGTCTGCAAAACCGAGGCAACTTGAACCCAGGTTCGATCGCCGATGTGGCGATCTACCGAAACGACGACAATCCAGAGAAGATGTTTTCAAGTCCAACGATGGTTTTTCGGGGCGGGGAGATGGTCCTGCGCGACGGGCTGATCCTAAGAGATTGCCAAAAAACGGTGCTCATCAGCGACTTTCAAACCCGTCAGGACGCATTGCGCTGGGGAGCACGGCCTGAGCACTCGGCGCGTTGGCAGAAGCTCTATGGATATTCCCCTTGGCTCACGGCTCTGAGAACCGATGAATTCGCTGAGGAAGGCTTGCAGATCGAACACGCCCATTGGCACCGGTGATTCAATTTCTAATTGTTGGTGTTTTGGGGTACACTAGACTCCCAGGCTTACCGTCTAGACCTTGGATCCTTACGACACGCATCGAATCGTTATGCAACAAGCCAACCTCCTTCGCGGGCAAGATCTCGGGCAAGATCGCAGTCAAGATCTCGGTGCGATCGATCCGCAGATGGCATGGTCGGCCTGGGAGCCAACCCCCGAAGAACCCTGGGACGCAAAACGTGTCAGGCACTTGATGCGCCGTGGAGGCTTTGGCGCAAAAGCCTCAGAGGTCAAGCAGTTGCTCGATGCAGGTCCGTCCAAGGCCATCGATGTTCTGATGGGCAAGCAGAGCCTTCAAGCCACCGAGGCTTTTGAGCAGGAGTCTGGGCAAATCGTATCGGCCGTCCGATCGGGCGGGAATATCCAGAGCATTGCCGCTTGGTGGCTCCATCGCATGCTCCATTCTCCGAGCCCCTTGGTCGAAAAGATGACCCTGTTTTGGCACGGCCACTTTGCGACCGGAGCAGACAAAGTCAACGATACCGAGCTGATGGTCGAACAAAACCGGATGCTTCGCGAACATGCCTTGGGCGATTACCGAAGCCTGGTCCAGGCGGTCTCCAAAGACCCAGCGATGCTCTTGTATTTGGACTCCGCAACAAATCGAAAGACGCACCCGAACGAGAACTATGCACGCGAGTTGATGGAACTCTTCTGCCTAGGGGAAGGCAACTACACCGAACAAGATGTCCAGCAGTTGGCCCGGTGCTTTACCGGTTGGGAAATCCGGCGAAAATCCTTCCGCTTTAACCCCTATCAACATGATTCAGGATTCAAGAAGCTATTTGACAACGACAAAATCGAATCGGGCGAAGAGGCCATCGAGGCGGTCGTGACCCATGGATCGATGCCGACGTTTATCGCCGGCAAACTGGTCCGTTTTTTTGTGTTCGACGAACCGGACTGTCCACCCGAGTTTCTTGCCCCTTTGGCCGACGAATTCCAAAAGGGCCAATTTGCGATCGAACCGCTCGTGCGAAAGATCCTCTCGAGCAAACTGCTGCTCTCGGATTGGAGTCGCGGTAAAAAGGTTCGTTCGCCCGTGGAGTTCATCGTCGAATCGATGCGATGTCTCCAGATGACCACCAATTTGGATCGATTGGCCAAAGGGCTCGACGGGGTCGGCCAAGCCTTGTTCAATCCGCCGAACGTCAAAGGCTGGGACGGAGGTCGCGCATGGATCAATTCATCCACACTGATAGGAAGATCGAATCTGGTTGTCGATCTGCTCAGGGAGCCTGCCACTCGCTTCGCTCGCGGTTCGCTCGACGCTTGGCTCAAGTCCGAAAAGGTCTCGAACCAGAGCCAATGGCTCGAGTGGCTCGAAAGTTCCCTTGTATCGATTCCCTTACGCCCGTCAGATAGAGAGCTATTGCAAACCAGCGTTGCGAACTCCGATGGAGGCTTCGACCAATGGCGAAGGATGCTCGTGGCTCTTTCTCAGAATCCGAAATTTCATTTGTCGTGAGAATTTCATTTGTCCAAATAGGGCACAGTCCCGATCGATGAGCAATACGATGAAACGAAGAAGTTTTGGTCGACAGAGCCTAGGACTCTCGGCGGGTCTTGCGATCGGCTCGGTACAACCAGGCGGATGGTTGCAAGCTCTCGCAGGCCAACTACAAGATCACGAAGAGAATGCANCGGACTCCGAGCGCATTTTGGTGGTCATTCAGCTATCGGGCGGAAATGACGGACTCAATACCGTGATTCCTTATGGGGATGAAAACTATGCGAAAGCAAGACCCAAGCTTGCGATTCCTTCGAGCCAGCTTATCAAGCTCAACAATCTCTTAGGATTCCATCCGTCTCTAAAGTCCCTTGAGACAAGCTGGTCGGCGAACCGTTTCTCGATCGTTCAAGGGGTAGGGTATGCCAAACCCAACCGTTCCCATTTCGAATCGATGGATATCTGGCACACCTGCCATGAGAAAAAAGATCGAACTCAGTCGGGTTGGATAGGACGCTGGGTTTCTGGGGAATCGGATTCCGAATCGCCCGATTCGGCTGCGATCCACTTGGGGTCCGAACCTTTGCCATTGGCATGCCAGCAGCGCGGCGTCCAGATCCCATCGCTCGCATCGTTGGAGCAGATGCGGTTGAAGTCCAAGCTTCCGCAAGGGCCAGCCGAGTCGATGGACCAGGCCGGCAGTCTGCTCGACTTTGTATCGACGAGCACTCAGGCCGCGTTGCAAGTCAGCGAGCGGCTTGAGAAGATACTGGCCAAACCCGATACCTCAGGTGACTTTCCCAAAACGTTGCTGGGCGAAAAACTCCGAGCCGTCTCAAGGCTCATTCTCGCTGGCGTCAAGACACGGGTCTATTACGTCACACTCGATGGTTTCGATACCCACGCCAATCAACCCGACATCCATGCATCCCTTCTTAAGCAATGGTCCGAGGCTCTCTCTGCGTTTCTTTCGCGGCTCGAGCAATCCGGCCATCAGGACCGAGTCCTGGTAATGACCTTCAGCGAGTTCGGTCGCCGGGTGGCCGAGAACGCGAGCCAAGGGACCGACCATGGGGCCGCAGCGCCGCTTTTTTTGGCCGGCCCGCGACTCACAAAACTCGTCCAAGGGCTTCATCCAGAACTCGATGATCTGGACGATGGAGATCTGCGTTTCGGGATCGACTTTCGAGCCGTCTATGCCGCAGTCTTGGACGGATGGCTCCAGGCCGATAGCAGCAAGGCGCTCGAAGGCGACTTTCGATCCGCAGGGAGCGATTTGCGACTCTTTACTTAGTACCTAGGATTCATCGATGGATGAGGAATCAGCCCTGGCCTTTGCGCTCCGAGCGACGGCTTATCACGAAGCTGGCCATGCGGTCATGGCGATGTTCTTGGGCCGAGCAATTCAGAAGGTGACGATCGCCCCGGGGCAATCGCACTTGGGGACCCAACGCCTTGGTGCCTGCCATCTGCAAAAAGGAAAGCCCCGAGGATCCCACGACTACTGGGAGGACGAGATCATGATCTTCTTAGCCGGTATGGTCGCCGAATCCCAGATCACAGGCCGGTATTGCCATCAGGGTGCGGCTCAGGATTTACGGTTTGTACGCAGGATGCTTCAGAGCCGAAACGATGGCGAAAAGCAAATCGAAAGGCTCGAGAAACGATTGCTTTCCAAGACCGAACACCATTTGCTCGATGCCGAGCAATGGCGAGCCGTCGAATCGATTGCCGCGGAGTTGATCCGGACCGAGACGATCAGCGGTCGAGCAGCAAAACATCTCTACGAGCTAGCCCACCGAGATACCCCGCGATGAACGCCTCGCAAGCCCGACACATTGTGATCTCTGCGAATCCAAAATCCGGAGCCAAGAGCGGGCTTGAAAAAGCGCAACGGCTCAAGGAACTTCTGGACAACGAGGGTTGGCAGGTCGATTTGACGACCGACTTGGACCAAATGCAGCGGATCGTCGAGGGATCGGACTCGCGAGGCGAATTGAGAACCGTCATTTCCGCCGGGGGCGATGGGACCGCAACGGCGATCCTCAATCGTATTCCGAGCCGGGTACCTTTGACGATTTTCCCGCTGGGCTCCGAAAACCTCTTGGCTCAGGAACTCAAACTCCCCCGGGAGCCAAGCGGTGTTCTACCGATGGTCCAGCAGATGGCTACCCGGCAACTCGATTTGTTTCGAGCCAATGGAAGTTTGTTTTTGCTCATGGCCAGCGTCGGTTTCGATGCCCAGGTCGTTCGCATCGTCCATGAGTCGCGACGCTCGCATATCACGCGCTGGGCCTACCGCTTTGCGATCCTCAAAGCGATCCAATCCTACCGTTGGCCGAGCCTGAGCATCGAGGGCAATCGAGAAGGACGCTG
>JGI24766J26685_10000144_pt1 | contig 17831 bp, 19 predicted proteins | sample SanBayMetagenome_FD_26685 | JGI IMG/M metagenome (IMG submission 26685)
AAGAAATTCCTCTCTTGCCTCTTCAAAAGACTTCTTGCCAGCTACGTATGAGCCGTCTACTTTAACAAAGTACCAAGTCTCATTGTATCTCTGCTCTTCGATTAACTCTACTCGCATGATTACTTCATTATCTTCTTTTTTACCATCTTCGAAAATGTCAAAAGATTGGTCTAAGAAATGCTTAAATTCTTCAGTTGGATTGCTCATTTGCTGATGTGATTTGGTTGTGATTCTAATTTCTGTGTGTCTGCATCGAATGATCCTCCGATGAGTAAGCCTGCGATTAACATGGCCATAAAGAGTAGTGCTTTTTTCATTTGCTTATTGATTTAATTTTAGCAAATGTACTACGATATTTTAGAAAAGCAAAAGAAACCTTACTAATCTTAGCAAAGTTATGAACAAATAATTGTTAATTCAGAAAAGTAGAGTGAAGATAATACCCCCTATAAATGAGATTGGAATGCCTATAAGCGCTGCGCTGCGCCATGATTCTTTACGTGCAGCTTCTTTGTATAAATCTTCCTGCGCTTTCACTAACTGCTGCGATGTTTTTTCGTTAGTGATGGCCCATGCATCTATAGTTTTAGCCTGATCAGTAATCACTTTACCCTTAATGCTATCTGATTTAGTGCAGATGTTTACAGCGTTAAATAAATAATCGCGCTCAGCCTTTAGCTTTAGCAGCGCTCTTACTTGCTCAGTCGTTAGACTGACCAGCGTATCTTTCTTCTGTAAGGCTTGAGAGTAGATTGTGCATGGCTCTTCTAAGGCCGTTACGGTCAAGAGAATCAATAGCGCTAATGTTTGCTTCATATCTTTCTTTATTTCTTTCTAATTGCACATTCAGTTGTTCAATCTCAAGCATGCGCTGCACATTGGTAGCTTCTAAAGAATCAATAACATGCGTAGCTCTATCAGCTCTGCGCTCATAGCCTTCAATGGCTTTCTTGCTGTCCTTTAAAGCAATATACATTATTTGCATAGTGGCGCAAATGGTAATAGTTACCACTATAACTACAGCTGCTTTAATTTGATCCTTCGTCATTAGATTTCTTTTTGGTAAAGATAGATTCTATAACTGTTAACCCCAAGCCTCCACCGGCTAAAATCAGTAAGCCGTCAAACATGTATTCAGGAGTCTTATATTCTGTGAACGTACCAATGTAGCTTAAGTTAATGCAGACTACTAAAGCTAAGATAGACGCTACTCGTTTGGAGCTGGCATCTTTATCATTACTGAATATGCTTTTTAACCAATTCATTAACGCTTCTTTTTGTACATCTTATAGATGGTGAAGATAGATGCAGCTGCTGATAGCAATAAACAAAATATCTTCAAAGCAAATTCTACTCCTAACATCCATGCAGGTATATTTAATAAAATACTGCTGATTGCTCCTGTAGCTCCTTCTGCTATTCTCTGCTGTTGACTCATGACTCTTTTAGTAGTGTGTAAGTGAATGACTTTTTACCCGACTTAATACATGCCTGCATAAGCTCTTTGAATTGTGTTGCATTATTCAGCACTTGACAGCCAGCACTCCACTTATCTACATTCTTAGATTCAGTAGATTCATTAGCGCGATGGATGTTAATTCCAAATAAGCCTGTATCTTCTTTCCCTTGCTCCTCAGCTACTGAATCTTTATCGGCATCTCTATGCACAGTAACCTTCTTTGACTGAATTAAAGCGCTGTATTTACCCTGATGCAAGCCTATTACCCAAGTGTCTACGTATTGTCCGCACTTCAGTACAGCTGTGCCTAATTTATTCATAGGATTATTCAGCCAAAAAGTACCCGGGTTAGTTGTACCGGTGTACCACTTCACCTCGTTGCCCTGCACCAATCCTATTAGATCGTCAAATTTATTAGGCTCATTAGCTTTAGAGCGTATGCCTACTATGTGAATTGTAGGCCACTTGTAGCCAAGCTCAGTAAATTGAGCTTTAAGCTCTTCTATTGTTGGTGCTTTCATGCTTTCTAAGTTCTTTATCTCGTTTGCTTAAGTAGACTTTAAGCTTACGCTCATAGTCTTTACGTGTTTTCTCTTCCTTTGTCATGTAATCTTAATTAGTGAAATCTCGCACGTTAAATCTGCTCCATGGGCTATCTGATGAATAACCTTGGCTAAAAGCTACAGTGCTCTGTCTATTCACCTTGCGTAATGGGTGAATGTCGGGCCAATTATTAGAGCTGTATTCAGGGTAATCTGCATTATTAGCGCACAAGTAATCTACTAATCTTTGAGTGTACCAATTAGCATTCTCGCGAGCTTTGTCTATTAACGCATCCATCTCACCCTTACTGATTGCTGTAGTGTTTTCAGATTGGCGAGTAACTAAGTTCCCATTGTCATGCTTGTACATGAGCATAGGGTAAAGCTCTACCATGGTCCACCACGCTGTAGGCTTAACGATGTATTCATTAAGTAATGTTTCATACACTCCTGCTAACGTGCCATTCTCTATCTCAGATTTAATCTTATTAGTTAAGTCTGTTCCAAGCCAAAGAGTAATGTACTTATCCTGAGCCAAGTACATTGCAGGTCTAATTAAGTTAGTGTCTACAGCTTCATTCAGCTGAGTATATTTCTTAAGGAATTCCTCGTTAATGAAAAGTATTTCGGGTGCTATTGCCATTGTGTTATAGTTTAATTTGTTCCTGGATATCTGCCATGAGTAGAGGATTGGTCATAAGTTGCAGTATTAGCTGTAGCAAATCCTTTAGCTATATCCTTTAAAGGCATGCCTGCACGTATAGCTTTTGCTACTGAGATAGGATCAGATGACTCTAAGCCATTATCTTTTACAAATCTTCCCTTCTCACGCTTTCTGAAATATACTCTGCGCTCAAAGTAATGTTTACAGTTAACCCCCCCATGATATAACCACACGCTGAACGTACTGCCATTGTGGCCCATGTTAGGATTAAGGATATTCGTATCGGGCTCCATTGCTTGCAAATCTTCGTATCTGTAAACGTAACCAGCTTTAGATGCGCTTACCATTTGTCTACAAAACTTGCGACTATTAGCGCTAAGATTCTTAGAGTAAGCGTAACGAATCTTATAAAGACCGCTATCCATTTCAGATGTCTCATCGGGATTAGCATAGCTTCTAACTGAGGCTAAATTAACAGGCTCAGCTTCGATTAATTCCCACTCTTCCTCGTCTACTATCTCGCCCTTATCTTCTAAGAATTCACACCACCAAGCCTCATCCTCATCTGTAAAGATTGGCTTCTCTTGTGGATCTAAATTAGTCTTTTTTTTTTGAGCAGATAGTTTAGCAACAGCGCTGCCATTTGCAGGCTCAAACATTGCAGTAGCTACGTCAATAGGTAATTGTAGGAATTGTACTAAGAATACAATAGCTTGCTCCTTCGTTAATGCTCCTGTCTGAACTGCTGCTACAATTTCAAGTGCTGATGCAATCTGAGCACCGTTGTAAGTTACATCACTTACTGAAGCTCCTGCTGGTGCTACAGGTACAGCTGTGTTAGTGTCAGTTGTTGCATTATCTGCAACAGTTGTAGTTACTACCTCTGCTGCTGCTGTATCAGTCGCATCAGCGAATAGATCATTAGACTCAATGTATACATCAGCAATAATGCCCATACCTTTAAATACTTCCTCAATTGAATCTGTAACGATTTGCTGATATGGCTCAATGATATTCTTATTAAAAATGCGATATGCTTGTTTCATCTCATCAGCATTGCTACCTAAGCCACCTGCGTCTCTAATACCAAAAAGTAGTGGAGAAGTAACGCGATGAGCTGCTAAGATGTTCTCTCTTGACTGCACGCTAAGCTCTTGCCATTGCTTATCTGCATCTGACATAGGAACTAAGTCTAAACGCGGAGCGCGGTCTGCTGACTCGTTGAAAGTGAATACTACCTTACCTGCTTTCTTAGCGCCTACCATGGTCTCCCAATTTCTGCGGATAGCCATTTGCTCTTCGGGATCAGGAATACCGTTATTCATGTGCAAGAAGTAGCTCGGTGCCATTCCATTACTTAAAAATGCTCGGTAAAATTCGCTAATGTCGCGAGTGATTTCAATGTAATTAATCGCAGAATAGTAATCAGGCTTCGGATAGTAGGCGCTGCCTGGTGTCATTATACCAACAAATAGCACCTGAGAAGGCTCTTCAGCTTTAGATGTTGGATTATACATAGGGATAAACGCAGGAATGTTTTTCTTCTTGCGTGTGTCATTCCAATCTTTAGAGTAATATACTCCCGGTATAACATCCTCGTCATTCGCTACAGCTAATCTCACATTCTCATAAGGAAGATGATTAATCTTAGCTATAGTGCTTCTATCTACTGACCAAATAATCTCTAAGTAGTAACCACCATGCATCTTAGCGTCAAGCGTTATAGGCCTTCTAATTGCATTTAATTTCAATCGGTCTATCTCACGTTGCGCAGCAAGATTAGAGCTCTTAAATTCCTTCCCTGCAATCATAAAAGCTATGCTCATTGTCAGTGCAGAGTGCACAGGTGAGCTATAGTACAAATCGATTAAGTAATTAGGAAATAGATTAGCCTCTCCAAAAGTCACAAAGCCTTTAGGAGTCTCTTTCTCTACTGCTTCTTGCGGCATTGCTGCGCCAAGATTCACCAGCATTGGAGCTGATATCTTATCCGTTGTAGGTGATGTCATTATCTATAGTTAAATTAGGCTCAGTAAAGCGAGGAGTAGTAATGTCTTCAACAATTAAATATCCTTTCTCAATTACTCCTTCTACTGTGGCCGCTGTTGGATCTAAGTTGGTGCTGCTATTTTGCCCATACACTATGTAAGAGAATCGTGCTGGGTAGTTAATTAGTAAGCTTGCAGCTGTTGGTGTGTTGGCATTCGTGCCAATCTGAATGGTAGTATACCTATCATTCTCTGCTATCTTAGTTGGGATAGCATAAAGCTTTTGAAGTGTCTGCTCGTTAGTTAGCTCAAGCAGGTAATGCGTATAACTATTAGCAAGCAAAAGCTCCCCTTCCTTTAGTGTAAGGTAGAGGAGCTGTGCTGCTGTATTTTTAAGTAAATAAATCATGCTTTAAAGATAGCACAAATTTATTTACAATGTACCTGGCTCTACAGTAACTGTAGTGAAGTCTTCAAATGGAGTATCTCCAGCATCTTGGTCAAGTAAGTATGCCTTATCTTTCTCCTCTCCGGTGAATGTTACGGTGTATCCGTTAAGGTCTCCCTTAGCAGTTCCTGTAGCAGTTGTGAATGCAGTTACTTGCACTCCATCTTTGTAGCCACACATCCAAATGTTATCGTTATTGTCCTGAACGAATAATACGTTGCGACCTTTAGCGATATTTTGAAGTTGTAGTGCACGTGCAGCGCTCATCCCATGGAATGAAGCTACAATAGTTTGTGTATAATATACAGTACCATTCTCGATGCTGATAGCAGCCTCTTCAGTAAATGATCCTGTGTGCTTAGGTAATGCAAATTCGTAAACATCTCCTGTTGTCAAAGCAGTAACTAAGTTACTTGTAGGATCAATAGTAGCAGTGTTAGCGAATGTAGCATAGTCTCCCAAGTAGATAGCTTTGATGCCACCAATCGTTTCGGAACAGTTGATCTGGAATCCAGCGGTAGTTAGACAGCTCATTGTTTTTTTATATTAAATTAGTTAAAATATTCTTTGCAAAGAATGGGCAGCTATTAGCTAACCCACTCTTTTAACAAAGGAGTATTAATTAGGGATTCATGAATCCTAAGATAGCTTGTGTAGGGATAGCTACTTGAGTACCTGCGCGGAACTTCATAACCATTCTGATATTGTCGCTACCATCAGTAGTTGACATATCTACAACCTTAACTTCGTTGAAGTCAGACACTACATCAGTACCGAAGAACAAGTTCTCAGGCTTAGAGAATAAAGCCACGTTGTCAGGAATACCTGGGCATACATAAATCTCATAACCATCAAACATTAGAGGGTAGTTAGCAGCAGCGTTGAACTGTTGTAAGTAACCCAAAGCGCTTAATGCTTGGCGGTAAAGTTGAGCAGTCTTACGGTTAACGTAAAGCTTAACAGTAGTATCACCAATCAATTCAGCAGGAAGTGCAGACATCAAAGTCTCAAGAGACGCGATTACGTTAGCAGCTGTGAATGCGTTAGCGAAATCTACATCAGGAGTACCACTCTTAGCAGTATCCAACACCTTCAAAATTCCGTTGAAAGAAGTGTAAGAAGATGATTCGAAGTTACCTTGCCACAAAGTATACTCAATATTCTCAGCTACTTTACCACTCAAGTGCGCGATTAAGAAATCAGCGAAGTTAGCAGGGATAGTATCGTTAGCAAATCCGCGGCCTGTTTGAGCAGCTTCCCAATCTTTTGCAAATTGATCCTTACAAACTTCCAAATTTACCTTAAGGTCTGTAACAGTCAATACACGCTCAGCCAAAGTCAAGGTAGAGTCAGCGTTATCGAAATCACATCCCCATGCTTTAACGATTCCTGTAGAAGCTAATGTCTTAAGTACCATTTTGTACTTAACATTCTCTTTAACAGTTACGTAGTTGTTAGCAATTGTATCTCCCGATAAAACTGCTGCGCTGATATACGGCAGAGCTAACTCGCCAGCATATGAGCTTGAAGAAATGGTTAAATTAGTTGCCATTTTTTGTTGTTGTTTTTATTTGTGTTTATTTAAATTTATTGATAATTGCAAATGCTCTTTGCTGAGAAGTCATGCGAGACATATCTACAGCAGTAGGCTGTGCTACTTGGCGAGATTGCTTAACTGTTACAGCAGCCGGTGCTTGTGAAAGTTCTACAATCTTAGCTTCAGCAGCTGCGAGCTTAGTTTCAAACTCAGTAATGATGTTCTTAAGTAATCCTTCTACTTGCTCTTTAGAATAAGTCTCAGCTACTTCTTGCTCTACTGTTACCTCTACTTCTGTAGTAGGCTCTTCAGTAATAGCTTCAGCAATAGATGCGATTTTACCTTCAGTAACTACGATAACTTTACCGTTGTCCAAAGTGTATTCTCCATCTGCTAAAGGTGAAGGATTGCCGTCTGCATCCATTACGAAAATCTCTACTCCCTCTGCCCATTCAGCAGCAGGTGAATAGATCATAGTACCATCAGCCAAAGCACCCTCAGCCATCATCTTCACCTCAAAGGTTTCAACGGCAGGAGTCTCTTCTACTGATAATTTCACCCCATGCTTACTAAGCGCTGGAGCAAACTTTTCTAAAATTTCAGAAATCATGTTCATGTGTTATAATTATTAGTGGAAAAAATTACAAATTCATTTCAAGCGCAGCGCTCAATTCAGCTAATAGCTTCTCTAAGTCTTTCTCAGATACATTGCTCTCAGCCATTGGAGTAAACCATCCCTCTATTGAGAAGCCTTTAACCTCGCCATTCTTTACAGCAGCCCAAGTCTTATCATCATCTACCTTAACCCCTATCATCCACGTGCCATCAGGTAGCTCAAAGCCGTAGTTATCACCTTTATCAGCTCCTGCTTTAATCCATGACTCTACTACTGTTAGATTATTCACAGGCATCTCATGCTGGATAGTATGGTTATGGTGCATGTTACGCTTTAAGAATTCTTGCGCTGTCTGCTCAATAGTTTCTTTGCTGTATGTGATGAAATACTTCTCACCATTACCATCGTAACGTACAATAGGCTGATTAGGAATTAAAGCAGGGCCATACAGCATGCGCTTCTCTCCATCTTCTACGCGAGCAAGTAAGAGATTCTGTTTGCTAAGCGCTACAAAGTCTACCATTATAGCAGGCTCGCTTACCAAACTTACTGCGTACACGCCCATATTAGAATCACTCTCCTCGCCGAGGCCGTATTCTATTAGTTTTAATTTGTCATTCATTATCGTATGTTTCAGATATTTCGTTTAAGATTGCGTTAATCACTTCATCTATTATCAGCTCAGTATCCTCAAGCTCTTGCTTATCAATTTCAGATAGAGCATTTCTCACTCCCCTTGTGATGCACTTTTTTAATAGTGGAAAATTCGCCATATTCGTTACAAATAAGATTGGTCTATTATCTTTTGTCGCGCCTCTAAAGCGTTGGCTACATTGCCTGCTAATACATAGGTCTCTACTGTACCCGGTGCATTGTTATTAAAGTTACCTCCGCTGAAGTCTACAGCTGGTGCATTGGCTTGAGTAGTAGTATTTGTACCTGTATCATTCATTGAAGTGTCAGGAGTGCCTCCACCAAATTGAGTCTTAGCAATCTTAGCCACGTTAGCAAATCCCATCACACCCACCGCTACAGCTTGCGCTATCTTCACAGATGTTGGAACAGTCTCAGGTGAGTTAAGAGCTTTAACAATAGCTGAATAAGTATCGACTAAAGACATAGCCATATTAAGCGCCTTGTTCACGTTGAATTGTCTCTTAGCAGTTTTCTCAGTACGTGCAGTGAAGCTATCGTTTAAAGCTGCTAATGCTGCAAATCCTTGACTTACTGCCGCTACTTTCATTTCTTGTAAAGCAATAGCATCTGCTTTCTCTTTATCTGCCCATTTCTTTTTTATAGCATCTTCTTCAGCTAACTGAGCATCTAAAAATACTTTAGTATCTACACCTCTTAAATCAGCTTCAGCTATTAAGGCATCATACTTATCCTTATTTATTTGAAGCTCCCTATCTTTTTCGCTAAGTAATCTTAATTCATTGGCCTTACCTTGTTCTAATGCAGCATTACTGATAGCATTATACTTTTGCTTAGACTCTTCTTGTATAGCTAAATCCGCAGCTACTTGTTTATCATATTCAATCTTAGCATATTTATCTCTAATGGCCTGTTCCTCTTCTTTATGAAAAGTTAATAGAGCAGCTGTTTCTTCCGCTGATTTCTTAGCTTTTTTATACGTCTCTACTTCTAATTTTTGACGTTCATTTAATAGAAATAATTCTTTATCTAAGTCGCTAAGATTTCTTCTATCCCAGTCTGCTAATTCTTTCTTAATAGCTAATAATTCATCTGCTAACTTCTTTGCTTCTGCTTCACGTTGTGCTTTTCTAATGGCAGCAGCTTCATCAATTTTAGCTTGTTCCTCAGCGCTTTTAGTATTGTTCCATACTTCTACACCTTTAGCTTTAATAATTTGTAAGTCTTTTTCAGACTGCTTAATTAATTTTTCTTGGGCATCTACCTTAGCCTGTGTACTTTTTAATTCTCTTCGTGCAAATTCTGCCTGTTTAGAAGTATCTCCACGATATTCTGCTGCGTAATCAGCAGCTTTAATCAATTCTAAATTTAAATTTTCTTGTTGTTTTTTCTGCTCTCCAATAGCTATTTGCAATTGCTGTGCTTTATCTACATATTGCTGAGATGCTTTAATTTTAGCTTGTTGTAATGCTACATCTTTATTATCTTCAGCAACAATATCCTGAGCAATGCTATGCCCTTCAGCAATAGTAGCATTTAACTTAGCTTGTTTTTCAGCTCTTAAATCATCTAAGGCTGCACGTGATTCATTAATAGCCGCTTGCTCTCCTTCTAATAACGCTAATTTATAAGCTGCTGTTAATTGCCTATCTTTAGCGCTTAATACATCTAATTCAGCTTGGTATATTTCTCCTGCGCTGGCTTTAGTTGATTTTAATAAAGTAACATTTCTTTCTAATACTTTTGTTTGACGAGATAATAAATCTACTTGCTGCTTAAGAGATTGAATCATGCCGCTTTTATTACCTACTAAAGCTTCTAATTCTTTCCAATAAACAATAACACCAGCTATAGCAGCAGCTAAAAAGAAAATAGGATTGGCTTTAATAGCTTGCAATAATCCTTTTAAGGCATTCTTTCCTGCGGACAATAAATCACTAAATCCTTTGCTAATATCTTCAGGCTTTAATCTGCCTAAATTTCCTGCGACTAAATTTACCGATTGGCTTAATCCTTCGAAATCAAGATTTCTAATTTGATTGCCCATCATGCCAAATGAATTAGTCAATCCTTCTACAGCAGGGCCAGTATTTCCCTTAACCGCATCGGCTGCATCATTCATTCTATCTTTCAATTCACCCATCTTAATAGACAGTTCATTGAATTTCTCAGTACCTGGATCGTACTTATCCTGCTCTTTCTTTAATATCTTATACTGCTGCGCTAAAGTCTTAGTAGCTTCCTCTACTTTTTGAGTGTTCTTATCAGTTTTTTCAAGCTGTTTGTTAATCTCTTCTAATCCTGCAAAAGTTCCATCATCATTAAAGAGGAGCTTCAATATCATTTCTTGTGCTGCCATTATACTATGCTATAAATTGTTAATGTAATTAATCCTACTAACCCTATTAGTATAGTGTAATTAATAGCTCTTATTTGCCATACCTTAAGCCTTGCATGATGGCTACCTACTGCATGCTGAAAAGTCTTAGTTTTACCTTGCGCTCCAGCACGTAGCAAAGTCATGCTGATTAGTATATCTTGTTCAGGATTTGTCATATTATAGGTGTACGTTGGAATTTAGACTGAGTGTATTGAATCGTTGCGCTGATTACTGCTGTTTTACCTACCACTTTTGCTGTGATGTATGGTGCTATTTTGTTACTTACTACAGGCATGTACAAATCAAAAAGACTGCTACCCCATCCGCTATTAAATTGATTCACTAAAATTGGAGTAGAGCTGTATTGAGTAGTCTTATCTTTCCAAATCATAGAGCTGTATTCTAAGCTTGCCACCTTGCCTGTGAAGTCGGTAGTGCCATAGTGATATTCAAGTATAGAAATGTATACCTTAACCATCCACACAGTTTCTGTAGGCATGATGATAATACCACCATCTACTCCATCTACAAATAAATCTATGTTTGTTGGATTAGATTCTAAATTGCCTAATCCCATGAGCTGAATAAAGCCATGTTGGCTGCGCCCTGGTAATGTTATCCCGAAGTCTGATGCACCATCGTACCACGTACCCCCACCAAAGTGCACCCCTCTTACGTCAGCCTCTGCCCATCGGCCCATAACTGTAGTGCCTTCCAAGTTAGGTCTAATGAAGTTGCGATATCCAAGCGCTTGGCTGTAGTTATTGTTAGGGCTAATACCATGACCTAAGCCACTCACTAAGATGCGCTCATTATTATTTTCTATCTCAGCTCTATTAACGTTACCCATTCCGGTAGCACTCTTCTGATTACCACTTGTATTAGTGATATTGCTACCACCTACGTTGTTAGGTGAGCTGATGATGCCGTTACTACCGCTCTCGCCTGTAGATGCAAAGCAGCGACCTTTATCTGTGCTCCATGTGTAACCGTAATACTCACAGCATTCTTGTGATCCGTAGCTTGTATCTCCATCATAATCTAAAAACTGTACTGCTCCTGTGCTTACGTTAATGTTTAGTGGTGTGTATTGGCATAAAGCTCCTATATCTAACAAGCGCATAAGCTTGCACTTAGTTACCTGCTCTTCCGCTACTATGTAATCTGTTAATTCTATAACTCTCCACCACGAATCCTTAATCCAAATCTTATCATTAAACTTGAGCCCAAATACATCAGTTACACCAAGCTGAAAGTAAGCCTCCATTATCTTCTGCTCATCATCGTACAGCTCTGCGATATACTCTCTCCAATATCTATCCCAAATTGTATGTAATGGCATAGCCTCTATTGGATGCGGAGGAATCTCTTGGCCAAAGTTTAGGTCATTAGTTCCTATTGCTGTTGGAATAGAACGGTAATGGCTAAGTAGTGGGATAATAGTAAACGTACCTTCCTCAGCTACCTCATCATAAACCATAACTACAGCAGCTTCGCCTGCATCTCTTCGGTAGAGGATGCGCGGCCCAGGTGACATAAACTCGCCTGTCTCATTAAAGTATTTTGGAATGATGTAGGTAGTGTTAGGAATTAAGTCACATGGTGAAGCTCCAAAGTTTAACTCTACTGTGTAATCACTTGTACTAAAGTCATTACCTGCATCGGTTAATCTAAGCTCGCCATAGACTCTCTGCGCTCCACTCTTGTACTTAGCATTAAAGAAATCTCCTTGCTCTTTATAGCTCCACTTAAGCACGCGCTTTCTAACATCTGAAGCTGGAGTTAATGTGATGTCTTTAGATGCGTCTAACTTGCCTGTCCAATCATAATCATTACCACTACCTAAATACTCCACCATTGGAATAATTTCTACTGCGTTAGGCATGTTAGGATTAGGCACTAAGACAGCGTTAAACATTTTAAGGATGTCGCGCAAGTAATCTACCTGCTTCATCTCAGGTGCGTTGTTAGCTATCTGAACAGGGTAAGCGTAATTTAAACCACTAACGTAAGAGAATGCAAAGAAGCTGTTTATACCTAAAGCATCTGTCTGAATTTCTATTAATGGTGAGCTACCTGGATGCGCTCGCATAACTACAGTGTAAACATCACCCTGCTGCACATCTAACTGAAAAGTAGAATAAACGCTAAATGGATTAACAGGTGTAGTAGGTTGAAAGCCTTGCGTGATATAATTATATTGGTAAGATGTAGGCCCTACTCCCATCGTTGTAGGAAATGGTAGCAAGTCAGTTACTCCACCTCTTACACGCTGTAACATGACATCGTATAAATGCTGAGTATCTGATGTATATCCTGTAGTATCTACTTCTACCTGTAGTTTAATTTGGACTCCTGCTGTAAAACTACCCTGTGCTGTGTAAGCATTGGATACCCAGCTGTTAGATGGATCACTTACCTCGTGCCATCCTGTTAGCTGCTTCTGATAGTATCCATTCTCAGCCTGAACATTTAAGTTAAATGAAGTAGCTGATGTAAAATCTACCTTAAATTTAGCCTCGTCATTACTTAGACCTTCAGTTGTTGGCCCTGTAACGTAAGGCACGTACATGCGTTGCAGCTCTTCGTCTATTGTTGTTCCACTCCACGTAAAGCCTGCCTCAGTTATTATCTTATCCATTAGCCACTTAGCCTGAAGTGCTAAGGTTAATTCACCGGTATAGATGGGATTAACTGAGCTGAAGATTCTTCTGCTGCCTATTGAACTATCTTCAGTCCAATTCTGCCCTCTATCAGTTAACGTATAGCATACTGCTCCGCCAAATAAAGTACCATCGTTAATATCGTTAATTGTAGAATACTCACTATCATGCGCTAAATCTATGTAGTCTAATTCTTTGAGTAACTTATCTCCAATGCTGCGAGCTAAGTCTACTGTCTCTCCAAAGAATGCTATAACAAATTCGTGCACCTTATCCTGATGCGTTACCGCCTGCTTGAATTGTATGTGTCCCTCAGCTATTGGTAAAGTGTTTACTGATAGCGTTGCATCTATCTTACGCAGTACGTTAATCTGAGTAGTATCGTCATTCAGTAAGTTAGCATTGTACTGCTGCCCAAAGAAATCTACGTTATTCTTAGTAGCAGGTATTCTAAACTCACGCGAGAATGCGCCCCTCGTTGTGAACTCAGAAACGCTGTTGAAATTAGATGAATAGCTAATGCTCTCATTCTCGTATAAGTCTACTACTATAGCAGCACCATTCGATGCTGTTACTGTTAAGATTACTTCTGCTCTCATTATGCTGTATAATCGTTACTGAATTTTAACATTAATTCTAAATCATTCTTCACGTATGACTTACTCTTAATAGCTGTATAGTTATTGCTATCAATTACCACAGGAGTAGCTGAGCCATCTGCGTTAATGATGTAAACTGATTCGGAGTAAATCAGATTCTTTAAGTATTCGAATTGCCCTTCAGTTAAGAAGTCAGTTCTAACTCTAAGCATCTTCTCTACGAATGGGTTGCGCTCAGTTAAGCCTCTATCGTAAGTATTAAAACCAAAGGCTTCAGAGTTATCTGCTGTGCCATAATTACCCACTACCTTTCTGTAGCGCTTGCGTTCTACTGAGTAAGATTCCTCAGATCGTTTAGTAAAATTAAAATAGTCCCACCCACCTCTGCTGTTTGTCCAGCCTAATCTAATCTTCTCAAATCTGCATTCGTCTGCTGCTTTGAATACAGCTATTGATCGTGCAGATGGATTAGATGCGCTATCTCTAAAATTAATTAGGTAGTGATTCCACGCTGCATCTAATGCAAACATCTCAGCAATGTTAGCAGGTAGTAGTGGAATGTGGTTAATCTTTCCTGCTCCAATCGTGCAAGCTATCACATCAGTTTGCACCGGTGAGCCTGCTGCGTTAAACTGAACTATCTGAACGTCGAAGATATCATTGCCTGTTAAGGTTGTTCCGTTATCAGCAGGAATAGTTAGCACTCCGTAATCATCAGCAAAAGCTGTTATGCCTATCGTGTTAGCGCCTAAAGAATACTTGCTCAGCATGTCATCCATTGCATAAGTGCTACGTACTAAATCACTCATGATGTAGCTCGTTGCTGAGTCTAATGCGAAGTAATCAGATGGATCAGGATTAAAGCCATTACTAATCTGAAACGCTGCGTTAATCAGCGAGCTGCCATCTAATGGGTAAGCTGTAGCCTGCACTTCGAATAAGCCTAATACCTCATAACCTTCATAGATGTTTGTATCTACAGTCATTATGTTACGTGCTGTAGTGTCATCTTGCACTGTGTAGCTACCGAATAAGCTATAAGCTGCATCTGAAGTATTTACTCCTAAATCCATCTTTGAATAGACTACAGGGTAAAGGTCAAACACTAATGCTCCGCTCAAATTAGGCTGCACGTAAAAAGTATTTACTGCGCCTCCGTTCACGCTTACCTCTACCACGTAGCGAAAGCCAGGCTGCCCTATGTTAGTTGACGTAGCCACTACCATAAGCTTCTGCTTTAAGGCTGTATATTGATAGGGCTGCTGATGTATTGTAATTGCCATTAGACAGGTTTAATATTAGTTAATTTTCTCGTTTGATTTAAGATATAAATGTTCACAGCCTCACCCATTGCAGCGTTGAGCTGTGGGCCGTATTCGGGTAAGGTCTCAAGATATGCATCTCTCCAATAATACAATGGTGCTATACCTTTCTTTTCAATACTCTTAGCCATAGCACTTGCTACAGCTAAGCGCTGCTTCTCATCTTTGTTAACTGCTGATTTAGCGAACTTAGTCATCTTGCCTGTGTCACCCATAGCACGTAGCTTAATCTTCTTGAGATTCATCCAATTAAGGATATCAGGTACAGGAGGCTTAGCTGCTCCTGCTGCAAAGCGCTTATCTATACCTGGGTAGTTACTCTCTTTACCTTGTCTACCATATTCTACCCACTTAGCGTAATCTGCTGATGAGTTGAATGCAATAGATGGAGTGCTGCCTGTAACATCTAAGTCATAGTAGAGCGAAGCTGCGAGCGTGCCTGTAGTGTTAGCTCTGCGCTTCTTGCCATACCTCGTTTGCTGAATGCGAATGTTAGAGCGTGCACGATCAGTAACGGTCTCACCGAAATCTAAAAGCACATCGTATAGTGCGCCCTGCTCAAATAGCTCAGCAAGTATGCTCATTCTTTATCAGCTTCGTCTTTTATCTTGTTGAAGAATTGGATTAGTGGCAAGCCAAATTTGACAGGCATCTCTTGAATGAAAGCGTCAAGTTGCTTCAAATGTTCCTCTGTTAAGTTCATAGTTAGAAAGATAAAATTGTAACACCTATTGCATCAGCAACACATTGCTCTACCCACGAATTATCTTCACCCCACGCTGCGAACTCTTGCTCGGTTAGCGTGTAGTTTCCATTTGATAAAACCTTCGAAGGCACTTCTTCAGTAGCTTCAGATTTTAACTCGTAGTAAGTAGTGCAAGTTGTCGCACTTGTTTCAAAGTTGAGAATGAGTACGCTCATCTCTGTTGCTGTCCCTGCGTTTAGAGGGAAAGTGATTGGTTGAATTTTAGCCATTGTTTTATATTGTTTGTTATTATGCTGATGTAATTGTTTCCCACGCTGAAGCACCACGAACGCAAAGTTTACCCAAAGTAGTATCGTAAACAACCAACCCTTCCGCAGGTGAAGCAATAGCGTTCTTTTGCGTTGTGGTCATGCGAGGAGGTAAGAAGCCTCGCGTAGTGCTATTTATTTGAATGTCTGCAGATGCACTAATTGAACCAGAGCCAACAAAAAAACGAACTATACTTATTGAAGTTGAACTATAAGCTGTAATTCTATCTAAGAATAAACTACCTCCGCCCGATTGCGGCATGTAAATTTGACCATTGTCAAAAACTCTAAGCATGTCAGTTCCTGCACTATTCTCAACCCGCAAAGTTACTCCTGTTGTTGTTCCTACTCCCTTAACCCTCGCCGTTCCATTCACATCGAGCTTAAACCCTGCGTCTGTTGTTGTGCCGATGGCGAAGTTTCCTGTTGTTGCAAATATTCTTGCTCTCTCTGAAGCGTTGGTAAAGAATGCTAAAGCAAAAGCATTCAGCGTTCCAAACAATGCTTGTGAACTACTAACACCAATTCTAAAATTGTTTGTTTGTCCAATGATATCAAATTCAGAACTACCACCGTTTTCAATTCTTGCTGTTCCGCGAATATCTAAAGAGCGTGAAGGAGCAGCCGTTCCAATACCCAACCTACTATTAGTATTGTCCCAATAAAACCCTGTTCCCGATGCTCCGAAGAGTACGTTACCCGCAGTTGTTTCAATCGCTCTAAAATCTGCTGCAGCTGTTAGCGTTGGATTGATGTAAAGTCCTCGTGTAATTCCGTTTGCACCGCCTGTTTGGTTTATTGTTTGAGTGACGTATAAACCAACATGCGCTCTTGTTCCGCTTGTTGGTGCAAAAGCTAAGGCAAGTCTGAATTTTTCATCATCTCCGCTTGTTCCTGTATCGGTAGCACTTGACATTCTAAAGTTACCGCTTGCCGTCAAAAAGAATCTTTCGACAGCACTTGCATCGTACATTCTGAATAAGTAGTTACCACCCCCGTTTCCGTTTCCGTAAACAGCCAAAGCAGTATTTGCTACTCCTGCTCCGTTAATTGCAGTTAAGCCATTTAACCTCGCCGTTCCATTCACATCTAACTTGAAGCCAGCGTCTGTTGTTGTGCCTATTAAGACGTTGCCTGTTGTAAAAACAAATTTACCTGCCGCCTTTGAAGTTAAAGTAATACTTGCTGCCGTTGCGTTTCCAATAGAAATATCTGTTGTAGCTGCATTAGTAACTGTATTGTTTACATAAGCATTATTGTTACTATCTCTAATTATATTGGTGTATAATCTTAATGATCGAATATCTGTTGCAACATCTAAAGCATAAGCAGGCGAAGCCGTACCAATACCCAACCTACTATTCGTATTGTCCCAAAACAAGTTAGCACTTTCCTGCAATACATTTCCTGTCCCTTCGAACAACACTCTGCCTACCGTTCCGCTTGTTATTGGTGTAGTGCCTACCGTTAAGCCTGTCGCGATAGTGAATGTTCTATTCGCTGATAAGTCTTGCGTTGTTCCGTTGATTGTGAGCGTTCGCGTTTCGGGTACTGGTGTGTAACCTAAAGCCGTTGCAACCGTCTTGTTTTTCCAAAGGCTTGTTGAACTTTCGTATGTCAAGACATTGTTGTTGATAGGAGTGTCAATATACACGTTGTGCAATTCGTCTAACTCCCAACCATTCATTACCTTGACGTAAATCTTTCCGTGAATAGCGTGAGCGTATTCTACGTAACCTATAACAACAATGTGTCCTGTTGCGCCTGTTGGCTTGACGTTCGTAATTGCTCCTGCCGTTGTTGGTGACAAGTAAAGCACATCTCCATCTGCCCACGTTTCACCTTGCAGACTTCCTGTTGTGTTAATCTCCTCAAGATTTCCAACAGTCATTATGAAGCCTTCTTGATTCGTTGCTATCGTCTCAGTAACTACACCTATTGTATC
>JGI24766J26685_10000152_pt1 | contig 17603 bp, 16 predicted proteins | sample SanBayMetagenome_FD_26685 | JGI IMG/M metagenome (IMG submission 26685)
GCGTCGAAGGCCTTGGCCAGTCCGACCATTTCCTCGCCGGAGCGCATCGTGCTCTCCATGGCTTCGGACTCCTTGCGGAGGGCTTCTTCGCTGTAGTTGGCGGCCTTGATGGAAAGACCGATGCGGCGCTCGACTTTGTCGACTTTGATGACGCGGGCTTCCACGTCGTCGCCGACTTTGATGACGTCTTTGACCTTCGCCACGTGCTCTTCGCTGAGCTGCGAGATGTGGACGAGGCCGTCGATGTCGTGCTCGAGCGAGACGAACGCGCCGAAGTTGGCCAGCTTGGTGACTTTGCCTTTGACCAGATCGCCGATCTTGTAGAGGCGGTCGATTTCCTTCCACGGATCCTCGTCGAGTTGTTTGACGCCGAGAGCAATGCGCTGGTTGGCTTTGTCGATGTCGATGACCACCGCGTCGATGTCGTCGCCTTTCTTGAGGACTTCGCTCGGGTGGTTGATTTTGCGCGTCCAGCTCAGGTCGGATACGTGGACCATTCCGTCGATGCCTTCTTCCAGTTCGACGAAGGCGCCGTAGGCGGTCATGTTGCGGACCTTGCCCTTGACCTGTTTGCCGATGATGTAGCGCTGCTCGATCTCGTCCCACGGATTGGGTTCGAGCTGGCGGACGCCGAGGGAGATTTTCTGCTCCTCCTTGTTGACCCCGAGAACAACCGCCTCGACTTCCTGACCGGCGGTAAGGACGTCGGATGGACGCGTGATACGCTTGGTCCACGAAAGTTCGGAAACGTGGATGAGGCCCTCGACGCCCGCTTCGATTTCGACGAAGGCGCCGTAAGGAACGAGGTTGGTGATTTTGCCTTTGACCTTGGTGCCGGTCGGGAAGCGCTCCTCGATCTTGTCCCACGGGTTGTCGGTGGTCTGCTTGAGGCCGAGGGAGACACGTTCCTTGTCCTTGTTGATCTCGAGGACTTGCAACTGGATTTCCTGGCCGACCTTGAGGAGTTCGCTCGGGTGGGTGAGGCGTCCCCAAGTCATGTCGGTGATGTGAAGGAGACCGTCCATGCCGCCGAGGTCGATGAACGCGCCGAAGTCGGTGAGGTTCTTCACCGTGCCGGTGACGATCGAGCCGACGTTGGTGTTGGACATGAACTCCTGGCGCTTCTCGCTGCGTTCCTGCTCGATGAGTTCGCGGCGGCTGAGGACGACATTGCGGCGGTCGTCGTTGAGTTTGACGATCTTGAAATCGTAGGTGTTGCCGACGAATTGGTTGAGGTCTTTCGGCGGGATGATGTCGATCTGCGAGGAAGGCAGAAATGCTTCCACGCCGATGTTGACCAGCAGGCCGCCTTTGACCACGGCTTTGACGCGGCCTTTGATGATGCCTTCTTTTTCGAAGACACCGCTGATTTTGTCCCAATTTTGGCGGTAGGCGGCTTTCTCCTTGGAAAGGATGACCATGCCTTCGTCGTTTTCGAGGCGGACGAGCAGGACTTCGACTTCATCGCCGACGTTCACTTCGGACGGGTCGTCGAATTCGGTGGAGGGGATGGTGCCCTCGGATTTGTAGCCGATGTCGACGAGAAATTCGCGGGGTCGGACTTCCAGGATGCGGCCTTTGACAATGCTGCCTTCTTTGAATTGTTTGGTCGCTTTGGCGATCAGTTCTTGGACTTGCGTCATGATGATGGGCCCGCGCAAGCGGCGCGGGATCTTGTTTTTTGGATACCTCGGTTCCGGTTTCGGTTTCCGCTCCGGGGTCGGTAGTCCCTGTCGGGGCCGATCGGAGCGGTAGGAAAGACTCTGTCAGAAGCGGGCGGAAGGCAAGTCTTTACTTGGTAAGTCCCGCCCCAATGCCGTCAAAGGTGTAACCGAAAAGGTCGATGTCCCGCGCATAGGCCTCGGCCACCAAATCACGGGTCTCGTCAGTGTAAAATGAACGGTAGTCCTTGCGGGATGCATGGGCCTTGGGAGGCGGCAGGGCGGCAGGAATGCCGATGCGGCGGCATACTTCCTTGAAGTCCTCCTCCAACCTTTCGAAGTAGCCGACAAAGTCGACGATGAGGTTGCCGTCCGGACCCAGGACATAGTCGGCCTGATGGCGCATACCGCCTTTTTTGCCGGTGCGCTCGAGTTCCCAACGAAGATAGGCGTCGAATCCGCCGAGTTGGTTTACCTCTCGGCTGCGGGAGTGCTCGGTTTTGCGCAGGAGGTAAGCGTGGCGGGAAACGAGCCGGTCCCACGGATTGCGCACGAAGGCGAACTTGCAGAGTCCTGCGTACACCGACGGCGGTAGGCAGCGGCGCGCTTTTTCGGCCGGGGCGTGTTCGGAAAATTCCAGCTGGCGGTAAAGTCCGGCGGAGCGGTTCAAGGGCCCGAGCAGGCCGAGAAGGCGGCGCAACTTGCTGCGCCCGGTCACTTTCATGAACGGGCGCAGGGCATGCTGGATGTTCGAGCCTGCCGCCTTGTCGATGTGCACGAACATGAAACGCGGTTCGTAGGAAACGAGCATGGCGCGGAGTGTGCGGCGCGTTCCGGTTGAGGGCAAGCAAGCGGAGCTGGCTGGATGACGCGCCGCGGCGGTGCCATGATGAGCCTATGGACCGTGTCCTCGCCGCGCGCTACGCCCTGACCGGCGCGCCAGCCGACGTTGTCGCTTGCGAGGAAATCGCCCTGCCGCCGCCGGCCGCGGGTGAGGCGCGCGTGCGCATGATTTGCGCCCCGATCAATCCGGCCGACCTCAACATGCTCGAGGGCAAATACGGCGAGGCGCGCCCGCTCCCCGATACCCCGGGAAATGAGGGCATCGGCGAAGTGATCGCGCTGGGGCCGGGAGTCGAGGAGGGTCTCCTCGGCCGCCGCGTGCTTGTCGGCAGCGAAGCGTGGCGCACTCAAGGGAATTGGACTGTGGGAGACCTGATCGTCGTCCCGCGGGGGCTCGAGGACCGGTGCGCCTGCATGTTGCGGGTCAATCCACCCACGGCGTGGCTCATGCTACATCGTTTCACTGCTTTGCACCGCGGTGAATGGATCGTGCAAAATGCCGCCACCTCCGGGGTTGGGCGCGCAGTCATCGAGATTGCCAAGGCCGAGGGATGGAAGACGCTCAACGTGGTGCGTCGTCCGGAGGCCGTCGGGGTGCTCCGTGCGCTTGGTGCGGAGGCCGTGGTGGTTGACGGTCCGGATTTTGCAGAAGAAGCCCGCGAGTTATTGTCCGGGGCGCAACCGCGGTTGGGGCTCAACGCAGTCGGGGGCGCCGCTGCCACACGCTTAGCGGGACTTTTGGCCGAATGCTCCCAGCTCATCACCTACGGTGCGATGAGTCGGGAGGCGCTCAAAGTGCCCAATGGATTTCTTATCTTCCGCGACTTGATCTTCCGCGGTTTCTGGCTGACGCGCTGGCTGCGCCAGGCCACCGAAGCCGAGAGAAGCGAAGTTTATGCCTCCATCTTCGAGCTGGCGGCTAAAGGAGTCTTCGCCGCGCAGGTGGCCGGGGAGTTCCCCTTGGAGAAGGTGAAAGAAGCGGTGGCCGCCTCGGTCGCCGGCGTTGCCGGCAAAGTCATCCTTCGTCTTGGCGATTGAAACGTTTCGACAACAGTTCGCGCAGACGTTAACCAAGCGGCTTTTCTCCATGAGCGCCCCGCATCTTGACGTCCGTTATGTCGCCGACCTTGTCCGGTTGCGTTTGAGCGACGAAGAAATTGCCGAATTGCAGCCCCAGTTGGACCACGTGCTTTCCTACATCGAGCAACTCAACGAGGTGAATGTCGAGGGGATCGAACCCACCGCCCACGCCTCGGCTGTCTTCAATGTTTTTCGTCCGGACGTCCCGCGCGACTTCTTCACGCAGGAGCAGGCCACGGCCAATGCCCCGCACTCCGGCAGCGGACTCTTCCTCGTGCCCAAGGTGGTGGACAACGGATGAATCTCGCCGGTCTCACCATCGCCAAAGCCCGCCGCATGATCCAGGGGGGCGAACTTTCGCCCGTCCAGTTGGTCGACGCGGTCAATGCTGCCATCGAGAAAACCGACCCGCAGGTCCGAGGTTACCTCTCGCGCGACTACGAGCGCGCCCGTGCCGCCGCGGAGAAGGCGGACACCACGCTCCCGCTCGGCGGCATTCCGGTCGCCATCAAGGACGTGATCAATGTCGAGGGTGAACCTTGCACCTGCTCGTCGAAAATCCTGCGGGGCTACACCGCGCCCTACGATGCCACGGTGATCACCAAGCTGCGTGCTGCCGGGGCGATTCCCTTCGGCCGCACCAACATGGACGAATTCGCCATGGGTTCGTCGACGGAAAATTCCGCCATCCAGGTCACCCGCAATCCACGCGATCCCGAGCGCATTCCCGGCGGATCAAGCGGTGGCTCCGCCGCGGTGGTTGCGGCGGATGAGGCGCTGGCTTCGCTAGGCTCGGATACCGGCGGCTCGATCCGTCAACCGGCGGCCCTCTGCGGTTGCGTCGGACTCAAGCCCAGCTACGGCCGCGTCTCGCGCTACGGTTTGGTCGCCTTTGCCTCGTCGCTCGACCAGATCGGGCCTTTCACGCACACGGTTGAGGATGCCGCCCTTGTCCTGCAGGCCATCGCGGGCCACGACCCTCTCGATTCGACCTCGCTCGATGTTCCGGTGCCTGATTATTCGGCGCATCTCAACGACGGGGTCAAAGGCATGAAGCTCGGCGTGCCCAAGGAATACTTCGTCGACGGCATGGATCCCCAAGTGGAAGCACGCATCCGCGAGGCAATCGAAGTCTACCGCGGACTCGGCGCGGAAATCATCGAAGTGTCGCTCCCGCACACCAAATACGCCGTGGCCGACTACTACATCATCGCCACGGCGGAGGCCTCGGCCAACCTCGCCCGCTTCGACGGAGTGCGCTACGGCAAACGCGCCGAGGCGCCGCGTGATCTGGCCGACCATTACGGCCGCACGCGCGGCGAGGGATTCGGCAAAGAAGTTAAACGCCGTATCATCCTCGGCACCTACGTGCTGAGCAGCGGGTACTATGACGCCTACTATTTGCGGGCGCAAAAGGTCCGCACGCTGATCCGCCGTGACTTTGAGGAAGCTTTCCAAAAAGTCGACGGACTGCTCTCGCCGACCTCGCCGGTGCCCGCCTTCAAAATCGGCGAGCGCATGTCCGACCCGCTGCAAATGTATCTCTCCGATATTTTCACCATCGCGGCCAACCTGGCCGGCATTTGCGGGATCAGTNTTCCCTGCGGCGATGCGGACGTGGACGGCAAAATGTTGCCGGTCGGTCTGCAAATCATGGCTCCCGCTTTCGAGGAAGCCCGCCTCCTGCGTATAGCGCAGGCCTACGAATCCGCTAAGGTTGTGTGATGCGGTAGAACCCGCCCGCAGCCGGTGCGNTCGTGTCGGTGAATTCCATTTCCCACTGGGCGGGACCCGCGGTCCAGGGGGCCGCCAACACATTTTGCCAGTTCCCGGAATCGAGCCCGTTGCGGTTTTGCACTTGGTAACTCTTGCCCGGCACCACCGGCCAGCGCAGGACGGGGTGGCCTTGGCTGTCCATCGTCGTCTGTGCAACGGCGAAGCCGCGCGTAGCATCGAGCACGTCGTAAGTGCCGTTGAGTTTGGCGTCCGCCACACCATTGACTGGAACGCGCAAAAATTCGTTCGGCTCGAGGTTGTTGTTCCCGTTGCCGGTCGGCGCCTGACTGTTGATGCCGCCCCCGTCGGTCGTGCCGTAGGCCACGGCGGCGACGTAGACGTTCTCCGGAAGCGAACCGAACTCGGCGACCAAATCGATCACACCTTCAACCACGCCGGAATTGAGCCGGGCCTTGGCAAGAGTGGTCGGTCCCTTGGTGTTGTTCCACGCGGCGTAAACGGTGGTGCTTTCACCGGCCAGGAATGGTTTGTCGCCGCCGATGGCAATCGATCCGGCTTTGCCCCAAGGCGCCGGTCCCGTGGCCGAGGGTAGCAGGGCGTTGCTCACCAACACAAAGTGATCACTGCCGAAGCCGCTCCCGTTATCCCCCGGTGACCACGTAGCCACGTAGAGCTTCGTGCCGCGCACCGCCGCGTAGATCGTCATGCCGGGATTCGAGACGAGGTAGCCCGGGAAGTCCGGTTGGCCGTCCATGATGAACTCATCGAAATCAGGAGTATTCACCGTGGCGGGTGGGGAGGAAGTGCTTTGCCCGAAAGCGTTGGAGGCAGTAACGGAGTAATCGTAGGTGGTTGAGGGTTGGGCGGTGGTGTCCAGGAATTCCGTCCCACTGACCAAGCCAAGCAATTGGCCGTTGCGGTAGACGGCGTACGACTGGGCGGAAGGATTCGGGCTCCAAGTGACTCGGACCTGTGTTCCGGAAATCCTCGTCGTGCTCAGGCCGATCGGCGCGGATGGCGGCTGCTCTTGGTTGCCGAATCCGGTCAGTGAATAGGAGCCCAAGCTTCCGTAAGCGGAATAACCCGTGCCGGAGATCTCGGGCTTGCCGCGACCCGCAACACGGAGGCGAATGGTTTCTTCAGTGGCAAGGTTGAGGGTGGCCGTAGCGGCGAGTTGATCGAGCGGATTCGCNGTGGCCAGCACATTGCCCGCTGCGCCGATCACTTGGAGTTCAAGATCGATGTTGCCGTAAGCGGACGGCGTCAAAAATATGGTGTGGGCTCCCGCGGCGAGGGTGATGCTGAAAAAGTCGGTGTCGGTTGCGGTGGTAACAGTGCCGTCGGCACGATCGCCCGTCACGGCGGTTGCAGCCCCCGTGGAACTTCCGTGGTCGTCGACGACGCGAGGCAAGTTGTCCGTGCGACCGATAATGCCGAGGTCGTCTTCCGGGTTGTCGGCGAACGCGTATTCGCCCTTGCTCCACTGGGTGAGCTGCCGGTAGTAGCCGACGCCCATGATCGGCGCCCATCCCGTCTCGCCGCTGCCGTGCCCCTCATAGTATTCTTCCGTCGGATTGGTGCGGCCATCGTGATTGAGGCCGAAAGCATGCCCCAACTCGTGGGAGACGACCTCTGCGCAGTCCTTTGCGTTGTAGTCCTGGAAGGACCAGCAAACCTTGTCCGAGATCCAGGGGCTGCTGAAAACATCGAGCAGTGCCACGCCGCCCGCTCCCGGTGCCGCCTGGTCGTTCTCGGTGATGACACAGTGGATTTTTTGCGAATTGATCGCCGTGTCATAGACGGAACGAACCGTGGTGATGTTCACGGCAAACGGTTCGAAATCGCGGCAGACGCGCTCCCAGGTCTCGCGCACTTGGCTGGCAGTCATGCGTGCGGCCGGAGCCACGATACTTTGGCCGGCGGTGGACCAAGGCGTGTTGCTCACGGTTTCGCCGTCGAAGTCCAAATAGATGACATGCGGCGCAAGGGGCCGGCTTTGCAGCGTGGGAACTTCGGCTGACGTGATACGTGCGGTCGCCACGCGCGCCATGCGCCTTTCCGGGCGCGGAAGACCACTGTCCGCGGCACTGCCGGCCAGCAAGGGCGTGGCACAGACCATGTCCTGATAAAGCCATTCGCGCACAACGTATCCCCCCGCTTGTCCGAGGATCTCGTAAGCACGGTTCTCCGACGGAAGCAGAACCAACCCGCGCGCCCTGTCGTTTTGCTGTGAGAGGAACATCCGATCCTGTGCGGGGCGCCCTTCGAACTTGGCCGAAGTCATCTCCACGCCGTCGGCATGCGAACGCCCGGTCACGCGCGCGAGGAGGCGGTCGCCGGGGAACGGCTCGAGCGAGAACACCTGCCCGGTGTGCGCACGACGGAGAAATTCCGCCAGAGAGGCGTCGAAAGATTTTTCCCGAAAGGGCAGGGGCCGTCCGAGTTTGTCGCGGCGGCGTGGAGCAGTGGGGGCAAATTTGTCAGCGCTCGCGGCAAGCGCCGTCTCCGCAGGGTGTGTCGCGTTGCTTGCCGGCCCTTGCGCGGTCACCGGAAGTGGTTCGGGCTGTTGCGCGGATAGCTCCGCATCCCCGGGCTTCGTTCGCAGTAAAACGAGACCTGCAAGAAGTCCGGCAAGCAGCAGCGTGATGGCGAGGGGATAGCGCATGCCCGAAGTCTGAATCTAACCCTCCCGGAGGCAGGCTCAACCGGTTTCGGTGTCCTGCCCCGGCTCTAGTTGCCGCCGACGATCTCTTCGATCTTGGTCAGGACTTCCTGCGGCGATTGCCACTCGTTGCCCGTTTGGGCGGTGACGGCGTTGCCCTCGTTGTCGATGAGCACAAGGTAGGGGATCCCGCTGGAACCGAATTTCTGGAATGTCTCGCTTTGTGCCTGGTCGAACTTCACCGCGGGCCAAGGCATGTTGTCGCCCTTGATGTATTCCTCCATGGCGGCTTGGTCGCGGTCCGAGCTGACGAAAACCAATTCGAATTCCGGGTGCTTGGGCTTGAAGCTGTTGTACCACTCGACGAGTTTCGGAGTGAACATGCGGCAGGGCGGGCACCAGTGGGCGGAGAAATAGAGTGCGGTGTATTTCGGAGAGCCTTCGACTACAGGCCCGGTGAGATCGCCTTTGATCTCGTCGAAGAAACCGGCGTGTCCCGCCATGGGCATCAGGGCGAACATCAGGAGGATTGTGAAAACAAGTGGCTTTTTCATAAGGGCGGTAAGTTGCCCCCATTTGAGGGGTTTGGCAACCGGAGTCCGCCGCACCTCTTTGCCGTTTGTTTTTCCGCGCTTCGGGGTCATATTCCCGCCCATGCGGGCGATTTTGGCGGCAGCCATTTTGGCGGGCTCTACTTCCTGGGCCGGGCCCATCGTCCGCGAACCCGGAGTCATCTACCTTTCCGACTTCGAGTTGACGGATGCCCGTTTCCCCCTGACCGGCCCTGCCAACTGCTATTTCGACGCCAACATGAAGCGCTATGCCGGAACGTTGCGTTTTCCCCAGCGCGTGCAACTCGACGCCGTTTCGCCCGCCGGGATGTATCGCGTGCGCGGCAACGCGCGACAGGGCGGGGTCGCGGCGTGGATCGAGCCGCAATTCCTCGACGGCGTGCCGGAGGATCTCGTGCCGAGATTGCGCGCGGCCGACGAACGCCGGCGCGAAGTGGAGGAACTCATCGCGCGCAACGAAGTGGCCATCGGAATGACGCTCGACGAAGTCGGGCGCAGTCTGGGCAAGCCGCAGAAACGCTCGAGCACCACCAATCGCGAAGGCTCGACACAGAAATTCGAATACGTCCGCTACAAACTCGTGCCGCAGACGGTTTATACGCCGACTTACGCGCAGACCGTCCTTGGCATCACGCCGGATCCGCGCTGGCGCCTCGAGACGGTCGTGATGCGCGGAGGTTATGGCCTCAATGCCTCGACCATCTACGTGAAGGTTCCCGTCGGCACGATCAATGTCAGCTTCCTCAACGGCATCGTCGAATCGATCGAGGAATCCGAGGGCACACTGGTCGGGGCCGACGCGTCCATTGTTGTTCCGCCCGTCAATCTGGTGTGGTAGGTCCCGATCCGGGCTTTACAAACGCGGCCCGCGGGCGCATTTCCTCGGGCATGGACGCGGCGTCCGACTTCCTCCACGCGCGCTACGAAGTGCGGCGGCCTGACGGTTCCGAGTTCGGGCCGGTCAGCGCCTGGACTCTGGCCGAATGGCGGGAAAGCAAGCGCGTCTTCGACACGGACGAAATCCGGCGCATCAATGGGGAAACTGACCGCGAGTGGGTTGCGCTCCGCGACTCCGACTTCCTGCGCAACCTCCCCGACGAGCCGCTCGGCTGGGTCGAAGACGCCTGAACGCATTTTCCCCTTGCCGCCGGCGTGTGACGGGTGATCATTCGCATCCGCCTCGCGGGTGTAGTTCAATGGTAGAACGGCAGCTTCCCAAGCTGCATACGAGGGTTCGATTCCCTTCACCCGCTCCACATTCTTGAACGACCGCCGCGCCTGCGCGGTCTCACCACCACGATGTTCCGAATTACCGCTCTCGCCGCTCTTCTCCTGCCTCCGCTCTCCATGGCCATGGAAATGAATCCGCAAAAAAGCACCGAACCGCCTCCGCTCATTCCCCTCCGCGACTTTTTCCGCAATCCCGAAGGCGCCTCTTATCAGGTCAGTCCCGGTGGCGATTACCTCTCGTGGCTCGCCCCTTGGGAGAAGCGGCTCAATGTTTTTGTCCAACCGGTCGACGGCAGCAGCGAACCACGCCGGCTGACCGATGCCACGAAACGCGATATTGCCGGCTATTTCTGGGCGGCCNAAAACCAGATTGTTTACCTGCAGGACGACGGCGGGGATGAAAATTTCCACCTTTATGCCGTGGATGCCGACGGNGGCAACCGGCGCGACCTCACGCCCTTTGCGGGAGTGCGCGTCGGCGTGGTCGACGATCTGCGCGACGACGAGGATCACATCCTCATCAGCATGAACAAACGCGACGCGCGCGTTTTCGACGTCTTCCGCCTCAACACCCGAACCGGCGATATGGAGTTGGTCGCCGAAAACCCCGGCAGCGTTTCCTCGTGGGTCACCGACCATGCCGGCCAGGTGCGTGCCGCCGTGCAGACCGATGGCGTGAACACCGAATTGCTGACGCGGACGACCCCGGGCGAGCCCTTCAAAAAGGTGCTCAGCACGAACTTCCGCGAGAGTGCTGATCCGCTCTTTTTCACCTACGACAACAAGGATCTTTATGCCTCGTCCAACATCGGTCGCGACAAGGCGGCCATTGTCCGCCTCGACCCGGCCACGGGTCGCGAGCTCGAGGTGATTTTCGAGCACCCNGAAGTGGATACCGGTGTCCTGGTCGGTTCGGACAAGCGCAAAGTCATCACCGCGGCTGCGTTTACTCGTGACAAACAGGAATACCATTTCTTCGACGAATGGCGGCGCGAGCTGCAGGAAAAGCTCGAGAAAAAGTTGCCCGCACAGGAAGTCACGCTCAGTTCGATGAATCGCGACGAGGACAAATTCATCGTCCGGACCCACAGCGATCGCTCGCGCGGGACTTTCTACTACTATGACAGCGACACGGACGAACTTCGCAAACTGGCTGATGTTTCACCGTGGCTCGACGCGGAGAAACTCGCGCCGATGGAGCCTGTCCGCATTCCCGCGCGGGACGGACTTGAATTGCCGGGTTACTTGACGCTCCCGCCCGGCGTTGAAGCGAAAAATCTTCCGGCGGTCCTCCTCGTGCACGGCGGCCCTTGGGCACGCGACGAATGGGGCTTCAATGGCGCGGCGCAGTTTCTGGCCAATCGCGGCTATGCCGTTCTGCAGGTGAATTTCCGCGGCTCGACCGGTTACGGTCGCGAATTTTGGGAGAAAAGCTTCAAGCAATGGGGCAAAGCCATGCAGGACGATCTGACCGATTCCACCAAATGGCTCGTCGACCGCGGTATCGCCGATCCCGAGCGTATCGCCATTTACGGCGGCAGTTACGGCGGCTACGCGGCCCTTGCCGGCATGGCTTTCACGCCCGACGTCTACGCTGCCGGGATAAGCTTTGTCGGTCCGTCGAATCTCTTCACGTTGCTGGCCAGTGTCCCTCCCTACTGGGAGCCCTACCGCCAGATGCAGTATGAAATGATCGGCAACCCCGAGACCGAGAAGGAACTCCTCACCGCCGCTTCGCCGCTCTTCTCCGCGGACAAAATCAGTGCCCCACTCCTTATTGCCCAGGGCGCCAACGATCCGCGTGTGAAAAAAGCCGAGAGCGACCAGATTGTCGAAGCCCTGAAAAAACGCGGTATCGATGTGCCCTACATTGTGAAAGACAACGAAGGCCACGGCTTCGCCAACGAAGAAAACCGCCTCTACTTCTACCGCGCTATCGAACGCTTCCTCGCCAAGCACCTTGGCGGTCGCGTCGAGGAAAGCGACGAGGAGACTCCCGAGTTGAATGGCCCGCAGAGCTGAAGCAGAGCTTTACGCCCGCCGACCTTCTGCTTTCCTTTCCCCATGGCCCAGACTGTCTGGCACAAGATCAAGGACTACACGGACCTGAGGTTCGAAAAGACGGACGACGGGATTGCCAAGATCACGATCAACCGTCCCGAGGTTCGCAACGCGTTTCGTCCGCAAACTGTGGAGGAAATGAAGAATGCCTTCGACCATTGCCGCGACGACGCGTCGATCGGCGTGGTCATCCTCACGGGCGAGGGGGACAAGGCCTTCTGCTCCGGCGGCGACCAGAAAGTGCGCGGCGATGGCGGCTATATCGGCGCCGATGGTGTGCCTCGGCTCAACATCCTCGATGTGCAGAAGCAAATCCGCAGCCTGCCGAAACCGGTGGTCGCCATGGTCGCCGGCTACGCCATCGGCGGCGGCCACGTGTTGCATGTGGTCTGCGATCTGACCATCGCCGCGGACAACGCCCGGTTTGGGCAGACCGGTCCGCGGGTCGGATCCTTCGACGGCGGGCTCGGCGCCAGCTACCTCGCGCGCGTGGTCGGACAGAAAAAGGCCCGCGAAATCTGGTTCCTCTGCCGGCAATACGACGCCCAACAGGCGCTGCAGATGGGGCTGGTTAATACGGTCGTCCCGCTGGCCCAACTCGAGGAGGAAACCCTCAAGTGGTGCCGCGAAATCCTCGAACTCTCGCCCATGGCCCTGCGTTGTCTCAAAGCTGCGCTCAATGCCGATTGCGACGGACAAATGGGACTCCTCGACCTGGCCGGCAATGCGACGCTTCTTTATTACCTCAGCGAGGAAGCCAAGGAGGGTAAACAGGCCTTCATCGAAAAGCGGAAGCCGGACTTTTCGAAGTATCCGCGCTTCCCGTAGATTCAGGAAAACCGCAGAGGACGCAGAGAGCACGGAGGGAAACGCCTGCTTGTAGCGGCGGTCTGTGACCGCCGGAACATAAATGAAAAGGGCAGCGACGGTCGCAGACCGCCGCTACATCCCGGGAAGAAGCGCCTAAAAACCCCTTTCTCTGTGTCCTCTGAGCCCTCTGCGGTTTCAAAACACCAACGCAGCGAGCTCCTCGTTCTCATTGGCGGCGGCGTGGCGGTGCGCTAGGCTCTCTCCATGTCCAGCATCGCCGGCCAACTGTTCCGTATCGCCACGTGGGGTGAATCCCACGGGGGAGGAGTTGGGGTTGTCATCGACGGCTGCCTGCCGCAGCTTGACCTGACCGAAGCCGACATCCAGAAGGAACTCGACCGACGCCGTCCGGGTCAGAGCGATATCGTCACCCCGCGCAAGGAAGCCGATCATTGCGAAATTTTGTCCGGCGTCTTCCACGGCAAAACCCTCGGCACGCCCATCGCCATTCTTGTCCGCAACGAGGACGCGCGGCCGGAGGCCTACAGCGAAATGGAGACGACCTTCCGTCCGTCCCACGCCGACTTCACCTACGAAGCTAAATACGGCATCCGCAATTGGCAGGGCGGTGGACGTGCTTCCGCACGCGAGACGATCGGGCGCGTCGCCGCCGGCGTCGTCGCGCGCAAAGTGCTCGAAGCACTGCATCCCGGTATCGACGTTCTCGCTTGGGTCAGCCGTGTCCATCAGATCGAAGCGGCTGTCGACGCATCGGCCGTCACCCGCGAAGCGATCGAGGCCAACGCCGTGCGTTGTCCCGACACCGCGACTGCCGAAAAAATGATCACCCGCATCAAAGAAGCGCGTTCGAACGGCGATTCTGTCGGTGGTCTCATCGAATGCGTGGTGCGCCATTGTCCTCCCGGCTTGGGCGAACCGGCTTTCGACAAACTCGAGGCGGATCTGGCCAAAGCCATGCTCAGTCTGCCGGCGACCAAAGGATTCGAAATCGGCTCCGGTTTCGAGGGAACCAAACTTACCGGTCTGGAGCACAACGATGCCTTCGAAATGCGTGAGGGCCGCACCCGCACGGTGACCAACCGCTCGGGTGGCATTCAAGGCGGTATCAGCAATGGCGAAGACATCACCTTCCGCGTGGCTTTCAAACCGACGGCCACCATCGCCAGCGCGCAGCAGACCGTGACCGCATCCGGCGAAAACACCGAACTCGCCGCGCGCGGACGCCATGATCCCTGCGTCATTCCTCGTGCCGTGCCCATTGTCGAAGCCATGGTTTGGCTTGTCCTGGCCGACCACGCGTTGCGCCAGCGCGCGCAGTGCGCGGTCTGAGCCAAGGATATCGCTTGCCTTGGTTTGGGCGTGTCTTGACATATATACCTTGTCGTATATATTGCNTGGAGAATGAAAACGGCGAAGCTTTTCAAGAATGGTCAGAGTCAGGCCGTGCGCTTGCCCAAGGAGTTCCGGTTCAAGGGGGATTCGGTCTTTATTCAGCATCTCGGCAACTGCGTGGTCTTGGTGCCGAGGCAGGATCCGTGGGCTTCCATGTTCGCCGCGACCAAGATGTTCACCGAGGATTTCATGGCGACGCGTGATCAAGGGCTCCAAACCGAGCGCGAAAGTTTCGGCTGATGCGCTATCTGCTCGATACCAACACCTGCATCTACATCATCAAGAGGTCCCCGGAGCAGGTTATGCATCGCTTCAAGCGGCTCCGCGTGGGTGATGTCGGTGTTTCGGCGATTACCGTTTGCGAATTGCAATTCGGGGTCGCCAACAGCTCACAACCTGAGCGAAACCAGCAGGCTCTGACCGAGTTTCTCGGCCCGCTTGAAGTTATGGATTTTCCCGCTGCTGCGGCTGCGACTTACGGCGAGATTCGCGCCCATTTGCAGCGATCCGGAAAGCCGATCGGAAGCTACGATCTGCTCTTGGCGGCTCACGCGCTTCACGAGAATCTGACTTTGGTCACCAACAACCTCCGCGAATTTGCACGCGTGCCGGATCTTCGGGCCGAGAACTGGTTGGAGTGAGCTGAAAGGAATTCCGCATATGCCGATCTCTACCTCTTGGCTCTGGCTCGCGGCGGGCCTGTATCTGCTTTTCGAAGTCTGGCGCGGGTGGCGGCGCGGGGTTATGCGGCACGGGATGAGTGTGCTGGCCTTGATCGTGGCGGGCGGGGTTGGATGGATCTTTGCTTGGATGACCGGATTCGCTTCCGACCGCGTTATCCCTCTGCCGTATCCGGGTGGACGCCTTATTTTCGGGCTGATTGCGGCCCTCGCCTTCTATTTTGCCGCTGTGGCGCTTTCCTCGTTGCTCTTCAAGAAGACTGCACAGCAACCGGCTGGGATCGTGAGGTTGTTTTACGGGGCAGGCGGGGGACTCTTCGGGCTGATCTTCGGTCTGCTCGTTCTTTGGGGCGGAATCTCGATTTTCCGCACACTCGGAGCGGTGGCCGAGGCGCGGCAAGTGGCGCCCGGCGACGAGCAGTTGGTGGCCATCAAAGAATCTCTCGAAGAGGGCACAACGGGAAGCCTCGTCGATCAGGTCGACATCGTGCCGTCGAACATCTACGCGCTCATCACCAAGTTGCTCCGCGTGACCCAATCGCCCGATGCCACGGCGCGATTTTTTGCTTATCCGCAGACACAGCAGCTTCTCACCCAGCCGAAGATTATGGAGTTGTTCACCGATCCCGCGGTGGCCGGGGCGGCCTCGGAGGGAAACTATTTTTCCCTCCTGACCAGCCCGAAACTGGCCGAGATTGCCTCGGATCCAGAGGTGCAAAANTCTTTCACCGGGTTNGAGCTGGAAAAAGCGCTCGACTATGCCCTGCAAGAATCGGCACCTTCGCCCGCTCCCACGCCATGAGTCAGGAATACATCGCCACCATCGGACTCGAAGTCCATGTGCAGCTGAAAACGCGCAGCAAAATGTTCTGCGCCTGTCCGGTGGAATATGGGGCCACTCCCAACACGCATACTTGCCCCACCTGCCTCGGTTTGCCCGGTGCGCTGCCGGTCATGAACGAGGAAGCGCTGAAGCTGACCATTCTGACCGGCCTGATGCTCGGGTGCAAAATTGCGGAGGTCTGCAAGTTCGACCGGAAGAGCTACTACTACCCCGACATGCCGAAGAACTACCAGATCTCGCAATACGACATGCCGCTCTGCCTCGGCGGTGGCGTGCCGCTGCACGATCTGGCCTATCCGAAAGACGCGCAGAAAACCATTGCGACGAAAGACAAAGTCATTCGCCTGACCCGTATCCATCTCGAGGAGGACGTGGCCAAAAGTTTCCATCTTGAAAGCTCGTCGGGCATCGATTTCAACCGCGCCGGCACCCCGCTCATGGAGATTGTTTCGGAGGCCGACATCGCGGGACCCGAGGAGGCCTTCGCTTATCTCACCTCGCTCAAGCAGCATCTTCTCTACGCCGGGGTTTCCGACGCCGATATGGAAAAAGGCCAGATGCGTTGCGATGTGAACGTCTCGGTGCGTCCGGTCGGCACCGAAAAGTTCGGCACCAAGATCGAACTGAAAAACCTGAACACGATCAGCGGTGTGCGCCGCGCCTTGGCCTACGAAATCGACCGCCAGATNGAAGTGTTGCGTGGCGGCGGCTCGCTCCAGCAGGAGACCCGGCGTTGGGATGACGACCTCGGCGAAACGCANCTCATGCGCATCAAGGAGTCGGCCCACGATTACCGCTACTTCCCAGATCCGGACCTGATGCCGGTCAAAACGGAGAAGCTCCTTGCTGCAGCAAAGGAATTACTGCCCGAGTTGCCGGCCCAGAAACGCGCGCGCTATGAAAAAGATTTCGGGGTGAGCGAATACGACGCGGCCGTCTTGGCCGACAACCTCGAGTTGGGCGGCTACTTCGAGCAGGCCGCCTCTGGCTCCCCGCGCGGCAAGCAAATCGCCAACTGGATTCTGAACGATTTGCAGAGCGCGCTTTCTGCGGCAGGCCAGGCGATCGCCGCTTGTCCGATCAAGCCTGCGCAGTTGGATGGATTGGTGGCGTTGCTGGCCGGCGGTCAAATCAACGGCAAACAAGCGAAGGAAGTCTTTGCCGAGATGTTTGCCAGCGGACGAGATGCGGCGGTCATCGTGGAGGAGAAGGGGCTCAAACAGGAGAGTGACGCCGGCGCGATCGGCGCCCTATGTGACGAGGTGATGGCGGCGAACCCGCAGTCCGTCGCCGATTTCAAGGCGGGTAAAGAGGCCGCGCTCAATTTCCTCAAGGGGCAGGTGATGAAGCTTTCCAAGGGGAAGGCCAATCCGGTGATGGTGGGTGACCTTCTGGCGCAAAAGCTCGGATGAGGTGAAGGGTGCCGGCCCCCCAAGCCCCTCGATCGACTTTCATTCCTCGCTGTTCTTGCTTCCGGATTCGCGTTGCATGCGGATGTGTTGTGTCATAGCTGGGGTGAGTTTGGCGCGCAGGCCGGTGGAGCGGGTGTTGACGACGGGGATGGTGAGTAACGTGCCATCGGGCAGCGGGCCAAGAAGCTGTCACCGGGACAGCACCGCCTTACTGCCAAGCTCCGAAAACTCTGAAAATCCGCAAAGCCTTCGTCATGTCGGTCAATGCCGGCGCCGAAAAAGAATACGAAAAGCGCCACACTCCGATCCGGCCGGAGTTGGAGAATATGCTCAAAGACCACGGCGTCTCGAATTACTCGATCTTCCTGCATCCCGAAACGCGGCAGCTCTTCGGCTTCGCCGAAATCTCAAACGAAGAACAGCGGGCGTCCATCGCCTCGACCGAGGAGTGCCAAAGATGGTGGCAAGACATGGACGATACTAGGATCTCGAGTCGTTTGACAGGAACTTGTAAAATGGTAAGCTGTATAACATGAAAGCAACCATTGATATTCCCGATGATCTTTACCGTCGTGTGAAGGCAAAGACAGCTCTTAAG
>JGI24766J26685_10000155_pt1 | contig 17524 bp, 44 predicted proteins | sample SanBayMetagenome_FD_26685 | JGI IMG/M metagenome (IMG submission 26685)
CCATTCAATCAGGAAACTGATGTTCTCGCAACTGTAGGCAAGCGTTACAAGCCTGTTCAGAATGAAGAACTATTTGCTTTCGCTGACGCTATTCACGACGCAAATGCTGACTGTCGCTGGGAATCTGCTGGCTCTTTGAAAAAGGGTAAAGTTGTTTTCGGAACTGTAGACATTCCTCGCACAATGGTATTAGACCCACAAGGTGCTAATGATGAGACAAAACTTTATCTCATTGTCTGGACTTCACACGACGGCTCTGTTGCTGTTCAAGCAGCCGTTACTCCTGTTCGTGTTGTATGTCAAAACACTTTGAATCTTGCGATGAAGTCTGCTAAGCAGTCATTCAAGATTCGTCATACACAATCTGTCGAAGGACGAATTCAAGTTGCTCGTGAGACTCTTGGACTTGCTCTTGGATACTTTGATGAATTCGAGAAGGAAGCACAAGCGCTTTATTCTCAATCCATTACTGACGCAGAGTTTTCTAAACTCATCACAACACTTTACCCAAAGCCTGAAAAGGATTCTAAGGGTGCGCTAAAGAAGTGGGAAAATAAGGTTGTTCTACTTGATGACCTTTATCATAACTCACCGACTAACGCTACAATCAAGGGAACTAAATGGGGCGCTTTCAATGCGATTACCGAACGCCTTGATTACTATCGTTCAGGTCGTGGCAATTCTGAATCACTTATGGCAGGTGCGTCAGGCTTTGACCCAATTCTTACCGCAGAGAAAAATAAAATTCTCAAGTTGGTAAAAGCGTTCTAAAAAAACGCAACACCTGAGTAAGTGTAAAAACTGCTCCACTTGGTCCATTAGCTCAGTTGGTTAGAGCGCTACCCTGTCACGGTAGAGGTCGACGGTTCAAGTCCGTTATGGATCGCTAAGAATGAGATTCATGTTTCATATAATGAGACGCCCGCAGTACTGAAGGCCATTTTTTTGTGTTACGGATCACATAAAAAAAGCCCTGAATTCTATTGTAAATGTCAGTGGCCAGGTGTACAATACTCGCATGACCAAATATCAAAAGTATACCTGGGTGTGCACGGGAGACTGTGACGCTCTAATTGAATATACAATTAAAGATGGATATGGATGGCCAGCGGGTGTGATGGACCTCACATGTCGTTGTAACTCCAATTGCACATTATTGTCAGTGGAAGATGCTACAATACCGTATACAGATACACCTATAACAGAAACGAAAGGTAATGAAATGGAAACTGCAGAAACAACAGTAACAACGGTTCCTGATACATATAACCCAAATCTATTGGTTACTTACAAAGTAATCAAGGGATATTCAGATGCAGAATATGCAACCGATAAGGTTACATCAATTGAATGGGACCTACACAATGCACGTCAAGCACAGAAGCGTGTCGGAGTATTCGAAGACAAGGTCAACACCGTTAAAGATATTATTGGCGAGGCATATGCTGACTCACAAGACCAAGATACACTTCGTGCAATCGCAGAAGCCCTTGGTATTGAGTTGACTAGAACAGTCGAGTGGACTGCATCTATTGAAGTTAGCGGAACAATCGAAATTGATTTGCTTTCTGATTATGATACTGATTATGAACTTGAATCAGAGATTACAGATTCTATCTATGCCGATTCACATCACGGCAATATTGAAATCCTTGACCAAGAAGTATGCAATGTGAGGGAGTCATAATGTATTTTGAGTTGACTGCTCCTGATAGGCTCTCTATGGAGAGGGCCTATTGGGATGCTCAGATGATGGGTCTTGACCCACAAGCATTAACACCATTGACTTTCAATATCGGAACTGGTAGCATAGAGAAAGTAAGTCGCATTCGAGATAAGTATAATCTAACAGAGAGTTATACATCAGACTACGAACCGACAGGATATACAGGGAGATAAAATGGATTACCAAGATGGTTTTGAAGATGGCGTCAAATTTGCACGAGAGGTTATTGTAACTAATATCCGACTGTGGGCAGAAACATCTGAGGATGGGGCAGCATATGATGATATCGCTGACCGCCTGGAATTTGGAACCGTTGACTATGACCTCTGAGGATCTAACTCGCTGGATTGGCTGTGATCAATGTGGCACAGCTCAGGCTATGTATTTAATTAAACTAGTAGATGGTGAGTTATTCTTTTGTGGCCACCACTACAATAAAAACAAGGATGCCCTTGACAAGGTCTCATTCGAGATGATAGAATTAAACAAAAAAGAAGAAGCACCACAACTAACAGAAATGGCGGAATAAAATGGGAGATAGAGCAAACTTTGGATTCGTCCAACCTAATGGAAATACAATTGTCCTATACGGGCACTGGGCTGGACATAACATGCTAGCACAATTAGCAGAGGCAGTGTTTAAAGCACGTCCTCGTTGGTCGGACCCTTCATATGCAACACGTATCACAATTAGTCAGATGATTAACAATGACTGGGGCTCAGAAACTGGATGGGGCCTGCACGTAAATGAGATTGGCGACAATGAGCACAAGGTTGCTATTATTGACTTCGAGCAGCAAACATTTAGTCTTCATGAAGAGGCGCCACGTAATGACAAAGACAATAAGGTGAGTGGCATGAGCAATCAAGCAATCTTTACCATGGACCTGAGTAACTTTGTCGAGAAATATGCGGACGTTGTCATCTCAGTTTAGTTAACTAGAATATGATATAATAGTAATAGGTCCTAGCGGGCCTATCTACTAGAAGTAAGGTGCGGCTACCAGGGACCTCCCAAGTCGCTAAGTAAAGCAGCGTATACTAAATTCCTTTCGTTCTGCTAGCAGCCTTGCTTATCTTAAGATCCTTCAGCTTAGCTGAGGGATTTTTTGTTTAGCCCGCAAAAGATTGAGGGTAACATATCTCTTTTACGAGGTCAATATAAAATCTCCTGAAATTCTGTGATATTGATCATAAAGCTCACACTATGTGTATTAGATTTGATCTAAACCTCACAATGTGGTGTAAAACACACCCATATTGCATAGACAAATGTCAGTGGTGGATTGTATAATTGGGGTATTAGCGAAAGGAATTAAAATGCCAAATTGGTGTTATAACACGTTAACGATTCAAGGACCAAAGTCAGAAGTTGATTATATCAAGGATAGACTGAATAGTCCATTTACATTAGCACAAGAGACATATGGTATGGGTGATATTAGTTCTTCGGGTTTCCCCACCAAAATTCAACAGGTAACTTATTCTAATCCTGTTTTTGCTTTCTTTAATATCCACTCATATAAGGATGACGGCATTACTGATGAGGAATATGCCTGCCAGCCAACACGTTCAGGTGCAGATATGAAAGACCCTAGTTGGTTTGCTAAAGAAGTTGAGTTTGCTAAAACTCAAAAGGATTGGTATTCATGGAACAATTCTAATTGGGGAACTAAATGGGATGTAGCCGTTCGTGACGGTGATGAATATCCAAACACAGAACTAATTGAATATAAGTCTGAGGGTGATGACAACTGGGTTATCTATAAGTATGAGACTGCATGGTCACCTGCTGTAACTATTCTAACTAAACTAAGTAATCTTGTTCCTAACTGCCTGCTCACATTAGAGTATGAAGAAGAAACAGGTTGGGGTGGAGAGTTAGAAATTGTCCGTGGCAATGTAACAGAACTCTTAGATTATGAGAATCGTTGCTATGCTTGCCAATCTTTTGATACATTGTCATATTGTGAAGATGAATGTGGAGAATTCTGCTCAGAATGTAACCAAGGTTCTTGGCAAGATGAAGAGGCTATGGCAAAATGTCAGACCCACATGGTATTATTGGACACTACAGAAAAGGCGGAGGTATAATGGCTAGTTTCTTAGAAGATGTAAATCAAATGGTAATTGACGCTGTCTACCAAGATATAGCAGAGCAATTGCTAGATGACTGGATTAACAATAATCTTGACGAGGGTCAATATTATGCAGATAAACAATTTGCTGAAATGTCAGGAGATAAGTTTATCTATTATGAGTTTAATAAATTCTATAATCTTAAAGAGGGAGATGAGGATTACTTATGCTAGGTTATACAGAAGAGGATTTAAATAGAATGATTAATGCTATACATGATGTTAAGTTATTCTATCTTCGATCCCCGTCCGATTTAATGAACAAGGACCCTTTGGTTAAAGACTTGCAAGACGCAGTTAGTTTTATGCAGGGACTATGGGCGGAGGGCTACTTTGACTAAGTCATCCAAATTCTTGGAATATATGAAGCTTCATTTAATTAGTCTTATGCAAGACCTAGAAGCATTGGAAGATAAGATGGAACAATTAGACATGAACTCTAAGGACTTTAGGGAATTAGATTTTGAGTTTAATATTAAATCAGGAGAGATTACAGCAACCAGGCATTTGTTGTCAGTGGCTACTGATATAATGAATTCCTCAAACGAAAGGGTATATGAATGAAACTATCATCAGAAGTAAAGGAAGACCTTCAGGACCAAGCCGACCAAATTATCTATTTTGAATCTGCTATGTCTAATGAAGACAAAGCAAGCAAAGCGGTATATCAGCGCCTTGTTGAAATCTATAAGGTTGCATATGAGGCAGGAGTTAATAGTAAATGATTCCTGATACCCTTGAACTTCCCGCCCACTTGCAACGTATGGTTGACGCAGGTGTATCAGGGCTCGACATTATGCACGGAGAACTAAAGAATCTAATGTTGATTGCTGAGCAAGACCTAGCAAGCGCATTAGAACAAGAAGAACTATCAGAAGAGGCAATGGATTCTATGGTCCGCACAGAATGTGAAGGACGCCTAGATACCTTGGTGGCCCTCTATGAACTAACCTATCAACTATCATTTGCGATTGGAGCACGGAATGAAGCCTGAAGACAAAGATAAACTAAACAAATGTTTAGAAATTCTAGATACTACGGACCTAGGTCTATCTATGGTGTGGCTGTGGACGTGGTCCACAATTAACAACATCTTAGACGATGAGACGTATAAGGCTAAGGTTACCCAAGACCAAATGTGGGACAACCTCTGTGAGGCTGTAGAGGCTGGCCACGGGTTCTCTTTAGAATACGGGGCGGAACAACATCAGGACGATGTTCTTGAATGGATGATGAATCGGGATTACATTGTGGACACAATGTTTGAGGATGATGAGGAGGAAGAAGATGAAGATGAGTGACCCATATATCGATGAACAACTAAGCAAAGCCCAAAAGCTTTTGTGGGGCGGATCTGAAACTGAGAACATCGAAGCACATAATATCATTAGCAAACTAATCAGAGATCGTATGTCTGAGCAGGAGGGACAAAATGTCTAATTATGGGCCAAGTTTAGAAATCCTGGAAGTTGCATATGACGTATCTCCTGGCGGAGTCAGAACATTTGAGGTATATGACAAAGGAGACAATTACGACATAATGGACATTCCAATATATGAGACGGAGTCATTGACAAAAGCTGTCGAATATTGTTATAATCTAGATAAGGACTTTATTGTCCGAACATATGCGGAGTGGGAAATGAGGGAAATGCTTGACAACCTATAGAGTATTTGGGACCAAGTATCATAACTATTATACGATTATTGATGCTGCTGATCAATTTGAAGCAGTCGATATGGCAAACAAGCTTGAAGCACATAATTGGTTTGAGATTGCAACCGATGATGTAATTGAAGCTACAGATGTGTATCTAAATGAAGATACATCAATGGATGTACAACTTAATATATAAGGCGGAACGTACGGGCTGATCTTAGCTCTTACGGGGGTATTTACAAATTCGTGAATATCCGATATAATAAATATAAATAACATCTCTTGAAAGGGGATAAACAAATGACAACAAAGCGTGAATATCTAGCAACAAAGGGAATTACTGTAGGAAAGCGTGGACGTTTCTCATCCGCCGCTAATAAGGCTCTGCAGGATGCAGCAGCACAGGGCGTGACATTCGAGTCAGAGAAGCCACAGCCAAAGAAGTAAGCTGTCCAGTAGGTGGACAATAGGGGGCTGGCCAAGTGTCAGCCCCTTATGATATAATCGACAGTTACAACTCTATATAGGAAAGGCGGAACTATGCAAAGCAAAGAACATAAACTAGGTGAACTTCTGGCTAATTCAGTAGAAGACCACTTCTTCAATCCTGCCGCTTTAGGCAGATATCTAGCAGAACAACCTGTTTACACAGTAGACCGTGTTATAGAGGTTGTTGCCTGGATTATAGAAAAGCAGGCGGAACGGTATAGACGAGAAGTAGCCAATAACGGAACTATCTCAGAAGGGCTAATCATCGCTAATATGTTGGACAAAGTCATTGATAAAATAAAGATATCTAATGACCTCAAACATGTTCAACTTCCTATCACTCCAAAAGAGCGGGGGGAATTCATAAAAGACCTCCCTGAAATCCAAGAACAAAACTATAGATACTCTTGGCTCCATGAAACAAACAATGGATCCAATGCAAATATAAATGTAACACCAACTCTATAGCAAATCTAATATAACCTACCAGGACCTATATGTCCGATTTGTACATAATGTACATTTTGGATGTATAGGTCCTATTTCTATGTTTTCTATGAGGGCCAATTATCCGCTTTACGACCATATATAAAAAATCCCTGAAAATCTCAGATAATGAGATATAAATGTATATTAATCTAAAGAAACATATATAAAATATAACAGAATGTGATCTGAATCTGTCAAAATTGGGGGCAAATTTTCCCGTTTACGGGGACATATTAAATGCCCCAGAAGCCTTGACAATATGGGCCAAATATGCCATTTACGAGGGTATTGACAAAATCCCTCAAATATGCCACGTATGTGGAGCAAAATGGATTACGGTGGAGTAAAATGGAGGGTCCAATTACATGTATATCTAACTATATATATCTTAGTAGTATTCAGTAGTAAATTAGTAGTATATTTTCCTTAAGATCATCTCTAGAATATGCCAAAATAAGCCATAGGAGGCTATTAGAGCCATGTTAATTGGAGGGGGGAAGTTGGGATATGGTCCTATTTTAGTCTAAATGGTATATGGGCAAGTATGCCTTGCATCGTACACAATAGACGTATTGTTGACCTGTGTACTCATCTTGCTGAACATCTACGTAATATTCGTCTAACATAAATAGCTTATGATCTAGTATCTTACATAGTATTATATTGATAGGATTGGTCATTATCGGCTCCCCGCCTTTTCTTTACTCATGCATAATGCTAGAGTTCATCCAGATCTCTCCATAGTTATCTATGGAGTATCGTATGGTCATATTGCCATTACATTTCAAACATCTTGGGTCAAAGTCTATCTCTCTAGATAGCTCTATATTCATCTCTGATTTATCAGACATGCATAGAAAGCCATAGGTGAATATTGGATCTATCTCGCCTTCCCGCCTCATTATCTTATTGGAGAAATGAATGGAGTTATCGTTGGATGAATATCATCATCGTCTGACCATTTGCCTGTAGAATATCCAATCTCTGGATCCTTATCAATTTCTTCTTCAAAGTCTAGCCATTCTTCTAGGTTATCTAGGAATCCCATCATTCGTTCCCGTCCTTTTCTTGTAGCTTTGGACATTTGCCTTGTCCATTTCGATCACATCTTGGAAATAATCCTGATCCATCACACTTACATATCATACTCATAATATGTCTCCTTAGTTAAATAGAGATAGTTGTACTATATTCTTAGTTGACTGCTTTCCTTGTAATATGTCGACAATTTCATGAAACTTATCAAACTCACATACATTTCTACCAAAGTTAGCAAATCTCGTACAGATGACTATATTCTCTTTTGTGTAGTCTCCATTTACATCTATCTTATCAATGGATGGAGCTAATGGATGTTTAGGCATCCAATCTTTATGGTCTTTATATAGTAGTGTTATATCTAAGGGGATATTAAACCAATAACACTTCCCGCCCTGTTTATCCCAGATCTCCGCCAACTCTTCTGGTGTAACATATATTCTAGCAGGGATCCATTCCTGAGAGGATGGACCTGATGCTCCACCTACAGAGGATCCAGTCTTATCCATTCTCCTCTTATTCGTGGAAGAATTAATGACTGTCCAATTACCCTCAGAGTCCTGGCGAACACCGTTCGATAGGATAGTAGACCACAGCTTTTTAAAGTGGTCTCTGGCCATCTGTCATTTCATCTAAAGCTTCCCATGCGCTAAGCATGTCATACTCTGGTACATCATTAAAGTAATATTTATTGTCCTCGATTGTCCAGCCTCTCCAGCCATCTCCCTCATTCCAATATGCTGTAGCAGTCTTCATGGACTCTGGATCATTCAAAAGAGTAGTCATGGAGTTATAAAATGTAGCCTCTGCAAGCAAGGCATTTCTCAGTGGAGTCCACCAAAATAATCTATTTACTAGCCAATCAATCATTTCTTCACCTTCGGTTTCGGCATTCTATTTTCAATTAATAGAATAATATCATCATATGGAGACTCTGAAGTATGGGAATGTAATCTTAATTGCTTTATCTCTTCTATGAGTTGTTTTCTTTCCCATGCCACCGCCTTCTGGCATCCTGAGCATGGACATGCCCAATCGCCTCTAGCGGGTGTCTGATTCGGATCAGTCATCTTTCAGCCTTTCAAATAGTTCAGCATTTTCTTCTAACACCTGCTCTATTACACGCTTTAGACGCAATGATCTGTCAAGATCATACTCTTCGTCAAATTCTGTGGAATTCATGTCTCTACTTTCGCCGCACTTTTCGCTTCACTAATTGCGGTCTAATTTAGCCATAATATGTTTATGATTAATTAGAAGATACTTGTTAGATTGATCGTCCTCAATCTCCGTGCCTGTGTGGTCTGGGAAGTAAACTTCATCCCCAATATCAAGCTCTGGGATAGGGATCAAGTCGCCCTTGTAGTTGACCTCTCCTGCACCCATGTCTACGATAGTTCCGATCTTGGGTCCAGAGTCATTGAATACTGCAGAGATAACTAAACCAGACTTAGTAGTCTTATCCTCTTCCTGCTTTTTTGTGACAAGTAGCATTCCGCCAATTGGTTTAATCATCATCTTCATCTTCCGTTTCAAATAGATCATAGTCAATATCTTTTAGTTGACTAAAGCTGTTATATGCTGCAAAAGCAACTGCAACAAGGGCTACGAGTAGCCCAATTAGTGTGATAGTTTTCTTATTCATAGTGGTATATCGTTTACCTTTTCTTTAGACCAATGAATGTATGATCTAATATATACAATGGCATATGCTAATGCGCTAAATATAAATCCATATTGGTCTGTTATTAATGCGTATGCTATCCATAGACATTCATTAAATAGTAATACTAGCCAACCCCATATTGTTTTCCGCCCAACAAAGTAAATGCCAGCTACTCCGATTACTGCTAATATCCATGACCATGCCATTGCTATTCCTCAAATGATGTTTGTGTAGTTGGAAGGAGATTGTTATATCTGCGCTTCCAGGTTTTCGCCTTATCTTCTGCGTCTAACCATAATGACTTAAACTTATCTCGTTCTTCGTGAACTTGATTCTTTGCCTGATCAATTCCCATCCATCTGCCAACAGCAAATGACAGCACTATAAAAAATAGCTCTAACATATCCGCCTCTTTCTCTATCTCCTAATTATATAGGAGAGTCCAAGGTTTTGTCAATAGAATCATCTATTGTTCTGCTATGTTCTTTATCACAGCTCCCGCATTCTTTGCACATAAATCTCCAATAAAGATCCCCACCAGCCCTAAGAGTAGGGCTTAGTGGGGAATACTTAATTAAACCTTTTTAGGCTTAGTTTTCTTTTGACCAAGTACGGTCTCTCTTCTAATACCATGTTTATTTGTATCTATCTTAGTTGCTGGTCTTGGACCAGAAAATCCAGATTTAAACTTACCTTGCGAAGGATTTTTTCTTCCCGCTTCTTGTGAAGTTACTGCGCCAGATGGTTGATTATTTGGCGGAGTAGTCATACCCGTACCGTTATCACTCACCTGAAATAAATCTTTCTCTTTGTTCTGGAGTTGCGGTCATATTTAACGTAAGCCCTGCTTCTCCATCTGTAGAAACATTTAGCATGCCCCCAAGAATCGTTTCGATACCCGATTCGCTACCTACAGATTCGCATCCGCATTCAATACACATCTTTACTCCTATATGTCATATTTAGATGATTATACGTTCACATCTATCATATAATTATAGCATTTATTATTTTCTATACTTATCATGCCAACATGGATCACAAATTACTATATATTTGGTTTCTGTGCTGGTTATTCTAGTTGCATTTCTATTACAACCAGTCATTTCGCATACTTCTTCTAAAGGCATTACTTCTTTTTTGTGGTCTTCTTAGGAGCAGTCTTTTTTACAGGAGCTGTCTTCTTTACTGGAGACTTCTTTGCAGGGGCCTTCTTCTTTGCTGCTGGCTTCTTTGCTGTTTTCTTCACAACAGTTACCCTTCTTTCAAATCGGGTGCCTTCTTGAACAAGGCCATCCCCGTCTTTATCCACAGCATTATAATTAAATCCTTTAACTGATGCTGGGAACAACCATAACTTTAACTTATTAAACATCTTACTTCCTATCTATTTTATAGGTAATATAGTCTACTACCTGCTTCGGAGTCCATTCGTTTGGAAACTCAAAATTATTTATTTGATCCATTATTTGCTTTTTATATTTACGTTCAAAATATCCTTCAAGCTCGTAGACCTCATCTTGTGCCATAGTATATTCTATCATTTATATGTCAATGGGGCAAGGTTTACCCTGCCCCACGAACAATATAAAGAATTACTTCTTTAGCTTAACCTTAAGCTTAGGGAACTTCTTGTTCCACTTTGTAGCCAGAGCATTATACTCTGCTACATATGTAGCCTTAGCAAGATCTGCTGCTGCCTTTGCTGTTACTGCTGCTGCTGTTGCAGTTGCAGAATCTGATGCACGTCCAGCTTTCTCTGCTGCTAGAGCATCTTGAGCTGCCTTAAGTGCTGCATTAGCTGTTGCTAGTTCTGCATTCTTTGCTGCTAGTGCTGCATTAGCTGTTGCTAGTTCTGAATTCTTTGCTGCAAGTTCTGCTGCAATATCACGGACTACAATTGTAGCGCTTACAGAACCTACTGGTGCTGATAAGCCTGTTACGGCTGCTGCTACTGTTGCATAAGCAACTACTGTTACTGATCCAACTGCAGGAATTGCTACTGTCTGCTCTTTTGTCCCTAGTGTTGCTACTGCTGTGTCAGTTGTTAGCGCTGTTGCTAATGCTACTCCAGAGCTTGAAACCAAAGTATTAATTGTGGCTCCACCCTTTGGATTACCAAACACGTCAAATCCAGATACCTTAAGTACCTGTGATGTACCTGCTGCTGCTGATGCAGGAGCGGTTAGTGTAATTGAGCTCAAAGCACCTGCTTGGCCTTGGACATAGTAAACTGTTGTAGTTCCAGAACGAGTGATCGATACTGATCCTACTGCTGTACTTTTAGTATATACATAAAAGTCTGCTGAGTTTCCAGTTCCTGTTGAAACTGAAAGTGTTGATGTTCCAGATGATGCTGTTACTACTGTAGTACCAGTTACTGCAGGAACAATTGTTGCATTTACTGCAACTGCCGTTACAACTGTACCTGTGTCGACACCTGTAACTGCAATCTTTAGCGCATCTGCTGCATCAACGCTGTTGTCTGCTGGCACTGGTAGTGATACAGGAGTTGTTACTACTGTTCCACCTGTTGCTGCAGAGCCTGCTACTGTCAATGTGACAGTGCCTGCGTTGGCATTTGCCGATGGTGCTACAAGCATTGTGCTAGTCAGGGCTGCAGCGATGATTAGCGATACTTTCTTAAATGAGTTCATTTAATTTATTCTCCTTAATTTTTCCACCTCTTGCTGAGCGTGGAATTCTATTTTGTGTACGAGTTCCGCCATTGGGACGGAGAGTGATTGTCCTCTATTTCTTTTTTCGTATCAATGTCTTCGTACATTCGAACAATATGAATACAGGGGTCTTGGCCTTCGCCAAACTCGGTATCTTCTTGTTCAGACATTGGTAGTCCGTCGTGTGTGTAACATACAGGAGGTCCGCACCAACCTTTTTCTATGCCGTATGAAATCCATTCATCAAATGTTATATCCATTCCGCAAGCTCCTTTAGAAGCACGTGCTTGGGTTTTGCGCCAAGCACTGTGTGGACTGGAATTCCATCCTTAAATAATACCATAGTCGGTATTGAATGTACAGAGTATTCCTGAGTTTTTTCTGGGTTCTCATCAATATTTAACTTACCAACTGGTAAGCCATGAGATTCAGATATTTCATCTAGGATTGGGGAGACCCTTTTGCATGGTCCACACCATTCTGCCCAGAAATCAACTAAGATTAAACTGTTACTTTTAATTGCATCTTCAAAAGATGTGTCCGTAACTATCACTTTGACTCCACATGGGTTGGCCAATAGTAACTGCATGCTTCGCAACATGTATACCCAAGCTCACGATAGTCTGAATACTCATTATAGAAATAATAAGACTCTGGATCTTTTTCAAACAGCCGACCCTTATGGGTATAATGAAGCTTATCGTCACCTAGCCACCAAGGCTTGTCTGACTCTAGCAGCATAAAGTGTTCTTGATAGATATCGTCGAAGGTCTGCCTTGTGCTATTTTTATAACCACGCATAATAATTTCTTTAATTATTGCTTCATTATAAACAAATAGCCAGTCTTCGTGCCCATCCCACATTTTTACTGCTGGATGATTTTTCCATGCACCTGAACTATAAAGTCCAGCTAATGACTTTAGAACTTGTAGGTTCTCAACACTTTGTTTAATTAAACGCTTACGGTCTAAATGCTTTGCTGTTTCGGCAAAGTCCGCCTCTGGTAAGAATGTTTGCATGGTACCTATTCTACTAAATTATTATAAGAGAGTCAATAGGGTTATTGCTCGTCAGGCTGTGCTTTCAATTCATCTGCTGCTGCATTAAATTGATCCATAAACATTTTTACAACAAAGTATGTTGAGTCTATAGCATTTTTATTTAAATTAGCTAGTGCTTCCTCTGAGCGATTTTCTTCGGGTAGACCATTTGCCCACTTTTGAAAAAGTGCTCTTGCCACATCCTGAATAATTGATTCTAGGATTGACATTCTCTTTTCATTACTTTCCATTTAACGCTCCTTTTAGGTTAATTAGTTTTCCGCCAATAATTTTTGAATTATTTACTGGCTTTGCAGTATTAGAAATCATCTCATATATTTGAGCATATGTTAGACTTTTATTTACTGATTTAATTGTTGCCCACTGTGTAGCAGCAATTACTGTGGCTACAGATGTTCCAATAGCATTAATAGTTTTATTATTAATGTTTATTGCTTTTGAACTTCCTTTAGCAAAGAAGTCTGTTTTATATTGGTCATAGTCTGTATATCTTGCGATTGTTGAATTCTCCGCTGTTGCTGAAATTGCAATAGAAGAAGAAATGCATGCTGGCCAATTTATTTTATATAAATCTCCAGAATTTCCTGATGGGAAAAACACTGGAATACCAGCATCAATAAGGGCTTTAATCTTCTCTTCAGTCATAGGAGTATGTGGGCAATAGTTCTTCACACTATACGGAATCCTATATCCTTGAGACATAGATACAGAGTGAATGTTAAATCTATCTTTATTTTTAATAATCCAGTCTAATGCATTATAAACTGTTGATTCGCTAGACACCAGCCTAGATCCATTATGGTCTATGCTAATAACTCTGACAAGCACAAACTTTACTTTTGGATTTTCTAAGGCAGCTATTGACGCCATCTGCGTTCCATGACCAAAATTATTTTTTGAAATCCATTCTTGTTTAATTGTAGAAGATCCAGGACCCTCCATCTCAGATAGACCGTTTGGGCATGAAGCCCATTCCGTAACACATGCTTCAAATAAAATTCTATCTTTAAAAATAGGCAAGGAGGTTTCAAACGCTCCATCAAGTATTGCGATTACTGGAATATCATTTTCAGATTGATCTGCATTGGAATATGATGGCATTATGAACATAATGCATAAAGCAATTAATAATACTTTTTTCTTCACAAAACAATAATACTAAATATACTTAATGCTGTCAATAGCTACTATTTATCTTTATTTAGTTTAGCGTTGTACCATTTGCCAGCATCCATCTCTGGCCCAGTAACCTTGGCTTCATCTAGCAAAAGCCTTACCGCTGTATTTAAATACTCTATTTGGAACTGCATTCTTAGCATTTCCATTTCAAGCAGTCTGATTCTATCTGATTTTCTCACTCTGTTATCTCTCTGTCTAAAGGGGTAGGAGCCGTCAATAAGGCACCGCACTCAACACACTGCATATCTAAAAAGTAGGTTGCAATCTCATAATTTTCAAATATGGCTCTTACATAAAAATGAATTGATCCACAAACACAAGCATGCGTGGGGGTTCCACGAAGATCTACTGGGTTATACTCAGGCTTTAAAGACTCCTGCCTAGCCTCTTCGATATCATTTTTATCAAAAATTAAAACGTCGTATCTTTCAAAAAAGCTTTTTATTACACCCACGCCGATCAATCCAACTAGGGTTGCTGATAAACGATTGACCCATTTCATAAATCTATTATACTCTAGACTTCAATAATTGTAAAGGGAGGTCTTACGCTCATATTAAACTTAGCTGCAGCCTCTAACGCCATACGTACACGCTTACGTGGAGTCTTGACCATTGATGTAGAGTACAGAGATCCTAGCGCAAGCTCTTGTCCTGCACCCTCTGACATATACTGCACGTCAGCTTCTCCAATATGAAAATCAGAATCCATTGTAAATATTCTGCCAGCACCCTGCACTGCTATTAAAAATATTCCGCCTTCATCGCCGTCTTCTGTACCAGAACTAAAATTTCCATAGCCTTGCTCTTTAAAGGCGTCCTTGATTGATTCAACAAACTTTGTTCTAATAAATTTATCTAAGTTTCTATAGCCAGCAGTCGGAGTATACTTAGGTGGAGTCCAATTGTATTGAAGTATTTGACCCATTCTAAAACTATCTACAAACCCTATTCCAAACTGGCCCACCTTAAAAACCTTCGGATCTGTTCTTTGAAAAATTAAACCAGACTTGTCGTCAGATGCAGCGGCATCTCCCCCAAGAAGGACTTTATTTTCGTGAATAAGGGCTACTATACAGGTCATAAGCCCAGTATACTATTTTTAAAATTCTCTGTCCAGCGACTCTAAATTCTCTATTTGATGGTCTATAAATGATAGTTTAAGCATTGTTTCCTCGAGCTCAGACTTAACAGATATGAGCTCTTGAATGGCATTATAATATTTATCCTTCCATTCTGTCAATTCTCTTTCAATTCTATATAATTCAAGCTTTAAGTCTTTTAGCTCTAATTTAAGATGATCTTGCTCACGCTCTTGCCGTCTTGTTTTTTCTTTTTTATTATCTCGTAAACCAGCAATAATTGCAGTTCCCATGCCAGACAATATGGCAGCAGAAATAGCAATTACTATAGAGGTATAATTTATATCCATTATAAACTAATTATACAGTGAAATGAACCTAAATTAAGAGTTCAGAGGCAGTAATTTCGTTGCCTAAATACTTTCTTTTTACAATAAAATCTCTAACATGGTCTGGGCCATTTGATCTGCCTGCTAATATTACTACCCAGCGTGGCTCAAGCTTAGCCGAACTACATGACTCACAAACAAGTAAGTTTATTGGCAAAAGAGAAGATCTTTTTACGTCTAATTTATTCTTAGACTTATTGCAACTGTAACACAGAATTTTTTCCATTAATTTGATTCCTCAACATGTTTAAATACTATTTCGTCTACTATAGTAAATTCTTCATTTTCCATAAGCTCGTTATACTCTATCCCATCATTATCGTACTTCACAATTGATGCCCATGCACCAAGCTTTTCGACAGTCCCATAGCACTGTTCAGAATGAATAAATACAATATGGGTTGTATCATAGTACTCTCTCACTAGGTTTTCCCTCCAACTCGCATCTTACTCCGTATGATTCGATCAACCTCTTGACCTTTGTTACATAATCAATAACCATTTCTTTTTTGGTTCCCTCAAACTGTAAAAAATTATCTTCATATAGTCTTAATGCTAAGAAGTCTGGATACATTACTATATCCATTAGAAGCATGGAAGGCTTCTTGACTTGATGTACTGCTTTTTTCATCTCTTCTGTATAAAATACTGGCTTATTTGGTTCGCCTGTCCACTGATTAATACCGTATTTAAAATGTTCTTTTAATTTATCATTGCTCTTATCAATAAACATTTTTTTTCTTTAACCTTTTCCAAGTCTCTTGTGTTTTGTGTAAATTTTTAGATTTATCTATTGATCCTAGGCTCAAATAAACTCCACCCCAAACACCGTATTCATTATTCTCTACTGCAGATTCATAACACATGCTTATAACTGGACAGCTTAAACACATTTCATCAATATTTTTTGCTATATTAGAATCTGATTCATATTTATCATAAAATAAATTGGTGTCCATGCCTCTGCATATGCCAAGGTGAAACCAATCTAAATCTTCTGAATCTATGCCTAGATCATTTAAAATTTCTGACATATTTTGCGGGCAACTTCCATATTCCGTTATCGTTAACAGCAATTCTTTCTGCTGTTCCCCAAGCGTTCTCTCTGAACATGCCCTTTATGTTTGTAAATCCACTATTGTCTTTTTTCCATATAATCAGATCGTAATTGTCCCAATATGGAGTTATATTCTTTGCCCTTTTTATAAAGACTTCGACACCTAGTTCTGTTAAATTTAACATATTTCCTTAAACATAAACCGTAGCATCCCACTGATATATATTATACAGGTTTTGCTACGGCTATGTCAATAGCTATTTAATAAAAGTTCCATCCCATATGGACTTTTTGACTTGATCTGCTTCTGATAGGTCTTGTGCTTTTTCAACTGGCACACAATTTGGAACCATTCTGCCATTCTTTTCTTTCATGCCTCTTTGGGTATATCCTGACCAGCAAGCTTTGGCCATATTGTCCCATTTATCTTCTTCTTCATTGTCTGACTCATAGTCTTCTTTATCTTCGTCATTTGATTTTGATACTGGCCAATTTACTTCGTTCTTCATAGGATCTCCAACTGGAGCTGGATTGGAAGGATTTGCGTCTTCTACTTCCATTTCTGCTGAATCTGACTCTTCTTCTGAGTCTTCCTCTTCTGGCATCTCAATCATGCCCTCAATTGCTTCCATTAAATGTTCAATAACCATGCCCAGTTGTTCTTTTGTAACTTCAGGGCGTAGGGCTTTTGTAATTTCTTCATCATCTGGAATTTCAACTACTGTATCTGCTGGATTAATTACATCATCCAGCATATCTTTAATTTCTTCTACTAATTCATTTGTTGTAAGTGACTTCTTCATATTCTTCTCTCTCTCTACTATTTTACGAGACCAAGAGAATCCTGCATCTCCGCCCCATGCTAACCACAT
>JGI24766J26685_10000157_pt1 | contig 17450 bp, 18 predicted proteins | sample SanBayMetagenome_FD_26685 | JGI IMG/M metagenome (IMG submission 26685)
TCCAGCACCCACTGCGTATACATTCTTCATCATCAGGTCCCAAATAGGAAGCGATGTTCTTTGTGATGTTGCTTTCAGCAGTTTCAAGAAAAGTATTTTGGAAACCCCGCTGGTTGAATCAACTGGCACATCTTGTGCAAATTCACCCACTTGAAATACTTTGCCATTCACGGTGTATTGAAAAGCTACACCCAGTACTTCATCAGGTTGAAGTGTTACATTGAGTGAAATGAATCCTAGTTGCCTGTTGAAATAATATTGAGAGGAGTCCAGCTTCCTTGCAAAGGTTTTTTCGAAGTCACGAATTGGTTGGAGTCCGATAGAATTCATGAAGTTCACTACTTGCGCAGGATTGCGGCTGTTGGGACTGCTGATTATTTTGCTGTACAAATCATTTGATTGATTAGAAGGATATGTAGAGCCTGGACGTGGATTGATCACAGGGGGTTGCTGAAAAGGTTTGTCTTCACCCAGGTCCATCAAACCAACAACGTCTCTGGCATTGGTTGTAACTCCATATCTATTTGTTACCCAAACTTCTAACCTAAGAAGTTGAACTTGTGAGTTAACAATGGGAAGATTTTTCATTCCCTTGTTGAAATCCCTTCTGAATTGCTGCGCAAGCAAAAAATGCCTGTTTTCTTCGTACTCATCTGCTTTGATTTCAAAAGGCATGGATGATGATCCGCCTTTGAATGCAGTTGATTGTCTTTGTGAACGTTGGCTCGCAAATACAGTAGTAAGCCATAGTTTACCAAATTGCATTTGTGTTTTGATGCCAAACAATTGCTGCGCACCTGGAATCAATGTTCCTTTGGTGGCAAATGAGGTATTGCCTACTTCAATTTTTTTAAAAACATCCTCAGCGCCGCCTGTATAGTCGAGTTTCAGCCTGTTTTCAAAGTCGAATGTTGAAAGTGTATTGTAGCTGATGGGGAATTTCATTTTGTCGCCAATGTTTCCCAAGACATTCAAATTGGCCGCCATGTCAAAATCCAATCCACCATTTCTTCTTGCTCTTTCAGGTAATGTTGGATTCTTGATGTTTTGTCCCTGATAACCGGTGGTGATATTTACTTCGCCTTGTGGACGAATGTCGACGACCCCCGTTCCGAAAAGCCGGTTGAACAATTCTTCACCCATGCTCAATCGAGGCTTTACCAGCTTTCTGTTCAGCAGACTGATGGTATTGGATCTTTTCTGAAAATAATCTCTTTCAGCCTTCCTTGATTGAATGCGCATGTATTCATCAAAAGTCAAAGAAGTTGGTTTTCTGAAATACCTGCTTCCAATCTTTTCTATGATGTAATATTCTTTTGTCTTGTAATCGTACGCAAGGGAATCCTTCAGATTGACAGGATCTTTGAGGTCAAAAGGATTCTTTTTTGATAGGGAAATTTTATCGCTTCTTCTGTCCTGCAGTGGGTACAACAAAGAGTCACCTAAGGGCAAAGTGTCGATTGCTGGGTGTATTTTTTCAGACAAAGCAATGCCAGATGCATGCGAAAGAGCAGCATACATGAGGAGAACCACAAGACATGTTATCTTGTAAGATAACTTTTTCAATATTTCCTTCTTCTTTGGTGGAGTAGAGTTCTAATCAAATAAATTGAAGGGATTTTTTGATGAGTGATTCAAGTGTATCTTCAGAGGAATTGAAAGTTGATTTTTTAATAGCCGTTTCAGCAGATGCTTTGGGAATTCCAAGCGCAATCAGTGCCTGCAGCGCTTCTTCCTGAATACCACGATGTGCAAAACCAGAAGGTGAAGCGGTCGTTCCGCCTTTTGCCAACTTATCTCTCAGNTCGAGAATGATGCGCTCGGCAGATTTTCTGCCAATGCCTTTTATTTTTTCCAATGCAACGGTATTTCCAGAAGCAATCGCATTGCTCAATTCATNCGGCAGCATNGCAGACAGCATCATTCTTGCCGTAGATGCTCCAACCCCGTTTACATTGATCAGCANTTGGAATAAATTTTTTTCAGTGATGTCTGCAAATCCAAACAAAGTGTGGCTGTCCTCCTTTATCTGCAAAACGGTGAGCAAGGTTCCCTTATCCAGATCCTGAATTTTTGTAAAAGTATTCAAGCTGATTTGTGCCTCATAGCCCACTCCATTCACATCCATGTGAACATAGGAGGGAGTCTTCAAAATGTAGTTACCTGTCAAACTGGCAATCATGAGGTTTTATTGTACATAACGAAGATAAGAACACCCGTCAAAATAGTTACATTTGTGGTCCAATTGAATCATATGCAAAAAATCACTGCTGCGATCACTTCTGTAGGTGGTTATGTTCCAGAAGACCTGCTTACCAATGAAGATCTTGAAAAAATGGTGGATACCAATGATGAATGGATCAGAACTCGGACAGGAATTGTCGAAAGGCATATTCTGAGGGGTGAGGGCAAGGCAACATCTGATCTGGTGGCCCCTGCAGTCAAAGACCTTTGTGCAAAACGCGGCATAGATCCCAATGAAATCGATTGTCTGATCGTCGCCACAGTTACCCCGGACATGTTTTTTCCCAATACTGCCAATATCAGTTGTGACAAACTGGGTATCAAAAATGCCTGGGGATTTGATATACTAGCTGCATGCTCTGGATTTCTATATGCCCTCACCACCGGTGCATCTTTGATTGAAAGTGGACGCTATAAGAAAGTAGTGGTGGTTGGAGCAGACAAAATGAGCTCCATCGTGGATTATACAGATCGCACAACTTGTATTTTGTTCGGTGATGGTGCGGGGGCTGTTTTGCTGGAACCCAATACAGACGGCTATGGTGTGCTTGACAGCATTTTGAAAAGTGACGGAAGCGGAGGAAAATATTTACACATGAAGGGCGGAGGTTCACTCAATCCCCCCAGTGCAGAAACGATTGCCAGGAAAGAGCATTTTATTTACCAGGACGGGCAGCCTGTTTTCAAATTTGCCGTAACTGGAATGGCAGATGTAAGCTATGAATTGATGGAGCGGAACCATTTGAAATCTGATGACATTGCCTGGCTCGTTCCCCATCAGGCGAACAAACGCATCATCGATGCAACCGCCAGACGCATGGGACTCTCTGACGAAAAGGTTATGTTGAATATTCAGCGATATGGGAATACGACTGCCGCAACCATTCCTTTGTGTTTGTGGGATTTTCAATCCAAGTTGAAAAAAGGAGATAATATTGTGCTTGCTGCCTTTGGCGGTGGATTTACCTGGGGTGCAACTTGGGTCAAATGGTTCATCAATTAATCACCATGTCAGGAAATAACAAAATTTACAAGGGCTTTAGTTCACTGGCCATTCATGCCGGTCAGCATCCCGATCCCATGTATGCCCATCTCACACCTATATATGCATCATCTACATATGTGTACGATGAAGCAGAACAGGGAAGCAGAAGGTTTTCCGGACAGGAAAAGGGATACATATACTCAAGATGGGGCAATCCAACCATGAATGAAGCAGAGGAAAAAATTGCTGCGATGGAAACTTTTGGGATTGTCAGCAATGGAAAACAAGTAGAAGCCAAAGCGATTCTCCATGCTTCTGGAATGGCAGCCATCAGTTCTTTGTTGCTCGCAACTTTGAAAAAGGGGGATAAGATTCTTACACATTATTCTCTGTACAGCGGCACGCAGGATTATATGAAATCCCTGTTGGAGCCGCTGGAATTAACATCTATCATAGTTGATCTCCGCGATCTTTCTCTGGCAGAAAAATACTTGAAAGAAGACAGTACTGTTAAACTGATTTATCTTGAAACACCCGCCAATCCTACACTTCAGTGTGTTGATTTGAAAGCGCTTTCTGACCTTGCAAAGAAATACGGCAAAATAACTGCATGCGACAATACTTTCGCAACACCTTTTCTGCAACAGCCTTTCAAACACGGAATTGATTTTATCGTACACAGTACTACAAAATTTTTAAATGGGCATGGAACGGCCATTGGAGGAATTTTGGTTGGAACTGACATCGAATTCATGAATACGCGTGCAACCAAAACCCATCGTTTATTGGGCGGAAACAGCAATGCATTCGAAGCATTTTTGCTGATCAATGGAATGAAGACCCTTGAATTGCGCATGCAGCGTCATTGTGAAAATGCCATGCAGGTAGCAAAATTTCTTGCAGGTCACCAGGCAATTGAAAAAGTAAACTACAACGGACTCCCAACGCATCCTGATTTCAACGTTTCACAAAAGCAAATGAATCATCCAGGTGCGATGATGAGTTTTGAGTTGAGAGGGGGATTCAAAGCAGGCGTCAATTTCATGAATAAATTACAGATGTGTACAAGGACGGTTTCACTTGGAACCTGTGATACCTTGCTTTCACACCCAGCCTCTATGTCACACTCCAGCATCCCCAGGGAAAACAGACTGCAATATGGAATCACTGACGGATTGATTCGTTTGAGTGTTGGCATTGAAAACGGGGAAGATATTCTCAACGATTTAGAACAGGCATTGCAATGATCATCAGGAGAGCTGAACGGAGAGACATACCTGCCATGTTGCAACTCATTCAGGAGTTAGCCGATTATGAAAAAGCACCACTTGAGGTAACAGTCGATCCCCTCCATTTTGAAACATCCGGTTTTGGCCCGCAGCCTGTCTGGTGGGCTTTTGTGGTGGAGGATGACAAACAGCCTGCCCAACCGGTTGTCGCATTTGCACTGTATTATATTCGCTACAGCACCTGGAAGGGTCAGGTGATGTACCTGGAAGATATCATTGTAACCGCCAATTATCGTGGAAAGGGCATAGGTAAAATGCTGATGGACAAACTGATAGAAGAGGCCAGGGACAGGGGATTCCAAAGAATTACCTGGCAGGTATTGGAATGGAATGAACCTGCAATCCAATTTTATAAAAAATACCAAGCCTCATTTGACCCGGAGTGGGTAAATGTTATCCTAGATCTGAAATGATTTTGGTCCTATTTGCTTAACTTCGCGCTCAAATTTTAAGCCCTATGGCAGGCCAATTAAAGGAAGTCAGAAACAGGATCAAGTCGGTACAATCTACNCAGCAAATTACAAAGGCAATGAAGATGGTGAGTGCTGCCAAATTGCGCCGGGCCCAAGATGCCATCATTCAGGTGCGTCCCTATGCAAAAAAATTACAGGAAATGTTGAGCAACATTGTCAGCAATGTTGACAGCAATTCAAATATTTCCTTGGCAGATGTAAGACCTGTCAAAAAGGTATTGCTTATTGTCATAACCAGTGATCGCGGATTGTGCGGAGCTTACAATGCCAATATCCAAAAAGCTGCAATCTCTGTAATTAAACAACGTTTCAGTCAGGCACATGCCAATGGAAATCTCACCATTTGGTCCATTGGAAAGAAGGGTGCTGAATTTTTTCAAAAGAGAGGTTACCATGTTGATACAAGATTCAGGGATATTTTTCTTCAACTTTCATTTGACGGCGTTCAAGCTTGTGCCCAGGCTGCGGTAAAGGCATTTGCGGAAAAAGAGTTTGATGCAGTTGAAATTGTATACAGTGAATTCAAGAATGCAGCCACACAAAGTTTTGTTTCAGAACCATTCCTACCAATACCCAAACAGGAAAAATCAGCAGAAGGTAAAACTCAGAAAGCTGATTTCGTCTTCGAACCTTCTCAGGAGGTGCTGATTGCCGAGCTCATGCCAAAGATTTTGAATACACAATTGTACAAAGCTGTGTTGGATGGAAATGCATCAGAGCATGGCGCAAGAATGACAGCAATGGACAAGGCATCTGAAAATGCCAACGAATTGCTCAAGACATTGAAGATCTCTTACAACAGAGCAAGGCAGGCTGCCATTACAACTGAGCTTACTGAAATTGTAAGTGGTGCTGCTGCGTTGCAGGGGTAAGATCTCACGATATTCCCTTACATTTAACACCCCAAAAAGGGGAAAAAGATTTTAACATCAATGGAAATAGCCAACTTAATTAATCATGTTGAAGCCTTGATTTTTGCCAGTGAAAAACCACTGACTGCAGTTGAAATTGTTGAATTGATCAACAACGCATTTGGTTTTATGGATGATAAAGTGACGATGGATCAGGTGGAAACCAGCATAGATGGCATCAATGAAAAATACCAATCAGAATTCTATCCATTTGAACTTAGACAAAGCGGTGGCGGATGGCAATTTTTAACCAAAAAGGAGTTTCATTCTACCATTGCGCAATTGAACGGCGATAAATTTCTTAAACGTTTATCTACCGCAGCATTGGAAACCCTTGCGATCATTGCATACAAACAACCCATCACCAAATCAGAGATTGAGGCCATTCGTGGTGTAAATTGTGATTATTCCATTCAAAAATTATTAGAGAAAGAACTGATCGTGATTTCGGGGAGAAATGAGCAAATGATTGGTAAGCCACTCATTTATGCAACCTCTCGTCATTTCATGGATTACTTTGGCATCAACACTTCTGAAGAATTGCCTAAAATAAGTGAAGTGCTTGCAGAGCAGATCGTGATACCAACATTGGTGAATGCCGAACACTTTGAAATGGAGGGTGAAGTCCAACAGAATCTGGAAGAGGGACAAGGTACGGGCGACGAAGGACAAGGTGAAAATATTGAAGGAGCATAGTTTTAAATCTACATCCTAACATGGCTCCTACACTTTCAAATGAAATTCTGCTCAAGGCTGCAAAAGAATTTTCTACGCCTCTGTATGTATACGATGAAGAGCGGATTCATTTTCAATACGCCAAGCTAATTCATGCGTTTCAAAAATCTGATGTCAGTATTTTTTATGCATGCAAAGCTTTGAGTAACATCAATGTATTGCGTATTTTTCGTGATCTAGGTGCTGGCATTGATTGTGTAAGCTTGAATGAAGTACAGTTTGCGCTCAAAGCAGGAGTGGATCCCTCCAAAATAATATTTACACCCAACAGTGTTTCATTTGATGACTATACAGAAGCCGTTTCTATTGGGGTCAATATCAACATAGACAACCTTGAAATTCTCCAACAGTTTGGAACTGTTTATGGCAATACTTATCCGGTTGTAGTGCGCATCAATCCGCATATTTTAGCTGGCGGTAACATCAAAATTTCAACTGGACATATTGATTCAAAATTTGGTATTTCAATTGACCAGGTTGGTCAAATATTGGATATAAAAAAACAAACCGGCTTGGCCATCAAAGGCCTGCATCTTCACACAGGAAGTGAAATCAAAGAGGTAGATGTTTTTTTGAATGGACTTAACTTGTTGCTGGAATTAAGCAATCAGTTCGAGGAATTGACGGTGATAGATTTAGGCGGTGGATTCAAAATACCTTACAAGCCTGATGAAAAAGGAGTTGACATTGGACAGCTGGGTGAAAAACTATTCGAAAGACTAGATCAATTTCAACATTCCAATAATCGAAAATTTCAAATTTGGTTTGAACCAGGAAAATTTCTTGTAAGTGAAGCTGGATACTTTCTTACAAAAGCAAATATTATAAAGGAAAATCCAACCAGACATTTTATAGGCGTTGACAGTGGNTTCAATCATCTCATCCGCCCCATGTTTTATGATGCATATCATATCATTGACAATATCAGCAATGCAAGGGGGCCTCTAAAAACCTACAATGTAGTTGGAAATATATGTGAGACGGATACGTTTGCATGGGACAGAGAATTGCCTGAGGTACATGCAGGTGACATTTTGATGTTTAAGAATGCAGGTGCTTATGGCTTTGAAATGAGCAGCCGCTTTAATTCAAGGACAAGGCCGGCTGAAGTGATTGTCGCTAAAGGAGAAATGAAACTAATCCGCAGACGAGAAACGCTCGATGATTTGCTGCAGGGACAAATCCTTTGATCTATTTTTTGTTTTTCTTCCTTTGTTTGGAAAACCTTCCATCAAAACTACATCTTACTGATCGGTGATTGCCGCATGCTTCCAGTTCTTTTACCTGCAAACCACTGCTGCTGAATGTAAACTCAAGAATACAATGATCGTCTGCCTTGTTGTATTGAAATACTTTTGGCTTTACTTGTGTAATATCACCTCTCAAACTCCCAGTACAGGACTTCCCATATTTGTCAACATTTATAAAAAACAATAGTTTTCCGTTTTTACCGCCATCTCTGATGGCAACAAAATTTTTCTTGTCCTGTGCATAATTTCCACTGAGCGCTTGGGTCATCGGAAGTGTGTCAATGGGGTTAAAAACCTCTTTCTCTACAACTGGTTCGTTGCTTTCTGTGAGGATCAGCGTAAATACACCCTCGGTGTTGTAAACATAAACGCTTTTATTGTAATAGGCTTTTCCATTTCCAATGCTGCTGTTCTTCAGTTTGGTAATGGTAAGTCTTTTGTCAAGACTTCCATCATACGTAACTGTTGGATTGGAGCTTTTCTCACTGAGCAGCATACCGGTTTTGAACATTTCATCTTTGTCAAAACAAATTACGTAAGCGTATCTTTTTTCTTTTTTTTCTGCGGTTAAAAACAAATAAATTTCACCCGTTTCTTCTGCAGCATAACTTCCTTTCCTGTAAAATTTAGCATCTTTTGTTTTTCCCAATTCATTTTTAAAAATGCTATCAGGGATAAACTTTGAAACAACAGAAGACTTAATATAATTGCTGTCTGATTCTTTTTTTTCGAAATAGTCCTGTTTAAACTGTACCGGCAATTCCACTGGTTTGAATGCTTTGATGAAATCACTTGTTCCAATTTCCTCATCCAGGTTGATATCCTTTGCTTCCTGGTTGCAGGAAAACAGCAAGGTCAGCATTACAAAAAAGAAGAAAAAATATCTCATGGTGGCGTATTGTTCAAATGTAGTTTTTTTTAATTACTGCCATCATCATGGAGGAGCCCCGAAGTTTTCAACACATTGTGTAAAAAATACATATTATTTTCATCCATTCCTTTTTTGGACCTATATTGCGAGCTCAAAAAACGGATCATGTCCAACTTCAGGAACTATTCACTTCCCTATTCTGTTGATTCCAGGTTCTCCAAAAAAGTAGCTTATTTCTCGATGGAATTTGCTATTCACCAACCACTAAAAATTTACAGTGGTGGTTTGGGATTTTTATCTGGTTCACACCTGAGAAGTGCATATGAGTTGCGTCAAAACTTGATCGGAGTTGGAATTTTATGGAAGTATGGGTATTATGACCAAGCGCGAAACCAAGATCAGACATTGCAGGTTCAGTGGAACGAAAAAATTTACAATTTCCTGGAAGATACTGGCATTAAGTTTCAGGTCATGATTCATGATGCACCTGTTTGGGTTAAAGTATTTTATTTGAATCCTGAGACATTCAAATCTGCTCCCTTGTTTTTATTGAGCACGGATCTTCCTGAAAATGATTATGTTTCTCAAACCATTACCCACCGCCTCTATGATGCGAATGTTGCAACAAAAGTTGCTCAATTTATTTTGCTTGGTGTAGGTGGCGCTAAATTGGTAGATGAATTGGGATTCAAGCCAGACCTGTATCATCTGAATGAAGCACATGCCATCTCTNCTGCATTTTATCTGTTGAATAAAAACGGAGGAGACCTGGATGCACTGAAGCGTCAGCTTGTATTTACCACGCATACTCCAGAGGAAGCAGGCAATGAAAAGCATGACATATACTTATGTGAAAAAATGTCTTACTTCTGTGGCATGCCACTGTCAAAAGTGAGAGAAATAACTGGTATGGAAGATGATGCGTTCAATCATTCACTGACTGCACTCAGGTTTGCAAGATTATCCAATGCAGTTTCTGAGTTGCATGGCCATGTCAGCAGAAAGATGTGGGGAAAACATGATGGTGTTTGTCCTATCATTCATATCACCAATTCCCAGAACTGGAGATATTGGGCAGACAAGCAACTGTATTTTGCCATGGATGAACAGAATGATGAGAAGTTCATCGACCGAAAGAGATACCTGAAGAAAAGAGCATTTGACCTTGTAGCGGATCAAACCGGTAAGCTCCTTGATCCGGATGTATTTACCATTGTATGGGCAAGAAGATTTGCAGGTTATAAGCGTGCAGATTTATTGACCCGTGACAGAGAAAGATTCGATGCAATGTTGGCAAATGCAAAGTACCCTGTTCAAATCGTTTGGGCTGGAAAGCCTTATCCGGTTGATTATCCTGCTATCACAGAGTTCAATCATTTGGTTCACCTCAGCAAGAGCCATAAAAACATGGCTGTATGCACCGGCTATGAATTGGGACTGAGCAAACGTCTTAAACAGGCAGCAGATATATGGCTGAACAATCCGCGTGTGCCCAGAGAAGCTTCTGGAACCAGTGGGATGACCGCTGCCATGAATGGAGCAGTGAATTTTTCTACAAATGATGGATGGATTGTAGAGTTTGTCAACCACGGCAACAACGGATTTGTTGTTCCGCCCAAAGATTACGAGAGCATGCATGTTCATGACCAGGATGACTATGACCTAAATGAATTGTATAGAATACTGCAACAAGAAATCCTGCCTTTATATTATGACGCACCTCATACCTGGCGCCAAATTGTACAGAACGGCATGAAAGACGTACGATTCAGATTTGATTCCAACCGGATGGCAACAGAATATTACGATCTACTTTACAACGGTTAGTTCTTTATTATCTTTGTGACATGATTCTTCCAGTTGTCGCATACGGACACCCTGTGTTAAGACAGGTTTGTGAGGATATAACCGCTGATTATCCCAACTTAGATGTATTGGTTGCCGATATGTGGGAAACCATGTACAATTCAAATGGCATGGGGCTCGCAGCACCTCAAATCAACAGAATAATCAGGTTATTTGTCATTGACACCGAGCAGGTCTACAACAACAGTGAAGAAGATGACAGGGAGCAGTTTGAAGGAGAACTTGGTATGAAAAAAGTTTTTGTCAATGCACATATCTCTGAAAGAACAGGTCAGAAGTGGACTTGCGATGAAGGATGTTTGAGTTTACCTGGTTTCAGGGAAGAGGTTACAAGAGAAAATATTGTCACCATCTCATACTGTGATGAAAATTTTGTTCAGAAAACGGAAAGTTTTCGCGGACTCAATGCGCGGGTGATCCAACATGAATATGATCACATCGATGGAAAACTTTTTATTGATCATATTTCTCTGATCAAAAGAAAACTGCTTAAAAAGAAGTTGGATGATATCAGCGCTGGAAGAGTAAAGCCTGGTTACAAGATGTTGTTTGCCAAATAATCCTGCAACATCATGGTTGCTGCAATTACATCAATGTTTGATTTCTCTCTGCGGTCCTTTTTTTTCATGCCCATTTCCACCATTGCTCTGGATGCCATCTTGGAGCTGTATCTTTCATCTACCGGAATGACGGGAATAGCGGGAAACAAATTTTTCAGTCTTCTGATGCAATGTTGAACCGAAGCAGTCGCATCTGTGGGAGATCCATCCAGGTTGGTTGGATTCCCAATGATAATTTTTTCGACTGATTCTTTGCCTGCATAGTCTTTCAAAAAATCAAAAAGTTTTTCAGTTTCAATGGTTAGCAATCCATTGGCAATGATTTTCAAAGGATCGGTTGCTGCAATGCCGGTCCGCTTCTTTCCATAGTCCAATGCGATGATTCTTCCCATTTATCCAAAATAAATTAAATCGGTGATACTAAACGCTGAAAAAATAATACTGGCAATGCCATTGGCAGTCATGAATGCTATATTGACCCTGCTCAAATCATTTTCTTTCACAATACCCTGTTGATAAATCAGCAGTGAGATATAAATAAACAATCCAGTGTAATAGATCCAATGCATTCCATTGTAGTACCCGAATCCAATCAGTAAGAGTGCCGTAATAAAATGCAACAACCTGGACAATTGCAATGCATTTTTTCTCCCCATATAACCTGGAATAGAGTAAAGGCCCTGAGATACATCAAACGCATCGTCCTGCAAGGCATAAATGATATCAAATCCGCTTACCCATCCAATGACTGCTGCAGATAGCAAAATGATAGGCAGATTGGCTTGTTCTGTAACGGCTATGAATGCTCCTACCGGCGCGAGTGAAAGTCCCAATCCCAAAATCAAATGACACAATGCTGTGAAACGTTTGGTATAGCTGTAGCCCAGTATGACGATCAGTGCAATCGGCGATAATAGAAAACAAATTGCATTGATCATCCATGCGCTTCCCATAAAAAGTATGGAGTTGATGATGGTGAATTGTAGAGCGCTTGCCGGACTGATAATTCCTCTGGGAATCTCACGTATGGAAGTTCTTGGATTCTTTGCATCAAATGTCCTGTCAAGATAGCGGTTGAATGCCATAGCAGCACTGCGCGCGAATATCATGCACAACAGGATATGGAGAAAAACCATCCACTGTCCGATGAAATAATCAGTTGCTTTCTCCCATCCACTCAAAGCTATTTCATTTTGCTGCTCGAACATGAGTCCAACAAAAAATCCAACCAACGCAAAGGGCATGGCAAAAATGGTATGTGAAAATTTGATCAATGATAGGTACTGTAAAAATCTTTTCATTTCAGCTTCCTCATTTGTTTATAAAGTTCCCAAAGTACAATGCCCGCAGATACACTGATGTTAAAAGAATGTTTGCTGCCAAATTGTGGAATCTCCATACATCCATCACATTGCTCAATGGTGCTTTCCTCCACCCCTGTCGCCTCATTTCCAAAAACCAATGCAATAGGTTCGGGCGATTGAATAAGCAGTTGCTCTAGAGAAATGCTGCCATGAACCTGTTCAACAGCAAAAACCTTGTAACCCTGGTCTTTTAACTCATCGATGCAAGTTCGGATGTCTTCCACTCCCTCCCAAGCCACGGTTTCGGTTGCTCCCAGCGCAGTTTTTTGGATATCCCTGTGGGGTGGCCTTGGCGTGTAGCCGCATAGGAAAATTTTATTAACCAAAAATGCGTCAGAAGTCCTGAATACACTGCCAACATTGTGCATGCTTCTTACATTCTCGAGTACCAATGCAATGGGCATTTTGCCTGCCTCCTGAAAGGCTTTTTTGCTGAGGCGGCCCAATTCATCCATTTCTTTCTTATGCATTGGCCAAAGATACGACCAGAAGCTACTTTTATGAATAAAGAATAACTTTGCGTCATGCACCAAGCATTTGAGAAAATTACTGCTGCTGTAAGCAAGTGGGACGCTGACAAAGGAATTGAAATCGAATCCTTGAAACAGGCGGGCAGCAACCGCCAGTATTTCCGTTTGAAAAAAGGGGAACAGTCATATATTTTGACCTACAATCCATCGAATGTTCCTGAAAACAATGCATTTGTCTCCTTCACCAAACATTTTTCCGATCAAGGTCTGTTTGTTCCAAGCATAGAATACGTTGAACCTGGTCAGCAGTTTTATATTCAATCTGATTTGGGCGATCTTTCTCTATTTGATGTGATCAAGCAAGAAGGATTTACAGAAGAGGTAAAGAAATTATTTAAAAAAACCTGTACTGCTCTGGCGCAACTTCAAATTGTTGGCGGAAGAAATATTGACTACAGCAATTGTATTGCAACAAGATCATTTGATAAACAGGCTATCTATTCAGACCTGCTTTATTTTCTGTACTATTTTGTTCGCGCCCTTGATTTACCTTATGACAAGAATTTGTTGCTGAATGATTTTGAAATGCTCAGCAGCTATTTGATGCAGGAGGAGCAACAGTATTTTATGCACCGTGATTGTCAGAGCAGAAATATCATGGTCAAGGACAGCCATATTTGGTTCATCGATTACCAGGGAGGTATGCAAGGCGCACTTCAGTATGACATTGCCTCATTGTTATGGCAGGCCAGGGCGCAGATGCCATATGATTGGAGGGATGAGTTGGTAGATTATTATTTTGAGCACGCCAACCAGTTGCTGGATGGTTCTTTGAGAAAAGATGATTTTCTATCCAATTATGATGGGTTTGTGCTAATCAGAATGTTGCAGACACTTGGAGCATATGGATTCAGGGGATTGTTCGAAAGAAAGCCGCATTTCATTGCGAGCATTCCATTTGCACTTAAAAATTTGAAATGGTTTTTAGAGAATAAAAAATTGCCTATCAGGCTGCCCGCCTTGCAAAAAGTACTCAATGCCATTGTTGCAGATGAAATCCTTGAGAAATTCGCAACCATAACTGCCGGTCCTGAATGCAAGCTGACCATTCATGTCAACAGCTTTTCGTATAAAAAGGGAATTCCTTCCGATGAATTTGGAAATGGAGGTGGATATGTATTTGATTGCAGAGGAATTTTGAATCCTGGTCGAATCAACGAGTACAAAACGCAAACAGGCCGTGATAAACCTGTGCAGGAATTTCTCATGCACAAAACAAATATGCCGTCATTCCTCCAACATGTTTTTGGTATGATTGATATTTCTGTGGAAGATTATATCAAACGAGGTTTCGAAGGGCTTACCATCAGCTTTGGTTGCACAGGGGGACAGCATAGAAGTGTATTTGCAGCTGATAGGCTTGCCGAACATCTCAAAGACAAATACAAAGTGCAGACCGTAGTTAGACATATTGAACAGGATGCAAAAAATTGGATCAATGAGCCCTATTAATGATTGCAAGGCGATGATCTTTGCGGCCGGACTGGGGACCCGTCTCAAACCATTTACAGACCAACATCCCAAGGCCCTGGCTCAGGTAAAAAANAAAACACTTCTTCAGAGAAATATTGAGTACCTCCATTCCTTCGGAATCACCCAATTTGTCATCAATGTTCATCACTTCGCAGATCAGATCATTGATGCATTGAATGCACTCGCAAATGATCAATGGACATTTGATGTATCCCATGAAGAACAAGGTCCTTTTGAAACTGGCGGTGGATTGGCATATGCCTCCAAGTATTTTACATCCAGTGAACAGCCATTCATTGTGATGAATGTTGATATTTTGACAAATCTTGATCTGACAGGGATGTTTGATTATCATCAAACAATAAATCCGCTCGTTACACTCGCGGTCACCGACAGAAAAAGTTCCAGACAATTTTTATTTGATGAGGAGATGAAGTTGGTGGGATGGCGAAACAACACAACCGGCGATGAGAAATGGGTGAATGGAGTTGTTGAAGGAGTAAAATCTTTTTCTTTTTCTGGTATTCATGTAATACATCCCGGTATTTTCAAATACATGCCAGCTGAAGGGACTTTCTCCATTGTTGATGTGTATTTGAACATTGCGAAAGATAAATTAGTCATTGCGTATGATCACACCGGTGATCTAGTNTTGGATGTTGGGAAACCAGACGCCTTGATAAAGGCAGCGGAGATATTCAAATAATCAGGGCATGTATTCTTTTCCTGCTATGACAACAACAATTTCACCTTTCACCGTTTTTTGCTTGAAATGATCGTGGACTTCTTTCAAAGTACCTCTTGCATTTTCTTCGAATTTTTTAGTGAGTTCTCTTGAAACACAACAGGGACGATCTTCCCCAAAGTACTCCATCAGCTGATGTAGGGTTTTAACCAATCGCATGGGAGATTCATATAAAATAATTGTCCTGTTTTCATTTGCCAGTGCACTCAGCAAAGTATGTCGTCCTTTTTTCAGAGGCAGGAATCCTTCAAAACAAAAACTATCCGATGGGAGTCCGCTGTTTACCAACGCAGGTATCAATGCAGTAGCGCCTGGCAAACATTCAACCCTGATATCTGCTTTGATGCATGCACGTATGATGAAAAATGCAGGATCGGAAATACCCGGGGTTCCTGCATCTGTAAGCAAAGCCATGCTTTTTCCCTCTTGCATTTGCGCTACGAGTCTTTCCGTAACTTGATGCTCGTTGTGTTGGTGATAGGATTGAAGGGGTTTGCTAATTTCATAGTGTTTGAGCAAAACGCCAGAGGTGCGGGTATCTTCAGCAAGGATCAGATCAACTTCCTTCAATACAGCAACAGCCCTGAATGTCATGTCAGCCAGGTTGCCAATAGGAGTAGGTACAATGTAAAGCATCTCAGGAATTTTCTAAGAGATGATGCTGATCTCAAAATGTTCCATCACTTGATTGGCAAGTAATTTTATGGCAGCTTCCTCAGCTATTTTCTTGGCGTCTTGTTCGCTTGGAGCATCAATTTGAAGTGTAATTCTTTTCCCGATTCTAACATCATCTACAGACTTCAATCCGAGGTTGTGCAAACCTCCCAACACTGCCTTTCCCTGAGGGTCCAATAAATCTTTCAAGGGCATGACATTGATAGCAACTGTATAATTCATTGTAGCTCTTTTTTAAAAAGCAAAGATACTAGAATATAGGTGATCAGAATGACAAAGCCCGAAACCCAACCCAGCAGTATTATTGCGGTCAGTGATAGGATGATCAACAGGTACTTGGAAATATTTTCTTTCCAGGTATAATTTTTAAACTTCAGGTTGATCAGCGGAATGGAAGAGACCATTAGATATGAAACCAGCAGTACAATTGCGTAGAGCGTCCATTTGTTCACCAAGAGTGACTGTAAATCAAACAAGTTGTAAAAAGAAATCATTGGCAATGTAGCAATCAAAAGTCCTGCGGCAGGTGCGGGGAGACCCTTGAAATGATGACTGCTTGAACTATCAATATTGAATCTTGCCAATCTCCATGCAGCAGATACTGGAACTAAAAGTACTGGCAGAAAATAGAGGCTTGATTGCTCCATACCTGAAGGTTCTGCAGCAAAAGCGATTCTCAATATTTGATACAGAATCGCACCAGGTGCAACACCAAAGGAGACAACATCTGCAAGTGAATCCAATTGTTTACCCATCTCGGAGTCGGCTTTTAAAAGTCGAGCGATGAATCCGTCAAAAAAATCTACCACTGCTGCACAAAAAATACAAACCGCCGCCCAGGTTATTTTCTCGGGAAAAAAAATTTTCCATTCTCCGCTTTCAAGATTAATAATGGTTTCACCTGTTTGAAGGGTCAATACAATTGCAATGCTTCCAAAGCATAGATTGATCAGTGTGAATAAATTGGCTAATTGTTTCATTTTCTGGTGATGGATTTCATGATGGCCTCAATATCATCTGCTTCAATCGGAACATTGGCCATCAAATCTTTGTTGCCGCTTTTGGTGATCCAAACATTGTTTTCAATGCGAACCCCCAGTTGTTCTTGTTCAATATAAATACCAGGTTCAACTGTCAATACCATGCCGGCTTTCAGTGGTTCTGTCTTTGTGCCCAGATCATGTACATCAATGCCCAAATGATGAGAGATGCCATGGTACAGGTATTTTCTGTATGCCCTGTTGTCAGGCGATTCATTTTTTATATCTGATTTTTTCAGCAATCCGATTTTTTGAAAAAGTACCGTGGCTTCATCACCCACCATTTCATGGTATTTCAGAATGTTGACGCCGGGCTTGAGTAGACTCTTTGCGTAGTTATGCAAATGCAAACATGCATTGTACACCGTTTTTTGTCGCCTCGTAAATTTACCATTGACTGGAACAGTTCTTGTTAAATCAGCACAATAGCCTCCGTACT
>JGI24766J26685_10000161_pt1 | contig 17395 bp, 16 predicted proteins | sample SanBayMetagenome_FD_26685 | JGI IMG/M metagenome (IMG submission 26685)
TGGCGGCTCTGCGAACTGACGCCGTTGAAGCGAATGTCGAGGCCAGGCACCGCGATGGTCGGGCGAGGCATGTCGCGCGGCTGCTCAGTGTTCACGAAGCGGTAGACGAGCATGACCGGTTCGCCGACACGCGCGGTGCTGGAGCTGAGCAGCGTGGTCACTTCCGCCGAAGCAAGGGACGCGCCGAGCAACAGCGGCAAGGCGGCCCACAGCACCAAACGGCACGGCAAATTTCTCATTCCACGCATCCTACCAATCCCTTGAGACATCCTGAAAGGCCCGACGTTCGAGAAGATCGACCTTCTCCTCCTCGCCTTGCAAGGCGCGCAGCAGGGACCGGGCCTGGCCCTCGCTCATGCGCCCATCCTCGGTCGGTTCGTCGGAATAACCCATCGCTTCCTCGCCCTTTTCGTCCTGTTGGCCCGCCGTGCCGCGCAATTCGCCTTCTTTTTTCTCTCCGGACGGCGTGGGCACGGGTGCGGGCTGGTCGCCGGGTTGGCGGCCACCCTGCTTTTGTTCGCGATCGCCGGGACCGGAAGGCGTCCCTTGCTCGTTCTGCTCCTCGCCGCCTTCGCCGCGATCCTGCGGTTTTTGTTCGCCACTCTCGCCCGGCTTTTGCTGCTCCTTCTCCCCGCCTTGGCCGTCTTTTTTCTGCTCCTCCTGTTTCTCGCCGCCTCCTTGCTGCTGTTGGTTTTTCTCCCCGCCCTGCTGGTCCTGCTTCTGCTCGTCTTGTCCGCCCCCTTGCTGCTGCTGGTCCTTGTCGCCCTGCTGTCCGTCCTTTTTCTGCTCATCCTGCTGACCGCCGCCCTGTTGTTGCTGGTCCTTCTCCCCGCCTTGACCATCCTGCTTTTGCTCGTCTTTGGACTGCCCTTGCTGCTCCTTCTTGTCCTTGCCGCCCTCGCCTGAAGGCTCCTTCTGCTGCTGACCGCCCTGCTGGTCCTGCTTCTGCTCGTCTTGTCCGCCCCCCTGCTGCTGCTGGTCTTTGTCGCCCTGCTGTCCGTCCTTTTTCTGCTCATCCTGCTGACCACCGCCCTGTTGTTGCTGGTCCTTCTGCCCCTGTTGCTGGTCCTGTTTTTGCTCCTGTTCGCCACCGCTCTGTTGTTGCTGCTGATCTTTCTGCTGGTCCTGCTTTTGTTGATCCTGCTTTTTGTCCTGCTTTTGCTCTTTCTTGTCCTGCTGTTCCTTCTCCAACTGCTCGAGCAATTGCTCGATGCGTTCCTTGTTTTCGCGGGCTTCGGTGTAGTCCGGCCGGGTTTTCAGCGCGGCTTCATATTGCGCGATGGCGTCTTTCCAATCGGAAACCTTTTTCTCTTTGTCTTCCTGTCCTTCGCCTTGCCGGAAAAGCGTGTTGCCGAGGTTGAATTCCGCGGCAGATCGCAACGCGGGGTCTTCCGCCAGCATGGCCTTGGAAAAATATTGCGAGGCCTTGGCATAATCTTTCAAGCGGTAGGCGGCCGTGCCGGCGTTGAGCTGCAGGTTCGGCGCGTCCGGCTCCATCTGCAGGCGCTTTTCGAATTCCTGTCTCGCCTGCTCGTAGTTCCCCTGCTCGTAGGCGGAAAGTCCGGAGGCTTGCACCGGGAGAACACCGAAGAACCAAAGTGCGGCGGCCGCAGCTCCATACGGCACCCGGCGCCGTTCGCCGACCAGCGCCTGCAGCACGAGCAGTGCGATGGCCGCACCGAGCGGCCATTGGTAACGCTCGATGGGGCGGCGCGAGCTTTCCATATTGATGTCCGTTTCAGCCATTTTTCCAATCCCCTCGGTGGCGAGGAGGCGCGCCGCATTCTCGTCGAGCGGCGTGTAGAATCCTCCGGTTGCTTCGGCAATTTCCTTCATGCGCGTCGCATCGAGTCTGGACTGCACGACCTTGCCTGCCGGGTCGCGCACGAATTCGCCGGGGGCCAGAGGGATTTCGGAACCTTCGGTCGAGCCGACTCCGACGGTGAAAATGCGCACGCCGTCGGCGGCCGCGTCGCGCGCCGCAGCCAGCCCGTCGGCATCGAGTTCCTCGCCATCGGAAATGATGATGATGGCGCGCGAAAAACCTTCGGCTTTGGTGAAGGCCTCTTCACTCGCGCGGATAGCAGCTGCCAGATTGGTGCCGCCTTTCGGGATGAGGTCGGTATCGAGTTCGTCCAGCGCAGAAAGCACCGCGCCGTGATCGAGGGTGAGCGGAGCCTGCAAAAAGGCCGACCCGGCGAAGGCCACCAGACCGATACGATCGCTGCCCAGTTCGGAAACCAGATCCTCGGCCAGAAGCTTGGCCCGCTGCAGGCGGGTCGGTGCCACGTCGGGAGCCATCATGGAGCGAGACACATCCATGGCGATGACCACGTCCCGTCCGCGGTGCGGAACCTCGAGTGTGTCATAGCCAAGCCGCGGCTCGGCCATGGTGATAACGAGCAGGGCGAGCGCGCCGACGATGCAGGACCCGCGGAAGATCCGGCGCCACGGGCTGGTGTTCCCCGCGAGCAGGGCGCGCAGCTTCGGCGCGACAATGCGGCCGATGAGCGCGCGGCGCCGGCGCTCGGCCCACCAGAACAGGGCGGCGACCAGCGGCAGGAGCCACAGGAAGTTCAGCACCCAGGGCTGGCCGAAACTCAGGGCAGACGTCTCCATATCGTTTGACCAAGCACGGTTTCGGCGGCGAGCAGCACGGCCCCGGCGAGCACGAACCACGGGAAGAGGTCCTTGTATTGCTCCACCTTCTGGATCTCGACCTCCGATTTTTCCAGTTCGTCGATCTCGTCGAAAATACGCTGCAGAGATTGCGTGTCCGTGGCCCGGAAATACGAGCCGCCGGTCGTGGCGGCGATCTGTTTGAGGATTTCCTCGTCGAATTCGACCGGAATCTGACGGTAAACCGTCCGTCCGAAAGCGTCACCGACCGGATACGGCGCGTTGCCACGGCTGCCGGAACCGATGGTGTAGACTTTGATGCCGAGGGCCTGCGCAGCCTCAGCGGCGGTGGCCGGACTGACGCGACCCATATTGTTGTCGCCGTCGGTCAAAAGGACAACGAGCTTGGATTTCGATTCCTTGTCCTTCAACCGGCTGGAAGCGGAGGCCAACGCCGATCCGATCGCGGTGCCGTCCTCAACCAACCCGATGCGCGTGCGCTCCAGATTCCGGCGCAGCCAGTCGTGGTCGAGAGTGAGCGGACTGACCAGATACGGGCGGCCGGCGAAGGCCACGATACCGATACGGTCGTTGGGACGCTCGCGAATGAATGTCTCGGTCACCTGCTTGACCGCCTCGAGGCGGTTGGCCCGCTGCCCGCCGATGGTGAAATCCTCCGCCAGCATGGAGCGCGAAACGTCGATGACGAGCATGATGTCCACGCCGCTGGCCTGCGTGCGCGTGATCGTCTTGCCCTCTTGCGGACGGGCCAACGCGAGGATCAGACTGATCAGTGCAAGGTAAAGCAAGCCGGTGAGAAAATCCCCCGCGCGCGAGCGGCGGCGGCCGCCGATTTTCGCCACGGTCTTCGTGGTGGAAAAAAGCACGCCGGGCGTGCCGCCGAATTTGCCTTTGAGCCAGGCAAGCAAAGGCACGAGCAACAGCAGCCAGAGAAACTGCGGTTGCGCGAAAGAAATTCCCGAGAAATCAGGCAGTGACGGCATGCGTTTGCTCCCCCTTGACCAGCTCCTCGGCCAATCCGGCCAGCTCGGNGTTGTCGGCCGCAACGGCATCAGCACGGGCGAACTTGATGGCGTCGGCCTTGTCGAGAAAACGGGTCAAACTTCGCAGTCTGGTCTCGTCGAACACCCCGCTGCCCCGCGCGGTCTGCAGGAATTCGTAGGAGGTCTGAGTCGTGGCCGGCAAGTGATGCTCCGCGCCGAGGAAATTGCGCAGGATGTCGCACACCTCGATACTGAAATCGTAAGGAGCGGCGACGTCCGCGCGTCCGCGTGCCGCGGATAGCGCGGCCAAGGCACGTTCGCGCGCGGTCAGCGGACGCCGTTTGACCCGTCGGCGCCAGGCGACGATAGCCCAGACGGCCAAGCCGAAGAGCAGCAACGCGAGCACCCCGAGCGCGATCATCACCGGCAAGGGATACGGAAGATACCACACGGGACCGGCAATCTCGTGCGGCAGCAGATCGGCTTTGGGATCGGCGGGAGGCATGTCAGGCGCTGAGTTGACGCTGCTCGCGGCGGTCGAAGAAAGCGCGGAGCACGTGCAGATAGTCCTCGTTGGTCCGCAGTGGAATCATGTCGATGCCCAGCTTGCGTAATTCCTGGTCGATCGACTTTTTGCGTTTGTCCTCGAGCGCGAGGTAAGCGCCGCGCAGGGCGCGGCTGGAGGTGTTGATGTCGATCTGCTCCCCGGTCTCGGGATCCTCCAGCGTGACAATACCGACATCGGGCAAATCTTCTTCGCCGGGGTCGACCACCGGGATGGCGACGAGATCGTGGCGACGCGCCGCAACGGCCAGCGGGCGCGAGTAGCCCTCGTCCATGAAATCGGAAATGAGGAACACCACGGCGCGGCGGGTCACCACCTTGTTGAGATACTCCAGAGCCGCGGTGAGGTTCGTCCCGCGGTGCTTGGGCTTGAAGTAGAGCATCTCGCGGATAAGCCGAAGGGTGTGCAGGCGTCCCTTCTTGGGATGTATGAAAAGTTCAACCTCGTCGGTGAAAAGAAGAAGACCGACCTTGTCGTTGTTCTGGATGGCGCTGAAGGCGAGGATCGAAGCGACTTCGGCGGCCAACTCGCGCTTGCTCGACGACACGCTGCCGAAGTTGCCCGAGGCGCTGACATCGACCACGAGCATGACGGTCAATTCGCGTTCCTCGGTGAACTTTTTGACGAACGGCGTGTTCATGCGCGCCGTCACGTTCCAATCGATGGAGCGGATCTCGTCCCCGGGGTTGTATTCCCGCACCTCCTCGAAATTCATCCCCCGCCCCTTGAACACGCTGTGGTAGGAGCCGGCGAACATGGAGTCCACCAGCCGCCGCGTGCGCAATTCGAGTCGCCGGATTTTTTTGAGAATCTCGCGGGTGTCCTGCATGACGGAGAAGTTTTACGTTTTTAAGTTTGTAAGTTTTAAGAAGGGTCGCGTGCGCCTTCCATGGCGACGGTCCTTTAGACTTAAGCTCTTAAAACTTAACACTCCTCACGGCACCGGCAGGCCGGCGAAGATCTGTTCGATGATGTGCTCGCTGGTCATTTCTTCCGCCTCGGCCTCGTAGCTCACCGCGATGCGGTGGCGCAGCACGTCGGGGCCGACGGTTTTCACGTCCTGCGGCGTGACATAACCGCGTCCATTGAGGAAGGCATGGGCCTTGGAGGCCAGCGTGAGGTAGATCGTCGCGCGCGGCGAGGCGCCGTAGCGGATCATGCCGTCGAGTTTGAGCCCGTAGCTTTCCGGTTGGCGGCTGGCCCAGACCAGATCGACGATGTAGTCCTTCACGCGGTCATCGACATAGATTTCGTTGACCAGACCGCGCGAGGCGATGATGTCGTCGGCATTGACCAGCGCATTGACCTCGAGTTTCGGCGCCGAGGTCGACATGGCGTCGAGGATGGAACGTTCCTCGGTGCGCGTCGGATAGCCGACATGCACCTTGAACATGAAACGGTCGAGTTGGGCCTCGGGCAGTTGGTAAGTTCCCTCCTGTTCGAGCGGGTTTTGCGTGGCCAAGACAAGGAACGGATCGGGCAGTTTGTAGGTCTTGTCGCCAATGGTCACTTGGCGCTCCTGCATGGCTTCGAGCAGGGCACTCTGCACCTTGGCCGGAGCGCGGTTGATTTCGTCGGCAAGGATGAGATTCGAAAAAATCGGCCCCAGCTTCGTGCTGAATTCACCGTCGCGCGGATTGTAAATGAGCGTGCCGATCAGATCGGCCGGCAGGAGGTCGGGCGTGAATTGCAGACGCGCGAAGCCGGTATGCAGGCACGAGGCCAGCGTGCGCACGGTCAGCGTCTTGGCCAATCCGGGGACGCCCTCGAGCAGGACGTGGCCGTTGGTCAAGAGGCCCATGACAAGGCGCTCGACCAGCATCTTCTGGCCCACGACCACCTTGCCCACTTCGGAAAAAAGCGGCTGCACCCATTGGCTGCTCTGCCGCACACGTTCGTTCAATGCCTGTGTTGTCTGACTCATAAAAAATCCGGTCTGCGCGATGCGCCGGACCTGCCGGGGACCGCTCTCAAGTAAGACAGCCTAAGGCGAAGAATGTTCGATTTCCGGCACGGCATCATGGCGAGGGGATCACATAATGATCGTCCCCCACCTCGACTTCCTCGTAGACCGAGCGGTCGACCCAGACATTGTAGACGTTCTGACCGTCCGGAGTTTCGACCTGGAGCAGGTATTCGCCCTCGACGCGCGTGCTTTGCAGTCCGCCCTGACCCACGGTGATTTCCTGAGCCGGCTCCGGCCGGAATTCTTTGGCGATGATTTTTCCGGTGAATGCCCCGCTGCTCTTCATCGTGCGATTGAGGGAGAGAGTGGCCAGAGCGATGGCGGCGAGCACGGCCAAAGCGACAAGGATGCCGGTCCACAGGATTTTCGTGCGGTCGGGATCGCGGTAAACTTTCGGCTCTTTCACCGGCTCCATTAAGAACCCGCCGGACGCCGGCTGCACGCCGAAAGAGAGCCGGACGAAAACCTTCCGCCGCCGCGCCTGTCCGGCTAATTTTCCCGCTCCGCTCCATGGACTACGCCCTGTATCTCCTCGTGCTCGCCTTGTTGGCGGTGCTCGGACGCTTGCCGCTCGGCGTGGTTTTCCGGCTGGGGTGGTTCCTCGGCCTTGTCGCGTGGGCCATTCTGCCCGGTTACCGCAAACTGGCGCGCCGTAATATCGGCATCGCCTTCGGCCGCGGGATGTCGGACGCCGAGGTCGGGCGAACAGCGNGCCTCCATTTCTGCCGGNTGGGAGCGAACCTGCTCAGCGCTCCACGCCTGGCACGAATGCCCGAGGCCGCCGTGCAGGCACGCGTTAAACTCGAGGGACTCGATGTGTTGCGCGCGGCCTTGGCCCGCGGTCGCGGTGTGGTCATGGCCATCAACCATATCGGCAACTGGGAACTTTACGCCCAACTCATCGGACACATCCGCGAGTATCCCGTCGGCGTCGTCTTCCAACCGCAGCGCAACAAATACCTCAATCGCCTCATCGACCGCGACCGCCGGCGCCTCGGTATGGAAACTTTCAGCCGTCGCGACGGCTACGTCGGCGCGGCCGAGATGATCAAGCGCGGCGGCGTGCTCGCCATCCTCATCGACCAGCATGCGGGGGACGCCGGCGTGTGGACTCCCCTCTTCGGCAAGATGGCCTCGACATCTCCGTTGGCCGCGACGCTGGCCATCCGCACCGATGCGCCCGTCATCTCCGTGGCCATCCACACGACCGGCACCGCGCGCTGGCATTGCATCATCGAACCTCCGCTCGAACCGGCCAGCCACTCGGTCGGCGAACTGACGTGGTTACTCAACCGCAACCTCGAGAAGCAAATCAAGACCGGCCCACCCGACTGGTTCTGGGTGCACAACCGTTGGAAAACACCCATGCCGCGCTTTCTGGGGGGACGACGTTTGAAACGCGGATACTTCATACCGCCGGACATCCCCGCATCGGAGCTCGATCCCTTCCGTCTTGTCATAAGGTCGAGCAACTGGTTGGGAGATGCCGTGATGAGCATTCCGGCGGTGGAGGCCTGCAAACTGGGCCGGCCCGACTTGCATTTGACCGTGCTGTGTCCGGCCAAACTCGCACCGCTCTGGCGACGCGTGGACGCGGTCGACGAGGTGCTGTCCATCGAACCCGGGGAAAGTCCCCGCCGTCTCGCCCGCCGCCTGCGCCACACGTTCGATGCCGCCATCCTTTTTCCCAATTCCCTGCGCTCCGCGCTCGAAGCCCGCGCCCTCGGCATCCCGCGCATCGTGGGCTATCGCGGACATCACCGGTCTTGGTTGCTCGACCAGAAGCCTTCTGCCAAACGCGATGCGGGCGAGCACCACGCCAACCGCTTCATGCGACTGGTCTTCCATTGCGGCGCGCCGGGCCACGAAGGATTGCCCTCGTTCCCGCGCGCGGCACGCCGTGAGTCGGCCGGAAAGCGCCCGAAGATCGGTGTTTGTCCGGGAGCGGAATATGGTCCGGCCAAACGCTGGCCGGCCGAACGTTTTGCCGCCGCCATGCGCGCATTCCAAGAAAGCACGCCCGTCGATTGGATCCTCTTCGGAGTGGCGGGCGACGCCCCGGCCGGCGAGACCATTGCGCGCGAATGCGGGTTCCAAATCGACAACCGCATCGGGAAGACCAGCTTGGATCAATTGATGGACGAGCTCGCCGCTTGCGATGCCTTGCTGACCAATGACACCGGCACCATGCATCTGGCGGCTTTTCTCGGGGTTCCAACCGTGGCCGTCTTCGGATCAACCGAACCGGAACTCACCTCGCCGCTGGGTGACTTTCACCGGGTCATTCGCCATAAAGTGGAATGCAGTCCCTGCTTCCGTCGCGAGTGTCCGATCGACTTCCGTTGTATGACACGGATCGAGCCGTCNGAAGCCGCAGCCGCCCTGCGCAGCGTGCTCGCCCTGCCTAGCGCTTGAGGATGGCGTAGGTCTTCTTGCCGTCGCGCTCGATGTGGAGAACGGCCGGTTCTCCCCCCGGCCATTTGGCCAGCGCTTCATCGAACGAAGCCTTGTCGCGCACCGGCACGGATCCGATCGCGGTAATGACATCACGCCGGCGCACTCCGGCTGTCTGCGCCTCGCTGCCGTCTTCGACGTTGGTCACGATCACACCGCCCGATTCAATGCGCAGGGTTTTCGCAACATCGTCCGACAGATCCTCCACTTCCAGACCCAGCGGCAGATTGCCGCCAGCGCCGTCCTCGCCGGACGGCCCGCGGTCCCGGATGGCATCGAGCGCCGCCACGCGCGGATTCTTCGGCAGCTCCTCGGTGGTGACATCGACCGTGGCGAAGTCGCCGCCTCCCGCGCCGCGGCGCCAGACCTTGAGCGCCACGGTTTGTCCGACTTTTTTGCGAAGGACGGCCTGCTGTAGTTCCCGGGCACTGGCCACCGGTTCGCCGTCCACGTCGACAATGACGTCGGCGGGGCGCAGTTTGCTGCGCGCTGCGGGCGCACCGGGCTCGATCGTTTGCACGACCACACCTTGGTNGCGGCCGAGCATGCGCTGCAAATCGGGCTCCTCCGACAANGTCTGGATGCGGATCCCGAGCCAAGGGCGGACAACGCGGCCGTNGGCGATGAGTTCGTCGCTTACCNCACGGGCCAGGCGGGAAGGAATGGCGAAGCTCAACCCCCGGCTCAGACCGTTGATCAGCGTGTTGACGCCGACAACGCGCCCATCGAGATCGCAAAGCGGGCCGCCGCTGTTGCCCGGATTGATCGCTGTGTCGGTCTGCAGGTAATCCTCGTAGACTGCGGACCCCAGATTACTGCGCCCTTTGGCGCTGATCACGCCGGCCGTCAGGGTGAAGTCCAACTCGAAAGGCGCGCCGATGCCGCAAACGAATTCCCCAACACGGATACCGTCACTGTCGCCCCATTCGACTGCGGGTAGACCGGTGGCTTCCGCCTTGAGCACCGCGAGGTCGGTTTTTTCGTCCACCCCGACGACCTTGAGCGGCAATCGCGATCCGTCCTGCCGCCGAGCGACCACTCCCTTNTCGGGGTCGGCGCCTTCAATGACATGGGCATTGGTCAGGATGTAGCCATCTTCGCGGATGACGAAGCCGGACCCTTCGCTTTCCTGCGCCCGCGGTCCGGGCGGCGAGTCCTCGTCGCGGAACAAAAACTGCCAGGCAAACGCGTCGGCTCCACTGCCATCGTCTTCCCGCGACACCTCGAGCACCACGACGCTCGGNACNACTTCTTCGTAGACGCCGGCAAAAGCGTCNCCGAGAGCGCGGAGNGAACCGGCATCGCGGGCGGATCCCGCCGGGGCGGAGAGCAACAGGCAGGCGATGAGCGCAAAGAGCCGGTTTTTCACGGCGCCCACTCTATCACGGGGGGCGCGGGCGGCAACCGACACCTCGCGTTTCTCTTGTTTTCGCGAGGTGGCGGCAGGACACTATCCGGCTGCCATGGACCTGGCCGACCCGAAATATTTCATCAATCGCGAACTGAGCTGGCTCGAATTCAACCAGCGCGTTCTCGACCAGGCCAAAGACCCCGATGTCCCCCTCCTCGAACGCCTCAAGTTCCTCGCCATCGTTTCATCCAACCTCGACGAATTTTTCGAGGTGCGCGTGGCCGGTCTCAAGCAGGTCCTGCAGGCCGGTTCGCAGGCCACCGGACCCGATGGACTGACCGCCGCGCAGCAGTTGGCCGCCATCTCCGAGCGCGTACGCGAACTGGTCGCCGCGCAATACGCCTGCTGGCGCGAGGAAATCCAACCGCAACTCGCCGAAAAAGGCGTGCGCTTCCACCGCTACCCCGACGTGGATCCCGCGGTCCGCGCGCACTTCGACGACTATTTCGAGCGCGAGATTTTTCCCGTTCTCACCCCGCTGGCCATCGACCCGGCGCACCCGTTTCCCCAACTCCTCAACAAAAGCCTCAACCTTCTCGTCGAGTTGGAAGGCGAGAACCTCGGCACCGACCTCGCCGTAGTCCAGATTCCCCGCATCCTCCCGCGGCTGCTGCCCTTTCCGGGCAAGCAGGAGAACGGACAGGACTTCATTTTCCTCGGTAACCTCGTGCAGGAGCACGTCGGCCGCCTCTTCCACGGGGTCAAAGTCCGCGGCGCCCACATGTTCCGCATCACGCGCAACAGCAACCTCTACGTCGACGAGGAAGAAGCCCGCAACCTTCTGCGCGCCATCGAGGACGAACTGCGCAAGCTCAACCGCGGCAATGCCGTCCGCCTCGAAGTGCAGGACGCACCCGCTGCGCTGACCGACCGGCTCTGCGACATCTTCAACTTGGACAAAGAAGACGTCTATCGCGTCGAGTGGCCGCTCAACTTGGTGCGCTTGATGCCCATCGCCACGGAACTCGACCGGCCGGACCTCAAATACAAACGCTTCACCCCGGCTACGGTGGTCGGCCTCGGCGAGGAGCACGACATCTTCTTCCACATCCGCAAGGGCGACATCCTGCTGCACCATCCTTATGACAGTTTCCAGACCGTGCTCGACTTCATCGGCCAGGCCGCCGAGGACCCGCAGGTGCTGGCCATCAAGCAGACGCTTTACCGCACGAGCTCGGATTCCCCGCTTATCCCGTTGCTCGTGCAGGCATCGCGTCAGGGCAAGCAGGTCGTCGTGGCTATCGAACTCAAAGCCCGCTTCGACGAGGCGGCCAACATCAAGTGGGCCCGCCAGTTGCGCGAGGCTGGCGTCGATGTGGTCTACGGTCTGGCCGGACTGAAAACCCACGCCAAGATGGCCATGGTCGTGCGCAAGGAATACGACGGCATCCGCCGCTACGTGCACCTCGGCACGGGGAACTACCATCCTTCGACCGCGCGCCTCTACACCGACCTGAGTTATTTCACCGCGCGCCCCGAGATCACCGAGGACGTGGCCAATATCTTCAACACGGTGACCGGCGTGTCCCAGTTGCCTCCTCCGCACAGGTTGCTCGTCGCGCCTTGGCACCTCCACAAGGAAATCCTCGGCCTCATCGACAACGAGATCGAACACGCGCGGGCCGGACGCCCCGCCGCCATTTTCGCCAAGCTCAACGCCCTCGTGCAGGAGGAAATCATCGAGGCCCTTTACCGCGCCTCGCGCGCCGGCGTGAAAGTCGAACTCCTCGTGCGCGGCATTTGCGCGTTGCGCCCCGGACTCCCCGGGGTGAGCGAGAACATCACCGTGCGCAGCATCGTCGGCCGTTTCCTCGAGCACAGCCGCATCTACCGCTTCGGCAACGGCGGTGACCCGCGTTATTTCATCGGCAGCGCCGACTGGATGGAGCGCAACTTCTTCCACCGCGTCGAAGCCGTCTTCCCGGTGGAAGGCGATGGCGTGAAAAAACACGTCGAGGAAATCATCGACACCTTCCGCAAGGACAACGTCAAAGCCCGCATTCTCCAGCCCGACGGCACTTACCTGCCCGCTCCGCGCGACGGCGAAGCCTTCGACGCGCAGAATGAATTCCTCGCCGAAGCCAACCGCCGCCGCAAGCGCCACGCGACCGAGAAAGCTTGAGCTTTTGACAAACCCGCCCGCGCGGCCGAGTTTGCTCTCGTGCGCACTCTCCTCGCCGCTTTGCTCCTGACCAGCCTGGCCCTGGCCGAGGAATCCGCCCCTGACATGGTGAGCGTTGTTTTGTTGGACAAAGACGGACAGGATCTTCCCGCCGAACAAATGGAAAAAGTAGTCAAGACGGACGCCGAATGGCAGGCCCTGCTCGGGGACGGTGAAGTCTATCGCGTGACCCGCGGCAAAGGCACCGAGCGGCCCTTCTGCGGCGCTTTTCACGATCACAAGAAAGACGGGATCTACTACTGCGTCTGCTGCGACCTGCCGCTCTTCCGCTCCGACGCAAAGTTCGATTCCGGCACAGGATGGCCCAGCTTCTTCCAGCCCGTCGCTGCGGAAAATGTCGTCACCGAAGTCGACCGCAGCCACGGCATGGTGCGCGAGGAAATCCTCTGTGCGCGCTGTGATTCGCACCTCGGGCATGTCTTCCCCGACGGTCCGAAGCCGAGCGGACTGCGCTACTGCGTCAATTCCGTCTCGCTCAAATTCGTTCCGGAGGAAAACCCGTGAAGCTGCTTGTTGCCGCGGCAGTCTCTGCCGCGCTTCTTCTGGCCGGCCCCGAACTCCATGCCGAATCCCCACCAATGAAAACCGAAACCGCAACCCTCGGCGGCGGATGCTTCTGGTGCGTCGAAGCCGTCTACGAAACTCTCCCGGGTATTCTCGCCGTCACCTCCGGATACGCGGGCGGACAAACCGAGAATCCCACTTACGAACAGATTTGCACCGGAAAAACCGGACATGCCGAAGTAGTGCAGATCGAATACGACCCGGAAAAAATTTCCTTCAGCCGCATCGTCGATCTTTTCTGGGAAGCGCACGACCCGACCACACTGAACCGGCAAGGGGCGGACGTCGGCACGCAATACCGCTCGATTATCCTGACGTCCGACGACGCGCAAAAAACGGCGGCCGAGGAATCCAAAGCCCGCGCCCAGGCCAAATTCAAATCACCGATCGTCACTGAGATCGTGCCTCTGGAAAAATTCTACCCCGCGGAGGACTACCATCAGGATTTCTACCGCGAAAACCCGATGCATCCTTACAACCTCGCCGTGACGAGGCCGAAGTTGAAGAAGTTCGAATCAGCGCTGGAAAAGTAAACGCAGCAGCGCGCAGCCTCAGGGCACCGGTGTCTGCTCGACTCCGCCCGGACCCTGCAACGTGGCCGTATTCCAGCTTTGCGGGAACATGAACTGCGCGGCGCCGGTCTGCATGTAATACGGATCGCGCCAATAGGGGCTGTTGAGGAAAGCCTGCGTGGTCGGGTTGTCGAAGCCGTCGGTGTTCGGTTTGGTCGGCGGATTGCGCAGGAAGGAGGTCAGGGCAGGACCTGCACCCGCGGCAGCGAGACGGTTGACCTGCGCCGGCGTGAAGGCATAGGGCGCCCGCGTCGCCTTGAGGTAATCGACGATCTTGTCGCCGGGCACGCCTTTGCTCAACAGATTATAGATGTCGTCGTAGGTGAGGATGCGTCCGTGGCTGATGCGCGCGTAGGTCCCGGGGTCGACGCCTTTTTGCTGCAGCACCGCGAGATAAGGCGCGGAGACTTTGGTTCCGGAGGAAGCGCAGCCGGCAAGTAGCACGGCCGCGAGGAGAACGGGGAGGATTTTCATAATCGGAGTGTTGGGAGGTTGATGGTTGTCAGGAAAGACGCTGGGCAATGAGACCTTCAAGTTTGATGATGTCTTCGGTGAATTTGCGGATGCCCTCGGCCAGTTTTTCCGTGCCCATGGCATCTTCGTTGAGCATCCAACGGAAGGTTTTTTCGTCCATCGCAACCCTCGTGACGTCCGAAGCCTTGGCTTCCTCGACCGAAAGGTGGCGCGTCACTTTGCCGTCCGAGGCCTGCAGTCCGGCGAGGAGTTCGGGACTGATGGTCAGCAAATCACATCCGGCCAACTCGAGGATCTGCGAGATGTTGCGGAAACTCGCCCCCATGACCTGCGTGTCGTAGCCGAACTTTTTGAAATAGTTGTAAATCGTCCGCACCGACTGCACGCCGGGATCGTCCGCGCCGGTGTATTCTTTTCCGGTCTTTGCTTTGTACCAGTCGTAGATGCGACCGACGAAAGGCGAGATAAGGCGCACNTTGGCTTCGGCGCAGGCGATGGCCTGCGGCAGAGCGAAAAGCAGGGTGAGGTTGCAGTTGATCCCGTCTTTGTGCAGTTCCTCAGCGGCACGGATGCCTTCCCACGTCGAGGCGATCTTGATCAGCACGCGCTCGCGCGGGACCTTGCGCTGCGCGTAAAGCCCGATGAGCTTGCGCGCCTTTTCCACAGTGGCGGCCGTGTCGAAGCTGAGCCGCGCATCCACCTCGGTGGAAACGCGTCCGGGCACGATTTGCAGGATCTTCTCACCGAAAATGGTCAGCAGGTCGTCGATGATGTCACAGATTAGCTCCTCGCGCGGCAGGCTGGAGCCCTTGCGCTCGGCCACGGCCTGATCGAGCAGCGGCGCGTATTCGGGAAGCGTGACCGCCTTGTAAATGAGCGACGGGTTGGTCGTCGCGTCCTGCGGCGAAAATTGACGGATACTCTCGAAGTCGCCCGTATCGGCAACCACNGTGGTGAACTGCTTGAGTTGGTCGAGTTGGTTCATAGGCAGCGCAGTGGAATCCTAAAGCGGCCTGTCAGCGATGGCAATGACCGCGGCTCATTTCTTCGCCCTTGGGTGGAATTGGCGGTGGGCTTTGTGCAAACCACGGGTGTCGACGTGGGTGTAAATTTGCGTCGTCGAGATGTCGGCGTGGCCGAGCATTTCCTGGATGATGCGCAAGTCGGCGCCCCCTTGCAGGAGGTGGGTGGCGAAGGAATGACGGAGCATGTGTGGATGGACATCCTTTGTCAGGCCGGCCCTCTTGCCCAGAGCACCGAGCAATTGCCAGATTCGCTGGTTGGTCAGCTTGCGTCCGCGCACGGACAGAAATACTTCGCCGCCGGTTTTTTTGCCGACCAATTCGGGGCGTCCGGCTTCGAGGTAACGCTGCAGCGCTTTGCGCGCACCGGAGCCGACCGGAACCAAGCGCTGTTTGTTGCCTTTACCGATCACGCGGATGAAGCCCTGGTCGAGATCGAGATTTTCCAAACGCGCGCCGCAAAGCTCCGAGACACGCAGTCCGCTGGCGTAGAGCAGTTCGACGATGGCGCGGTCGCGGATTTCCAATGGCGTCTTGCCACCGGCCGCGGCAAGAAGGCCGGCGATTTCCGGTTCGGACAATGTCTCCGGCAGGTAGCGCTCGATTTTCGGCACGCCGAGGAATTCGGTCGGATCGTGCTCGAGTATTTTGCGCTGCACGAGGAAGCGGAAAAGGATGCGCAGGGCGACGGCGTGCAGTTTGATCGTCGCCGCGGCAGCACCCCCTTTTTTGCGCCAACCGAGGAAATCCCCGATCGCTTCCGGCGTCACTTCGCTCCATGCCGTGGCGCGTTTTTTGTCCGCCGCCCATTTGGCGAACAACTCGAGCGAGGCGCGGGTGCTCAGTTGGTAGTTGTCCGACAGACCCCGCTCGGTAGCGAGGTAGAGGATGAAATGATCGATCTCGGCGTTCACGCCGGTCGCCGTCCGAGGGCAAGACGCTCGTAGGCCTCGCGGTATTTCGCGGCGGTCTGTGCGATGATGTCGGGCGGAAGGTGCGGGGCGGGCGGTTGGCGGTTCCAACCGGACTGCAAAAGCCAGTCGCGCACGAATTGCTTGTCGAAGCTCGGGGGGTGTTGGCCCGGTTCCCAACGATCGGCCGGCCAGAAGCGCGAGGAGTCCGGAGTGAGCACTTCATCGATAAGGACGAGGTCCTCGTCGATCAGACCGAACTCGAATTTGGTGTCGGCGATGATCACGCCCGCGCGTTCCGCCTGCACGCGGCCGTGATCGTACACCTCGAAGCTGGCTTCACGCACCGCATGGGCCAGATCGTCGCCGATCAGGCGGCGGCATTTTTCCCAGCTGATTGGTTCGTCGTGGCCCTCGGCCGCTTTGGTCGTCGGCGTGAAGAGCGGTTCCGGCAACTTGGACGCCTCGCGCAATCCGCGCGGCACTTCGTGGCCGCCCACCGTGCCATGCTCGCGGTATTCCTCCCACGCGGCACCGGCCAGATAGCCGCGCACCACGCATTCGACCGGAAGCGGTTTCGATTTGCGGCAGAGCATGACGCGGCCGGCCAATTGGCCGGCGAAGGGCTGCAACTCGGCGGGAAACGTGGCGAAATCGGCCGAAAGGAAATGGTTGGGCACGAAATCCAGCCGCTGGAACCAGAAGGCCGAGAGTTGCGTGAGGACCTCGCCTTTACCCGGGATAGGATCGGGCAAAATGCAGTCGAAGGCCGAAAGCCGGTCGCTGGCCATCAGGAGCACGCGGTCGCCCGACGCGTAGACCTCGCGGACCTTGCCGCGGCGGACCAATTCCCAACCGGGAAGCTGCAATTCGGCCATCGGGCGCATGTTACTACCGCTCCACCCCCGCCGGGCAAAGCTCAAAGAAGACAGCCGCAAATTCCTTGGATCCGCCCCGCCCCTCGCCTAGCCTGCGCGGTTCTATGGAAATCCTGACTGTGCTCGCCCAAGCTGCGCCCGGCGCCCCGGAGCAACCGCCCGTGCTCTTCCAATTCCTGCCGCTCATCATCATCGCGGTCCTCTTCTACTTCCTGCTCATCCGCCCGCAGCAGAAGAAACAAAAAGAGCACCAGCAACTGGTCTCCTCGGTCAAAACGGGCGACAAAGTCGTCACCGCCGGCGGTATCCACGGCATCGTGGCCAATGTCAAAGAATCCACCTTCCTGGTCAAAGTCGCGGAGAACGTGAAAATCGAGTTCGATAAAAGTTCCATCGCTTCCGTGACCAAGGCGGAAGCCGCCTGATCCGCGCCACGCGCGACGCCACCACGCCATGAGCCCGACCTTCATCTTCCTCTTCGGCCTTTTCATTCTCGGCCTCTTCTTTTGGTATTTCATGACCGATGCCGCGGGCCGCAAACGCTCGATCGGGCTCGTGCTCACCGTTCTCCTGCTCGCGTTCTGCATCGAAGCCCTCGTCCCGCCGGAGAAAAAAATCCGCCTCGGCCTCGACCTTCAGGGCGGCACGTCATTCCTGCTGCGACTCGTCGGCCAGGACGGCGAGGAAGTCACCCCGACCACCCTCGACCAAGCCATCGAAGTCATCCGCAAACGCGTCGACCAATTCGGCGTGAGCGAACCGGTCATCGCCGC
>JGI24766J26685_10000162_pt1 | contig 17278 bp, 17 predicted proteins | sample SanBayMetagenome_FD_26685 | JGI IMG/M metagenome (IMG submission 26685)
ACAACTTCATAAAAAAGGTTTTGTATCCAAAGAGGAAATTGAAATAATACAATCAGCTTTTGATCAATCAATTGCTGCTATGCTTAAATTGCAGGTTGCTTTAAAAAATAAAAACAACTAGCAATGGAAAAAAATAAAATAGATGTAAAAGAATTATTACATTCTATGATATCTGCCAGTAAAGATGTATTGAAAAAAGAATGGAAGCAAGTTGCACCTGTTGCAGAATTACAAATTAAAAACATCCTGCATAACATCGAGCAAATTGCCGTTTTAAAAATAAACGGGAAAATAACAGAAGAACAAGCCAAGCTTCATTTAACAATCCAAAAAGAGTCATTTAAAACAATTCTGCTTAGTTTTGAGGGAATAGGTATTGTCACCGCGGAAAAGGCCATCAATGCGGCTCTACATACAGTTAAAACTACTATCAATAAAGCAATCGGCTGGAGATTATTGTAATGGAAATAAAAAATATCATTTTTGATTTAGGAGGAGTATTAATCGATTGGAATCCTGATTATATGTACCAAAAAATTATTCAGGATGAGGCCCAACGAAAATGGTTTTTAGAAAATATATGTACGCCAGACTGGAATGAAGCACAGGATGGTGGTAGACCCATAGAAACTGCAAATAAACTTCTAATCGAACAACATCCCGCTTATAAAGAATGGATTCTTGCTTATTATTCAAGATGGGAGGAAATGTTAAACGGTCCTATCCAAGGAACCGTAGATATTTTTAAATCACTTAAACAGCAAGACAGATATAAAATATATGCACTTACCAACTGGAGTGCTGAAACTTTCCCTAGGGCCCTTGAATTATTTGATTTTTTACATTGGTTTGATGGAAGGGTGGTTTCAGGAGAAGAAAAAACCAGAAAACCATTTAAAGATATTTATGATATTGTTTTAAATAGATTTGATTTAATTCCAGCGCAAACTATTTTTATTGATGACAATATCCGAAATATCGAGGCTGCCGCATCCATCGGAATTGTTTCTTTCCATTTTCAATCTCCAGAACAACTGAGAAAGGAATTATTAGACCAAAAAATACTTGATTAAATAAACAACTGATAAGTAATAAAACTAAGTAAGTATGCCAACGCGGTCATAAACAACAATTGTATTATTGGCCACTTCCAGGATCCTGTCTCTCTTTTTACAACAGCGAGCGTACTCATACACTGCATTGCCAGCAAATAAAAAATCATCAGAGAATAACCTGTTGCCCTTGTATATACTACAGAACCATCGGTTCTTTTGGCAGAGCGCATTTTTGCAGTAAGGGTTTCTCCTGTTCCAGATTCAGCCTCTCCCACACTGTACAAAGTCGCCATTGTTCCTACAAATACTTCCCTGGCTGCAAAGGAAGTAATCAGCGCAATTCCTATTTTCCAATCATAACCGAGCGGTTTAATGGCTGGCTCTATTGCTCTTCCTAAAATTCCTGCATAAGAAAACTCCAGCAATTCAGCAGATTGTGCTTTTTGGTATTCGCTTTTATTAAACGGGTCTTGCGCTATTTTTTTTGCATATGCTTCTTGTATGGATAACCTTTTTTCTGAAGGCCCAAAAGAACTCAACCCCCAAAGCAACAAAGAAATTACCATGATGACCTTACCTGCATCAAAAACAAAAACTTTTGCTTTTTCTACCATGGTGATAAAAATATTGTTCCACCGCGGCTGTTTATAAATCGGAAGCTCAAGAATGAAAAAGCTTTTTTCTTTCATCTTGATAAAAATATTCAACACATAAGAAACCAACATTGCCACCACCACCCCAAAAACATAGAGCCCCATTAAAACAAGACCCTGTAAACTGAGTACACCAAAAATTTTTTCATTGGGCACAACAAGCGCTGCCAAAATAGTGAACACCGGCAATCTCGCGCTGCAACTCATAAAAGGCGTTACCAAAATAGTCAACAAACGCTCTTTTCTGTTTTCAATATTTCTTGCACTCATGATGGCCGGAACAGCACAAGCAAATCCACCCACCATCGGCATCACACTTTTTCCATTTAGACCCACCCTTCTCATTACACGGTCCGTTAAAAAACTGATTCTGGCCATATACCCCGTATCCTCCAATAATGTAATCAATCCAAATAAGATCATGATTTGAGGAACAAAAACCAATATCCCGCCCAATCCCGCCAATACACCATTGATCAACAAATCTGCGTACCAACTCACAGGTAAAACATCACTTAAATAACCACCCAACATTCCCATTCCTTCTTCAATTGCATTCATTGGATATTCTGCAACCAAAAAAACACTCTGAAATAAAAGAAATAACACGATCCCCATGATCAATGAACCCCATGTTCTGTGTAAAAAGAAAGCATCCAATCTTTCTGAAAATTGTTTTCTAGTTTCTATGCTTTCCTCCGCAACTGTTTTTTTTATGACCTGTCTGATTCTTTTGTATCGTTGTTGAATATCTTCCGCTTGAATCTTGGTATGATTGAAATCATATTTCTTTTCTATGCTTTCTATTTTTTTTTGAATATTTTCTGGAAGTTCAAAGGATTCATGGTTGATCAGGTGGTGTATCAGTGAATAATCGCTTGAACCAGGTAAGATTTCTTTTGCTTCTACCACAGCCTGCTCAGCAAGTGACCTGACCGGGAAAAAATCTTTGGCAACTACCGAACTACCCAATAGTTGTAATACGGTTGTTTTTAAATCCTCTATTCCCTTTCCGCTTCTTGCATTGACGTTTACCACAGGCACTTGCATTTCTCTTGAGAGCTCAACCGCATTGATTTTTATTCCTCTTTTTTTAGCAATATCATTCATGGTCAATGCCACAACGACGGGAATTTTTAAATCAATTACTTGTGATACAAACAAAAGACTTCTTCTCAATGCGGTTGCATCGGCGACCACAACAGCCAGGTCAATCTCCTCTCCTTTCGAGGGTGACATGAGTTGTTTGTAAGAAACCCACTCATCGCTGCGTCTTGGATAGAGACTGTATGTTCCGGGCAAATCTGTAACGGTAACCCCCTCCTTGCCGGAAAGTTTGAATACCCCCGATTTTTTCTCAACAGTTACCCCCGGAAAATTTCCAACCTTCTGCCTCAAACCAGTTAAATGATTGAATACAGAGCTTTTTCCGCTGTTGGGATTTCCGATGAGTACAATATGTGGATTTCTGCTCACGAAGGGTAAAACACAAAGTTAGCACCAAATACAAGGTTGGTATTACGAAAGCGGTAAAAAGGGTGATTGTAGTAACTTTGCAAAAAACAGAGACGATGGCAAGGATTCTATTTGTATTGATGTTGATCGCTACGGTTGGATTTGGGCAAAAACAGCATAAAAAACAGATGGTAGCCCTGCAAAAGCATACTTATTTTCTTGCTTCAGATGAACTTCAAGGAAGAAGAGCGGGTGATCCGGGAGAGCAAAAAGCGGCAGAATACATTGCGGAGCAATTCAAAAAAAACGGATTGCTGCCAAAGGGCACAGAGGGATTCTTTCAAACCTTTGCCATCAACGACGGAAGAATGGTGAACCCCTCAACTACCCTTGCCATCAATGGTAAAATACTAGAAGCCGGAAAAGATTTCGAAGTCTTATCCAATGCTTCCAATGGATCTTTTTCTGGCGACGCCTCTCCTTCCATTCAAGAATCAAACCAACCCTGGTTTCTTGACTTGGCCGATGCGCTCGAAGAGAACAAAGAAAATCCACATTTTGATTTAAACAACCTCCTGGCAGAAAAAATCAGACACGCTAAAAACAAACAAGCCAGCGGGGTGGTTTTTTTTAATTCAAAAGGACAGGATATTATTTCTTTCAATGGAAAAGACAGGTCTGAGCAAACACCCCTCCCTGTTGTTTTTCTAAAAAAAGAAGCTGTCGAAAAAAACATTGCTGATCTTTCTTCTACCTATCATATTGAGTCCAACATATCCCTCTCTCCGAAAATTAGAAACGCAAGAAATGTCGTTGGGTATATTGACAATGGAGCAGCTTTGACTGTTGTTGTCGGCGCACACCTCGACCACCTGGGATATGGGGAAGACGGAAACTCCATGATCAAAGCAGGTTCGCCCGCTATCCACAATGGAGCGGATGACAATGCCAGTGGAACAGCATCACTCATAGAGCTCTCAGCTGTGCTGAAAAAAACAAAACAAAAAAAATTCAATTATCTGCTCATCGCTTTTTCAGCAGAAGAACTTGGGCTCAATGGCTCTAAATATTTTGTAGAAAATCCAACCATCTCTCTCAATACCGTTAACTACATGATCAATATGGATATGGTGGGAAGAATGAACGACAGCACGAATACCATTACATTGGGGGGATACGGAACATCTCCTTCTTGGGAAAAAATGATTGATGCGGTCAAAGAAAAATCTTTTAAGATTAAATACGATTCAAGTGGGACGGGGCCCAGCGACCACACTTCGTTTTACAGAAAAGACATTCCTGTCCTGTTCTTTTTCACAGGACTCCATACCGACTACCACAAACCAAGCGACGATGCAGATAAAATCAACTATATGGGTATGGTGAAGGTGGTGCAATTTATTCAGCAGATGATAGAAATGGACAAGCCGGCACAAAAAATTGCTTTTACAAAAACCCGTGAAACCCAAACAACCACTTCAGCCAGGTTCAGTGTTTCCATGGGCATCATGCCCGACTATTCCTATGGCGGAAACGGCGTAAGGGTGGATGGTGTTTCTGATAATCGTCCTGCTAAAAAAGCAGGCATTGTTGCAGGCGACATCGTGAAACAACTTGGGGAATACAAAACTTCTTCTGTTGAAGCCTACATGCAAGCACTCTCCAAATTTAAAAAGGGAGAAAAGACAAACGTGGTGGTATTGAGAAAGGACCAAGAAATTTCTTTTGAAATTATTTTCTGATGAAATTAAAACTCGACGATGAGCGCATGTCAGATGATTTTTTCGAGGATACAAAAATCCTTGGAATCGCATGTCCCCTCAAAAACTACCAATTCTGTTGGCAGGTCGAAAAAATACTAAATATCCCTTTTGCTACTTCAGCCGATCTGCAAATTGGAATGGAAAAAAATAAAAGATCTTATTCTTTCACAGTCTATGAATTTATTCATCCTATTACATCCAAAGAACATTTTTTGTACAGCAATAAACACGAGGGTGAATTTCTCTTGCCTGAATTGCAACACCTGGATTTCATTTGGTTGATCCGAGATCCATACAATGACCTGGTTGAATTCAACGACCTGCAACAAAGACTAAGAACAATCCCGGGCGTTCAGCTTGTAACAGAAGTTGCACGCGAGAAAATTAAATCAAGAGACAATTTGCAGCGTTGAGCTATGCCACATATACAGCATATTCATTCTTCTCTATGATTTCACCGATTGGATTTGTATGTATTTCTAATCCGGCTTCTTTCAAAACTGCTGCGACTTCGTTGTAGCTTTCTTTGCCTACCGAGATCAGGAGTCCCCCACTTGTTTGCGGATCTGCCAAGATATTTTTACACAAGTTTCCTGATTCGTTTTTTTCAATATTTACTCTGTGGCCATAGCTGTCCCAGTTTCTATTGGTGCCACCGGGTACAGATCCCTGCTGAACATAATCTTTTAGATCACTGGTTATCAGCGGAACGCTGTTGAAATCAATGTTTGCCGATAAGCCGCTTCCATCGGCCATTTCAATCAAGTGACCAAACAACCCAAATCCGGTTACATCTGTCATGGCATGAACACCATTTACAGAAGCAAGCACCGATCCAATTTTGTTCAACTGCATCATTTGATGCGCCGCAAGCAGTTTGTGTTCTTCTTTCAACATGCTTTTTTTCTCTGCGGTTGTCAATATCCCTACACCGATTGGTTTGGTGAGCAGAAGCAAGTCACCTTTTTTGGCAGTATTGTTTTGTTTCAGGTGTTGGAGGTCTACCAAGCCATTCACCGCCAACCCAAAAATAGGTTCGGGTGAATCTATGCTATGTCCGCCCGCCAATGGAATACCTGCTTCCATGCAAATGCTCTTGCTTCCTTCTATTACTTTGGTTGCAACAGACGGAGGAATCAGGCTGATAGGCCACCCGAGGATGGCAATGGCCATGATGGGAGTGCCCCCCATGGCATAGACATCACTGATGGCATTGGCTGAAGCTATTCTGCCAAAGTTGAAAGGATCATCTACAATGGGCATAAAAAAATCAGTGGTAGCAATCAGCGCAGTTCCATTTTTTAAATCATAGACTGCTGCATCGTCTTTGCTGTGGTTTCCAACAATCAATCGATCGTTGTCGGGCATGCTAAAACTTGAATGCAATATTTCATCCAAAATTTTTGGAGAAATTTTACATCCGCACCCAGCACCATGTGAATATTGAGTAAGCTTGATGTTTTCCATTTTATTGAATTAAGCATGATGCATTTTCTTCTGCATCCACAAGGTTTGAATGATAGATTTTCAACAAGGGTTTGGGATCCTCTCTTTTTTCCAATCCCTTTCCATATAACTTATCATAGTATTTCAACAATATGTCGAATGCTCCTTTGATATTGTTTTCATCTAAACAGGCTATTGCAGTTTTTGTTTCGAGTCCACCGAGCTTCTTCTGAATCCTCTCCGTTGCGGCTTTCAACTCCGTCATAGGAAGCTTTCCATAGGTGTCAACCAGGTAGTCTAATCTTTTTTCAAAAGGAATATCTAAAAAATGAATATCACTTTTTCGCATGTGCAGCCAAAAATCCTGCGGAATATTCACTGTACCAATGCGCTGACTTTCATCCTCCAGCCAAATTGGTTTTAGTTCTCCGCTGCTAATAACACTGTGTAACTCAGCAGCCAGTTTGTTTTCAAACATTTCCTGGGTGGGCTGCTTGGGGAGTCCTATGTTTCCAAAAGCCGACCCTCTGTGTCCGGCGATTCCCTCCAAATCAATCACCCGCTCATTCTTTTTTTTCAGTGCATCCAACACAATGGTCTTACCCGAACCAGTATATCCACCAAGTATTTTCAATGCTGGTTTTTCAGTCAGTATCTTTAAAACCCAGTTTCTGTATGCCTTGTATCCACCAACAAGTGTATAAATTCTGAATCCATAAAGGTCCAAAAGCCAAGCCACGCCTGCGCTTCGCATGCCACCTCTCCAGCAGTGGACCAAAAGGGTTTTATTGGATGGATTTGTTTTGTGCAGACCTTCTTCAACGAAGTCAACCATTTCTTTCATCTTTGGTCCAAAAAATTCCAATCCTTTTTTGATGGCCTCCTCTCTTGATCTTTGCTTGTAAATGGTTCCCACAATTTTTCTCTCTTCATTGTTGAAAAGAGGGAGGTTCCATGCGCCCGGGATATGTGCATGCCCGAACTCGGCTTCGCTTCGCACATCTATGACGGGATAAACTTTGGCATGGGCAACAAATGCATCAACAGAAATTTTTTCAATGCCCATAACAGTCAGATCATCATTTGTTCATGCTGGTAAGGAACTCATAATTGTCTTTTGTTCCTTTCATTTGTTTCATCAACAGCGACATGGCCTCCTCGCTGTTCATATCAGCAATATGGTTTCTGATGATCCACATGCGCTGCAATACATCTTTATCGAGCAATAAATCTTCTCTTCTTGTAGAAGATGCAGTAAGATCGATCGCAGGGAACACGCGTTTGTTGGCCAATCTTCTGTCAAGTGCCAATTCCATGTTACCCGTACCCTTGAATTCTTCAAAAATTACTTCATCCATTTTACTTCCTGTATCTATCAATGCAGTAGCAAGAATGGTGAGTGAACCACCGTTTTCAATTTTTCTGGCAGCACCAAAAAACTGTTTCGGTTTTTGCATTGCGTTTGCTTCCACACCACCCGACAATACTTTACCAGATGAAGGAGCAACGGTATTGTGTGCACGTGCAAGACGTGTAATTGAATCCAATAAAATCACTACATCGTGTCCGCATTCCACCAATCGTTTTGCTTTTTGCAAGGCCATGGCAGATACCTTTACGTGTTTCTCTGCAGGCTCATCAAAAGTGGAAGCGAGTACTTCGGCTTTGACACTTCTTTCCATGTCTGTTACTTCTTCCGGACGCTCATCGATCAATACCACCATCAGATAACATTCCGGATGGTTGGTGGCAATGGAATTCGCGACTTCCTTCAGCAACATGGTTTTACCTACTTTGGGTTGGGCAACAATCAATCCCCTCTGTCCCTTGCCCAGTGGCGTAAACAAATCCATCATCCTGGTAGAATAAATATCAGGCTTTGTATAGAGATTGAATTTTTCAAATGGGAACAACGGTGTCAAATAATCAAATGGTACCCTGTCGCGCACTTCCTCTGGAAGCCTTCCGTTTACTGTATCCACTTTCAGCAATGCAAAATACTTTTCACCTTCTTTTGGTGGACGAATGCTACCTGTGATAGTATCGCCTGTTTTAATTCCGAATAATTTTATTTGTGAAGGAGAAACATAAACATCATCTGGTGATGACAAATAGTTGTAATCGCTGCTTCTTAAAAATCCGTATCCATCCGGCATCATTTCCAACACACCCTCACCCTGAATGGCTCCATCAAACTCAACCGTAAATGCCGGCTCTTTTTTGAGAAAGAGTTGTTTAGAAGCGCTGTTGTCCTCTCCAGTTTGTCCCTCTTGTTCCGAAGCTTCGCTTGATTCTTGTTTCGGTTCTTCCTGCACTGTATTTCCGGGTTCTTCTTTTTGAATGGAGGGTCTTCCTCTTTTGATGGGCTTTTTCTCCGGGGCGGTTTCCGGATCGTTTTCAACGATGGCTTCCTCAGTTGTATTCCCTGTGCTTGTTTTTACAATTCTTTTTTTCTTGCCTCCCTTTTCCTCTTTTGCATCCCCTCCTTTCACGGCACTGTTCAATATGGCTTGTTTGTCCAGTATTTTATAAATAAGTTCTTGTTTTTCAAGTTTTTTGGCTCCTGTGATCTTGAGTTGTTCAGCTATGTCCAATAATTCCGGAACAAGCATGTCATTCAGCTGTAAAATGTCGTACATATGTTTTATTTGATAATTACCCTGATGGGAATGTTGATATGCGAAGGATAAGTTTGGGTGGAAAAGAAAGCGGCTGATGTAACTAAATGGCCTCTTTGCGTATGCAATGTTACGGTTTTTTTGTCATCCCAAAAAAAATTTAGGTCAGCCCGGACCCTCCATTTAGTACCTTTGCAAGCGTAAAATCGGCTTATGTTCAACAAAAGGATCAAAATCAAGGAAATACTGCTGCAGTCACCCGGACAAAAAGGGGTTGTTGTGATGGGATGGGTAAGAACATTCAGAAACAACCAATTCATCGCCTTGAATGATGGGTCCACCAATCTAAACCTGCAGGTCGTATTGGAGTTGGGAAAGTTTGAAGAAGACGTATTGAAGCGCATCACAACCAGTGCAGCCCTCAAAATNTCTGGAGAACTGGTTGCATCACAAGGNAAGGGTCAGGCAGTGGAGCTGATTGCAAACGAACTGGAGGTACTGGGAGATTCAGATGCTTCTGCATATCCCCTTCAGCCCAAAAAGCACAGCCTCGAATTTCTAAGAGAAATAGCACACTTGCGTTTCAGAACAAATACATTTGGAGCTGTTTTTCGTGTGAGACATTCATTGGCATTTGCCATCCACCAATTTTTCCACGATAGAGGATTTTTGTATTTGCATACTCCCATTGTTACGGCGAGTGATGCAGAAGGTGCAGGAGAAATGTTCCGTGTTACTACATTGCCATTTGACAATCCCCCTCGAAATGAAAAGAGCGAGATTGATTTCAAAGAAGATTTTTTTGGAAGAAGTACGCACCTTACGGTAAGTGGACAGTTGGAGGGAGAGCTCGGTGCCACTGCATTTGGTGAGATTTATACTTTCGGTCCCACGTTTCGCGCAGAGAATTCAAATACCACCCGTCACCTTGCTGAATTTTGGATGATTGAACCTGAGATGGCTTTTCATGATNTGGAAGACAACATGAATCTTGCAGAGGCATTCATCAAATACATCATTCAGTTTGCAATGGACAACAACATGGATGATCTGCAGTTTCTTGATCAGCGTTTGGCGGATGAAGAGAAACAGCTTCCTGCTGATAAAAGAAGTTCCATGGGGTTGATTGAAAAACTGAAGTTTGTACTTGAAAATAATTTTGAGCGCATCACCTATACAGAAGCAATTGACATATTATTGGATTCACCTGCATACAAAAAGAAAAAGTTTCAATACGAAGTAAAGTGGGGCATCGACATGCAAAGTGAACATGAGCGCTATCTGGTTGAAAAACATTTCAAGAAACCGGTGATCGTTACNAATTATCCAAAAGACATCAAAGCCTTCTACATGCGCCAAAACGACGATGGCAAAACGGTTGCAGCAATGGATATTCTCGCTCCCGGCATCGGTGAAATCGTCGGTGGTTCACAACGAGAGGAGCGGCTGGACAGGCTTACCCAGCGCATGAAAGACATGCATATTTCCGAAGAAGAATTATGGTGGTATCTAGACACAAGAAGATTTGGCACTGTTCCGCATGCAGGCTTTGGACTCGGATTCGAACGCATGGTGTTGTTTGTAACAGGCATGACGAATATCAGAGATGTGATTGCATTTCCCAGAACACCCAAGAGTGCTGATTTCTAAGCAACTGTTTCAGCAAATTCTTTTCTGATGCACATCAAAGGAATGCTGGTATGATGTATCAGCTCCCTTGTAAAGCTTTTCTCAAAAAGACTTTCAATGAACCGGTGTTTTCTAGGCAGTGTGATGATCAGGTCTAGATTGTTTTTGGTTGCAAATTCATTGATCCCTTCATCCATGTCCTTGTTTTCAATGAAGTCATAGGTTGGGTTCAGTCCGGACAACATGGTATCAAGGTTCAGTGTTTCTTCCGGAGTATAACTGGTAAAATGTTTTCTTTCAAAATCAACATTCAATACATGCAACTCCGCATTGAACATGTTCACAACTGATTTGATGGGGGATACCGAAACAGCATCAACTACATTTCTCAAATCTGTAGCGAGTCCTACTTTTCTGATCGGCTTGAAGGTTGCTCCCGGTGGGATAATGAAAACAGGAGTGCTTGTCTTACCAATCACCGAAAGAGAATTGCTTCCCAGAAAAAATCTTCCAGCACCTGTTACACCCCTGGTTCCCATGACAACTGCAAACGGATTCAATATTTTACACAAGGCATCTACTTCGTCTGCCACTTCACCCATCTTGCTTTCTGTATAAATTTTTATTTTTCCTCCTGTAATGCTTTCTATTTGCTGTTTGATTTCAGCGAGTTTTTCTTCACTGATTTTTCTCAGTTCTTCGACTGATATGGTTACCAACGGGACTTCAGAAAAACTGATCGGCAATTGATATACATTCAGCAGCATCAGACTGCCTTCCATTGCAGATGCAAGGTCCATTGCATATTTCAGGGCATTGTCTGCCAATGGAGAAAAATCGGTAGGTACAATGATGAGTTTCATGGGTGTCGTTTTCTCAAACTTAGCAGCAGAGAAATTCAACACGCATGACCTTGCTCATAAAAAACAATGACCTTGGTTATTTTTTTGACCTGAAGGCGTCTATTCGCAGTGAAACATTTTCCCGGATATCGAGATAAAAAAGATTGATGTCTCCCGCATGATAATTTTTGTTCTTGTACAGAAAAGAACCAGGGAACCTGGGGCGGGTAACCCTCAAGGCATCTCCTTCCACCAATGCATCCTGGGTATGCGTATATATTTTATTCATGTTGTACAACACAGCTCCTTTGTGTATTGATTTATCCACCCAGTTCTCTGCTGTTTTCCAGCTCATGGGATTTACTACAGCAATGCTGGTATCCAGTCGGCTGACCCAATCGCCCATATAGTCATATCTATACGTGCGCCAGCTTACGAAACATCCGGTTTGTGACGGATCTGAACAAACTGGTATCTGGTTGTACAGATCTTTCTTCACCCTCATACCGATGATATAGGCACATACCAGTTGTTTCATCAATGGTTTCCCGTCAAAAAATTCTTTCAGCAGTCTGGAGCTATGGGTAGTGCCCTGACTGTGAGAAGCAATGATGATCGGTCTGCCGTTGTTTTCTTTTTCCAGGTAATATTGAAATGCTTTTTTTACATCTTCATATGCCAAATTAAATGCCCTGTGTAATTGTATACTGTCCGGCTCTCCATACATTTTAATATGTGCCTGCCTGTAGCGCGGAGCAAATACCCTGGCTCTTTCATTAAATGCAGAAGCCTGGTAAAGCATCGGTGAATAATCCGTTTTATAGTTCAGGGTGGAATCATCAATGTCTGCATTGGGCTTGCCTTGGGGCATCTCTCCGGTATAAGTGGTGGGGTGAATAAAAAAAACATCCGCCTCTTTTTCTTTCGGAGTTCCTCTCAATAATTTTGGAATGGTATCGGAGGGGTCCCATTTGTTGGGATGCGCTGCCCAGTAATTGAGATCAGCATAATCTGGAACGCCATTGGGGGTCTTAAAAACTTTCTGGCCTGTATAGCTACCAATTTTAGGCGAGCAGCCAAAGCCCATCACTGCAACGAAACACACCCAGTAGATACTTTTCAAACGAACCATCTTGTTGAAATTAGAGATCAAAATTATGTTTGTTATTTTTACAATTCAATTTTATATATGAATATACCAGTCGTAGACCTCAGTTTATATACAAACGGTACAGATGCCCAAAAGGTTCAGTTTTCCAATGAGCTTGGCAAGGCTTTTGAAGAAGTGGGATTTGTAGCTGTAAGAAACCACGGCATTGATCAACAACTGATCGATCGTGTATATGCTACCGTGAAAGCTTTCTTCGAGCTTCCTTCGGATCTGAAAAAGAAATATGAAATCGCCGGGCTCGCCGGGCAGCGCGGGTATACCTCTTTTGGCAAGGAACATGCAAAGGGGAGCGAGGCACCTGATTTGAAAGAATTCTTTCAATACGGACAAACCGTCGGCAAAAATGAAACCACACCTGAATCTTATCCCAACAATGTAATGGTGGATGAGATTGCTGATTTCAATCAATTGTTTTTATCAACCTATCGTGCATTTGAACAATCAGGATCTGCTCTCCTGAGTGCGATAGCGTCTTATTTGAATTTGGGCAAGGATTATTTCAACGAACATATCCATTTGGGAAATAGCATCCTTCGTGCCATTCATTATCCACCTATTGTTTCAGAACCCCAATCTGCGATTCGCGCAGAGCAACACGAAGACATCAATTTAATTACCCTGCTTGTTGGTGCATCTGCTGAGGGGCTGGAAATTTTGTCCAAGCAAAATGAGTGGCTGCCCATTCAGGCAGGAGACGGTGAAATCGTAGTCAATGTTGGTGATATGTTGCAACGATTGACCAATGACCGCTTAAAAAGCACTACACACCGTGTGGTGAATCCACCCCGTGAAAAATGGAATACTTCCAGGTATTCATTGCCATTTTTCCTGCATCCAAAAAGCCAGATGTCGCTTGCCTGTCTTGATTCCTGTATCACTGCAACCAATCCAAAAAACTACGAAGACTATACTGCGGGTCAATATTTGGATGAGCGTTTAAGAGAAATCGGACTCAAAAAATAATTGTTGGCGCTGATTCGTCATATACCATTTCTGCGGGCTGTATTTTTTCACAGCATTTCTGCATTCGGCGGACCGCAGGGACATTTTGGAATGATGATGAAAACATTTGTGGAAAAGCGAAAGGATGTAACCAGCACTGAGTTGATGGACATCAATGCCTTTTGTCAGCTGATGCCCGGAGCCACCTCTACCCAAACACTTACCTTGATTGGGTATAAAAGGGGGGGTATTCCACTTGCTGTTTTAACACTCTTGATATGGATGCTTCCTGCCATCGTCATCATGTCGGGATTGTCTCTTATCGTCAATCATACTTCCTCCAATGGATTGCCCATTTTCCGATTCATACAACCAATGGCGTTGGGATTTCTGGCTTTTGCATCTTTCAAGACATTGAAACTTGTTAAACAACCATCATCCCGCATCATTCTTTTTTTATGTGCCGTTGCTACTTATATTTTTTTTAAAACACCTTGGATTTTCCCCATCATTTTAATTGTAGGCGGAGCAGCAGGTATTTTTTTCAATGAACAAAATGAGGAGCCAGTTAAGTGGAAGCAACGCACCATTAAATGGTTTCCGATCGTATTGTTTTCCTTCTTTTTTATATCTGCTGCATTTGTTTCTGAAACTGCGCGAAAGAATGACTGGTCTTACCGCGCTCCCTTCAACTTGTTTGAAAACATGTATCGTTTTGGAAGTTTTGTTTTTGGCGGTGCCGACGTATTGATTCCTGTGATGTATGAACAATACGTTGTGCGTCCTGAAACAGAACGCATCAAATCGAACAACCAAAATGTCATTAAAATCAATCGCGAAGATTTCCTGACAGGCGCAGGTATGGTACGTGCCATACCGGGTCCAGCTTTTTCGATATCTGCTTATATCGGCGGCATGTCGCTTCAAAACAAAGGGTGGAACTGGCAATTGGCAGGGGCTATTATTGCAAGCGTTGGAATTTTTCTGCCCAGTTTTTTATTGTGTATTTTCTTTTATCCCATGTGGGAAAATCTCCATAAATACAAAGCGATGGAACGCATGATGCAAGGCATCAATGCAGCAGTAGTCGGCATTATGTTTGCCAGTATTGTATACTTGATCAATGATACGGTGGTTCCAGAACTTGAACAACCGCTTTCTGGTATCATTTTATTTTTTGGGGTGATGCTGTCAACTTTTGTATCGCTGACGTTTACCAAAATTCAGGCGCCTTTCGTTGCGATTGCCTGTTTGCTTTTGGGATGGGTGGTTGGATAACTATCTGTAATAATTTCCTTTTTGTATTTCTTCGTTGACGGTATCGGGCACCAAATAGCGAATTGATTTTCCTTCCTTCAACATTCTCCTGATCAATGATGATGAAATATTCAGCAGCGGTGCTTTCATGTCAATGATGGTTGCATCATCCAAATCATCTCTCATTGGATAACCCTGTCGCTCGTATACATANAGCGGAAAATTTTTCATGATCAGCTCCGCATTTTTCCATCGATCCAAATTGTGTAAACTATCGGATCCCATGATGACACCAAATTCATGATCGGGATATTTTTCCTGCAAATAAGTAAGTGTATTGATCGTATAAGATGGTTTCGGCAATCCGAATTCTATGTCAACCGCTTTGATTTTTGTTTCTCCTTCCAATGCCTGTTGAACCAGAAAAAATCTGTGGTATTCATTCAGCAGACTGTGACTTTGTTTGAACGGATTTTGTGGAGATACAATCATCCATACCTGATCCAATTTTGCATATTGGAGAATATAGTTTGCAATGATCAGGTGACCGTTGTGTATGGGATTAAACGTTCCAAAATAAAGTCCAATCTTCATAAATAATTGATAATCAATTTGTTATATTGATTCTACCAATATGGAAGCAGCTTCATTCAACCGGAGGCTCACTTGATATCCTGCTACCATCACTGAAATGGGATCNCCNAGNGGTGCAATTTGCTCAACAGCTACCTCTTCTCCCTGCAAAAAACCCATCTCCATCAATTTTAAAATCAGTTCTTGGTCCTCCAATGATTGGATGACTGCCTTCTCTCCAACTTTTAATTCTGATAATTTTTTCAGCATGATGGTTGTAACGGGATGCAAAGCTACTTCGCTTCGGGGGATTTCTTGTACTTTTATTATTGGAATGTCGACAATTCATTTTTTTTACCAAAAAAGCCTCCATTCGCTTCGAAACAGAGAGAAATTGAAGCGTTTTCTTCAAAAAACAGCCTTTTCTTATAAAAAGCATGTAGAGGAGCTGAACATTGTTTTTTGCTCCGACGCCTATCTCCTGAACATCAATCAACAACACCTCTCACACGATTATTATACGGATATCATCAGTTTCGATCTCTCTGAAAAACGGGGGATCCTTCAAGCTGAAATATATATCAGCATTGACAGGGTGAAGGACAATGCAAAGACATTGGGAGCTCCCTTTTACCAAGAATTGCATCGGGTGATTTTCCACGGCCTCCTGCATCTTCTTGGTTACAAGGACAAACAAGCGTCTGATCAGAAAAAGATGCGAAAGGCAGAAGATGACCTGCTTTCCAAGTATTTTGGATGATGTTCCACGTGAAACATATTGCTTTATTCCTCTTTGCACTTCCTTCTCTGCTGATGGCGCAGGGAAATTTTACCCTGAATGATATTCCATTTGAATTGAACATTGCAAGGGACCAGGCCATTCAACAGCATCTTGACAAAGAATTGGCCAAATCGGGGCTCTCAACCGGGGAGAAAGANTTNTTTTACTGGGTCAATTATATGCGGAAGAATCCCAACCAGTTCTACAATGATTGTGTGCTTCCTTTCCTCAAGCAATTTCCTGAAGCCAATGGGAAAGAGGCCAAGAGTCTGGAAAAGGATCTGAAGGCATCGGCCAAACTAAATCTATTGTCTTTTTCACTGGCAGCCTCTGATGCAGCCAAAATCCACTGCGCCGATCTTACCCTGAAACAGAATGGCATAGGCCATAACAGTTCGGATGGGAAGAACTTTTCCACGCGGATGCGCCTGGCGGGGATTACCAAATGTGCGGCAGAGAATATTTATACCGGAAAGAATGAGCCATTGCTTTCCCTTATCATGTTATTGCTGGACTTGGGACTGGAAGTCCCGGGGCACAGAAAAAACCTATTGACCCCCTGGTTCAGTCAGATGGGGGTTTCCATTCAGACCCATCGATCGATGAACCGGGTGGTATTGGTTCAGATCTTCGCCTGCTCCTGATGTTTCACGTGGAACGTTTCCAGTTAACGGTTGACTGTTAACCGTTAACTGAGAACTCCTTTCTATCTTTGCACCATGTTTCCAAAGTATGATGTGATTGTTGTGGGAGCCGGCCACGCAGGCTCTGAGGCAGCCGCTGCGGCAGCCAATATGGGCAGCAAGGTCCTGTTGGTGACCATGAACCTTCAGAACATAGCGCAAATGAGCTGCAATCCCGCCATGGGGGGTATTGCCAAGGGGCAGATTGTGCGAGAAATCGATGCCTTGGGAGGTTATTCTGGAATTGTCACCGATCAAACCATGATTCAATTCAGGATGCTGAACAGGTCAAAAGGTCCTGCGATGTGGAGTCCAAGAGCCCAGAGCGACCGCATGTTGTTTTCGCAAAGGTGGAGGGAATTGCTGGAGGCGACGCCCAACCTTGACTTTTACCAGGATATGGTGAAAGG
>JGI24766J26685_10000163_pt1 | contig 17278 bp, 16 predicted proteins | sample SanBayMetagenome_FD_26685 | JGI IMG/M metagenome (IMG submission 26685)
CTTCAGAAACTCTCCGACCCGCCGCTCCTTGACTGCCCGCAATGTGACCAGCCAAGGCTTGTCAAGCAGGTCACTGCCGCAGGATTTGCCCTCAAGGGAACGGGTTGGTACGCGACGGATTTTCGTGACCAAGGCAAAAAGCCAACAGCGCCTGCTGCAAATTCAGAAGGCGCCGCCCCCACGGTCAGCCAAGAATCTTCAACAGGTGCAGCGTCCGAGGCGACAGGATCCACACCGGTAACTCCGAGCCCAGTCCCAGCCCCCAGCACAGGGGCGGCGGCGGGAGTGACCTCTGCACCCTCAAATGCATCCTAGACCAATGGCAATGCAGACCCACTTCAAGCGTTATTTCCTAGCCGGCCTCATTTTATGGGCGCCTCTATCGATCACGATCTGGGTGATCACCTGGGTATTCGATTTGCTGGACAGTGTGCTGCCCGTCGCCCTCCGATCTGAGGTTCTTTTTGGTGTCCATATTCCTGGATTCGGCGTGTTAGTCGTTGTGTTGTTTATTCTTGTCACCGGCTTTCTTGCGGCAAACCTGATCGGGCAGAAGCTTGTTGACCTCTGGGAGGGCTTAATGCGCCGAATCCCATTGGTTAGATCAATCTACTCATCAGTCAAGCAGGTGAGTGACACGATTCTTGCGCCAAATGGTCAGGCTTTTCGTCAGGCGGTCTTGGTGCAGTATCCCCGTCACGGTGCCTGGACAATCGCTTTCCTTACGGGGTCGCCGGCTCCCGATGTGGCGACACTGCTGCCGACCGAATGCGTATCGGTCTATGTTCCGACAACGCCCAACCCGACCTCTGGGTTTTTTCTGATGATGCCCAAGACAGAAGTTATTGAGCTTTCAATCGGTGTCGATGCCGCATTGAAGTACGTTGTCAGTATGGGTACGGTTCCGCCACAGGCCACGAAACAGAAGCCCCCGAACAATTAATCTCTTCTGAAACTCACTCTAATCACTGACTGATTTAGGAAATCTTATGCGCACTCATTTCGCTGGCTCAGTCTGTACTGAGCAACTGGGTCAAACGGTATCTCTGTGTGGATGGGTGCATCGTCGACGGGATCATGGCGGGGTAATTTTTATTGACCTCCGTGATCGGGAGGGGCTCGCTCAAGTCGTCTGTGACCCTGACCGTTTGGAAATGTTTAAGTCGGCCGAGACCCTGCGCAATGAATTCTGTATTCAGATTCAGGGCTTGGTTCGCAAGCGGCCAGAAGGCACTCTTAACCCGAACCTAAAGAGTGGCGAGATAGAGATCCTCTGCCACCAGATTACCATCCTGAATCCCTCGATCACACCACCGTTCCAGCTCGATGACGAGAACCTCTCAGAGACAACGCGGCTCACCCACCGGGTTTTAGACCTGCGTCGACCCTTTATGCAGAAGAATTTAATGCTGCGCTATCGCGTAGCGATGGAGGTCAGGCGCTATCTCGATGCCGAGGGTTTTGTCGACATCGAAACTCCGATGCTCACCAAGTCAACGCCAGAAGGCGCACGGGATTACCTGGTGCCGTCTCGGGTCAATGCAGGCCATTTTTTTGCGCTACCCCAATCCCCACAATTATTCAAGCAGCTCTTGATGGTCTCGGGGTTTGATCGGTATTACCAGATCACGAAATGTTTCCGTGACGAGGATCTGCGTGCAGACCGCCAGCCAGAATTCACTCAAATCGACTGTGAGACCTCTTTTCTTGATGAGCAACAGATTCGTGACTTATTTGAAAAAATGATTCGTCATGTATTTCTTAATACGATTCAAATTGCATTGCCCCCATCATTCCCCGTGATGACCTACAGCGAGGCCATGCTGCGGTTTGGGTCCGATAAGCCCGATCTGCGTATTGCCCTTGAGCTGACCGAGTTAACAGATGCAATGAAGACTGTAGATTTCAAAGTCTTTTCGGATCCGGCCAATAGCCCGAAGGGCCGCGTCGTTGGCCTCCGTGTGCCGGGCGGTGCTGCGATCAGCCGGGGAGAGATCGACTCCTACACGGAGTTTGTGAAGATCTATGGTGCCAAGGGGCTTGCCTGGATTAAGGTCAATGAACGGGCAAAGGGGCGCGATGGTTTGCAGTCGCCGATTGTGAAGAATCTTCATGATGCGGCGGTAGCGGCGATTCTTGAGCGTTCGGGCGCGCAAGATGGTGATCTGATCTTTTTTGGCGCCGATACGGCCAAGGTCGTTAACGATGCAATTGGGGCACTGCGCTTAAAAGTTGGCCATAGTGAGTTTGCAAAGCAAAATCACTTGTTCGAGGCGGGCTGGAAGCCCCTCTGGGTCATTGATTTTCCGATGTTTGAGCACGACGAGGAGGATAATCGGTGGGTCGCGGTTCATCATCCCTTTACGGCACCGAAAGATGGGCACGAACATCTTATGAATACCGATCCTGGTCAGTGTGTTGCAAAGGCCTATGATCTTGTGCTCAATGGATGGGAGCTGGGTGGCGGGTCAGTCAGGATTCATCGTGAGGAGGTCCAGAGCACCGTCTTTCGTGCCTTGAAGATTGGACCTGAAGAGGCGGCTGCAAAATTTGGATTCTTACTCGATGCTCTGCAGTACGGCGCCCCTCCGCACGGGGGGATCGCTTTCGGTCTTGATCGGATTGTCACTCTAATGTCGGGGGCAGAAAGTATCCGGGATGTTATTGCTTTCCCAAAGACTCAGCGCGCTCAGTGTCTGTTGACGCAAGCCCCATCTGCGGTCGATGACAAGCAGCTTCGCGAGCTCCATATTCGTCTTCGCGAAGCGCCGAAAATCGCAGTCTGAGTCCGATGATTGCAGCCCTCGTTTATGCCGCGTTAGCGGTGGCGATCGGTTCTGCACTCGGGCTGATGCGCGGTCCGGCGGCGATTATGGCGAACCCTGCATTTCTGCTGCTGACTTACGGGTTTGTCGCACTCATCATTTTTTTAGTTCGTCGATTCTATGGCTTTCCGCGGATCCGAGAGCTCGCCCGATCGCGGCAATGGCTGACTGCCTTTGGTATCGCCATCAGTACGAGCGTGGTCGTAGCCCTCTCGGAGTTCACGCTCTTATGGGCGATGCCCTCCACTGGAGCTTGGGTGGCGGGAATGACACTGGGCCTCGTCTTGGTTGGCGCCTGGATTGAACGGGATGCAAGCCTACCAGGCGCTAAAATCGCCGTCTTATTGCTCTATGTCGCCTCTTCGCTAACGGCAATCTCAACCTTATTGACAAACCTTCCGCCTGCAAGTTTCTGGGTGGTCAGTGCGATTATTCCCGCCTGGCAGGCAAGGCGACTCGTTGGCCGAGGAGAACTGGAAGCCTCCTTTCGAATGCTCAACGCATCGACGCGTCTTTTCGTTGCGGTTCTTGTCGTCGCGCTCTGGCTTCCGGCTCTACTGCTTTACCGTTAGAAGCCGAGAAATGCCTTCCCCGAGACGATCCTAATGGCGGGCACAAAAATACCGGAGTCTGTACTGGTGTTGATCCATACTGCGGCCCTTGACGTTTTGCTGTTGGAGCGCGCGGATCATCCTGGATTCTGGCAGTCGGTAACCGGTAGTCGGGATTCTTACGACGAGCCGCTAGCCCATACTGCGGCCCGCGAACTCGCTGAGGAAACTGGGATTACGGTAAGTCCGATGTCGTCGAGGCCGATTATCGATTGGAACTTTCAACAGGTCTATGAAATTTATCCTCACTGGCGACATCGTTACCCAGANGGAATTACTGAGAATATCGAGCATGTATTCAGTGTCTGCGTTGACCGCACCATNCCCATTGTTTTGGCGCCGCGTGAGCACACGCGATATCAGTGGTTGCCTTGGCCAGAGGCTGCGGAATCATGTTTTTCNTGGAGTAACGCATCGGCGATTCGGGCGCTTGCAGAACGTTTCCGCCCATAAGCTCTGGAACTCCTATTGACCTCAATCCATCCAGTTAAACCGGCATGGTAGAGATTCGGTCTTCGCTCGCGATCTTAGAGGGCTCACGGGAGTTTTTTCCAGCCTTGATCGCGGCAATTGATCGTGCACAAGAAACAATCTATCTCGAGTCCTATCTGATTCGTGATGATACNGATACACGNGCAGTACTCGATGCACTGATTGCTGCCCGCCAGCGTGGGGTTGCTGTCTTTTTGCTGCTCGATGGGTTTGGCTCTGTTGATGCGGCGACATGGGTTAAGACTCTGCTAGTCCCGGCCGGCGTTGAGGTGGAGTTCTATCGGCCAGGAGTCCGTTGGCTAGCCCCAAAAACCTGGCGACGATTACATCGTAAGCTAGCGTTNATTGATGAGACCATTGGTTTTGTGGGCGGCATCAATCTGGTTGGGGATTATTTCGACGAGACAAAGGGNCGGCTCGAACACCCTCGNCTTGATTTCGCGGTNCAGGTTACGACGTTTCGAGCACTTAGGGCAATCTCTCATGTGATGCGCAGAACGTGGTGGCGTGTGAGTCTACGTAACACCTTGCGAGGCAGNGTAGGTAGGCTCTTGGAGACGGATCAACGTGACGCCGAGATGGGACGGGTTCGGGAGGCCTGGAGAAAAACCCGNAGACATCTACGCTGGCGGGGCCCGCCAGTTAGGAAGAGCGCATCATTTCGCGCTCGTCTCTTGCTGAGAGACAACCTGAGATTTCGCCGAAAAATTGAACAATGGTATCTCTGGCGGATTCTTTTGGCCCAGCGTGAGATTCTCATTGCCAATGCCTACTTTGTTCCTACCTATCGATTCCGGGCCGGATTGATTAAGGCTGCAGCCCGCGGTGTACGGGTCAGGCTCTTAATCCAAGGCAACAGTGATCAGTGGTGGACCCACTGGGCAACCCAGGCCCTCATCGAGGAGTTACACACCGCAGGGGTCGAAATTTATTACTACTTACCCGGTATTTTGCATGCCAAGGTAGCGGTGATCGATGATGCAATTACAGTTGGATCATCGAATATCGATCCGTTCTCATTGATGTTATCGCTTGAGGCGAACCTGGTTGCTGAAGATACGATCATCGCAAGTCATTTACGTGAGCGGCTTGAGTCCGCGATCGGCCAGGCGATAAGGCTCGAGACAGTGCGTGTTACACCGCGAGGTGCTCTCCGATCAGTTATCCGTAAAATAGCACTGACCATGGTACTGATGGCCCTGCGAATTTTTGCAAGCTTTAGCCGAACGGGCTACGAAGTGCATTAATGATCTCGCGTGTTTACGGTATCGACTTTAGTTCGGCTCCCACCCCCAGAAAGCCGATCACGATTGCCATTGGGGAACTGGCTGGAACTGAGTATCAACTCCAGCAGGTTGTTGAAGTGGGCGATTGGAGTCAGTTTGACGACTTTTTAAATCACCCTGGACCCTGGCTCGCAGGATTTGATCTTCCGTTTAGTCTTCCACGTGCATTAATCGAGCATTACCGCTGGCCGACACAATGGCCTGTATTTATTCGTTGGTATGGCCAACAGCCAAGGGCCGAGTTGAGGCTGGCATTTAAGATGTTTTGTGATGCTCGACCCGTGGGTAACAAGTTTGTGTACCGCAAGACAGATCGGCCGGCCGGATCAAGCCCCGCAATGCGATGGACGAACCCGCCGGTCGCCTGGATGTTACATGCGGGCGCTCCGCGAATACTGCACGCGGGCCTCCATCTGCCGGGGCTTATGGAGGGAATAGACGCCCCGGCACAGAGGCGAATCGCACTAGAAGCTTATCCCGGCTACACCGCGAGAAAAATTACTCGGCACTCCTATAAGAGTGATGATCCGGGCAAACACACGCAAGAGCGCCGCGATGCTCGTCGAGCGATCGTAAATGGGTTGCTCGATACCGGGTTATCCAGTGGCCTTAATGTGGGCCTTGGGGTGAGCCGCGCCTGGAAGCAAAAGCTGATTGATGACCCCAAGGGGGACCTGCTTGACGCGGTGATTTGTGGGCTACAGGCGGCTCATGCATCGTTGGAGAAAAATTTCGGCTTCCCGGTTGACATCGATCCGCTGGAGGGCTGGATTGCATCAGTACCTCCACCTGCACAGGACTATGATGCTCGACAAGACCTAGATGCATGAAATGGGAACGGTGATCAGACCGCGATAAGATGAGCCTATGCGACATTTTCCGGCACCCGAACGACCAACAAAGACTTTCCCTCTGCCTCCGGGTGCCCCGCGTGGAGAATGGCAGACTCTAAAAACACTTGTGCCCTATCTGCTGCAATACAAGTGGCGGGTCGTGATCGCATTGACATGTTTGGTTCTCGCTAAAGTTGCAAACGTTGCGGTACCGGTAGTTCTAAAAGACATTGTGGATCTGGTCAGCGTTAATCCGATTGGTGCAACGATCGCAGTCCCCCTAGGACTAGTTCTGGCGTATGGCGCCCTAAGGGTCTTGACGACTCTTTTTACAGAGTTACGTGAGGTCGTATTTGCGCGTGTAACTCAGCAGGCAGTACGCCGAATTGCCTTACAGGTATTTGAGCATCTCCACGCACTGTCCTTACGGTTTCATCTTGATCGGCAGACCGGGGGATTGACCCGCGACATTGAGCGGGGTACCCGGGGTGTATCGAGTCTCGTGTCGTTTACGTTGTACTCAATCCTACCGACCGTAATCGAGGTATTTATGGTGCTCGCCTGGCTCGTCGTTTATTACGAGATCTGGTTTGCGGTCATTACGGTTGTTGCGTTAACCGTTTATGTCCTCTACACCATTGCAGTCACCGAATGGCGCACAAACTTTCGTCGGGTTATGAATGATCTTGACTCACGCGCCAATACCCGCGCAGTGGATTCATTACTGAATTACGAAACAGTCAAATACTTCAACAACGAAAAATTCGAGTCCCAGCGATATGATCAGAGCATGGCCCGTTGGCAAGAGGCTGCAATTAAAAGCCAGACCTCATTGTCGGTACTAAATGTCGGTCAATCACTGATTATTGCGGCGGCTGTAACACTCATGGTCTGGCGTGCGACTCTGGGTGTTATTGAGGGGAGGATGACCCTGGGAGATCTAGTGCTCGTCAATGCTTTTATGATTCAGCTCTATATTCCATTGAATTTTCTCGGCGTTCTCTACCGAGAAATTAAGCAAAGTCTTGCGGACATGGAGCGAATGTTTGGTCTTATGGCGCAACATCGTGAGATTGATGACAACCCAGATGCCAAGCCCTTGGTCGTGCGCGGGGGGGAGGTCGTATTTCAGGGGGTCTCATTTGCTTATGATGCAGCCCGCCCAATCCTTAGGAATGTCGATCTTAGGCTGCCTGCAGGGCAGATCACGGCAGTTGTCGGGTCATCGGGGGCGGGTAAGTCAACCTTATCGCGCCTTCTCTATCGTTTCTATGATCTTGAACAGGGGGCAATACGAATCGATGGCCAAGAGATTCGATCGATCACCCAGTCGTCATTGCGGGCAGTCATTGGAATTGTTCCGCAGGATACGGTGTTGTTTAACGATACCCTTGAATACAACATNCGATATGGTCGGCCTGATGCCTCCGATGATGAGATTCGGGCGGTTGCGGAGGCGGCCCATTTGACGCGTTTTATTGCGTCTCTGCCCGATGGAATGCAGACTCGGGTCGGTGAGCGCGGGTTGAAGTTATCGGGCGGCGAGAAGCAGCGGGTCGCAATCGCGAGGGCCTTATTGAAGCGACCAGCCCTTTTGATTTTTGACGAGGCCACCTCCGCCTTAGATTCGGAGTCTGAAAAGGCGATTCAGGCCGAGTTAATGGAGGTCTCAAAAGGCAGAACGACGCTGGTGATTGCCCATCGGCTATCGACCATTGTGGATGCCGATCAGATCGTGGTCTTAGAGAATGGTCAAATTGTTGAGCACGGTCGGCATGCGGAATTGCTGGGCCGGCGAGGCCGTTATGCAGAACTCTGGGAATTGCAGGCGCGGGAGGCGCGCGCGATCGCCCATTAGTACTTTCCCCTAGTTGTGGGTTTCGATTTGACGGGGTGATCAGACATGTCCTATAACACTAGGGGTAGCACATCCATTTTTTTAATTCTGAGGTGAGTTTATGAAAAAGCACATTGCCGCGNTCGCGGTGGGTTTAGTAGCACTCGGCGTATCCGGNGTTNCCGTTGCCGACACATTGGCGAAGGTGAAAGCATCTGGCGTGATCACGGTGGGACATCGTGATGCATCAATTCCTTTTTCTTACTACGATGACAAGCAGCAGCCCGTCGGTTATTCGATGGATCTCTGCAAGCGTATCGTAGAGGCTGTAGAGAAGAATGTTGGCCGCAAGCTCGAGGTGAAATATCAGCTCGTGACGTCTGCGAACCGAATTCCTCTCCTCGCCAATGGTACTGTCGATATGGAGTGTGGATCAACAACCAATAATGCGGATCGTCAAAAGCAGATCGCGTATGCACCGACGACGTTTGTAACTGCAAATCGAATCGTCTACAAGAAAAACTCGGGTATTAAGAAGCTTGCCGACTTGAAGGGCAAAACCCTGGTCTCGACGGCTGGCACGACCAATATCAAACAGGTCACAGAGCTTAACGCCGCCCAAAACCTCGGTATTAACATCGTGTCTGCCAACGGCCACTCTGAGGCTTTCCTGATGGTTGAAACAGGCCGGGCTGCCGCATTCGCCATGGATGACATTTTGTTAGCGGGTCTCGTTGCAAATTCAAAAGCACCGGGCGACTATGAAATCTCAGCCGAGGCATTGTCGGTTGAGCCCTACGGGATCATGGTTCGCAAAGACGATCCGAAATATAAGGCGGTAGTGGATGCAGCAATCAAGGATGTTCTCTCGACTTCCATGATTAATCGTATCTACGATCAGTGGTTCATGAAGCCAATTCCTCCTAAAGGCGTCAATCTGAATATTCCAATGAGCGCGAGCCTGAAGAAAGTGGTCGCCAAGCCCACTGATTCTCCAGATCCAAAGATCTATCAGTAAACGGAGCATCAACGTCAGACGGGAAGGGGAGCACACGTGTTCCCCTTTTCTTTTCTTGAATTCTGGGTATTGCGGGGTCTGATAGGGGTAGTCGTAGTGATCGGGTGGGCGGCTTTATCGAATAATTGATCGGGAAAAAAGAGTTTATGAATTACAACTGGAATTGGGGAATATTCTTTGAGCTAGAGCCTGGGGCATCGGGTACGTATCTCTCTTACCTGATTGGCGGCCTCGGTTGGACGCTCATCACGGCATTAATGGCATGGACGCTTGCGCTGATCCTCGGTGTTTTAGTGGGTACGCTGCGGACAACCGGCAATGCTACGGTCGAGCGGATTTGTTTCGGCTACACAGAACTCTTCCGCAATATCCCACTGCTGGTTCAGATGTTCCTCTGGTACTTTGTGCTCCCTGAGTTTCTGCCCGGAACACTCGGAACTTCTATGAAACAGATGTCGCCGCCATGGGCGTCGATGGTTCCAGCGGTACTCTGTTTGGGAATTTTTATGTCAGTCCGGGTAGCAGAGCAGGTTCGCTCTGGTATTCAATCTCTGCCCAAGGGCCAGCGAATGGCTGGCCAGGCCATTGGATTGACACAATTTCAGACCTATCGGTATGTCTTGTTGCCGATGGTCTTTCGAATCATTCTCCCCCCCTTAACGTCGGAATTCTTGAACACGATCAAGAACACGTCGTTGGCGCTGACCATAGGGCTGATGGAGCTCACGGCACGGGCGCGCGCCATGCAAGAATTCAGCTTTCAGGTCTTTGAGGCCTTTGCCGCGGCAACAATTATTTATCTGGTTGTGAATCTATTAGTCGTCTTGGCAATGCGACAGGTTGAGCGCAAGATACGAGTCCCAGGATTTATTGGTTCCCCGGGCCAGGTTCCACAGGCGGGGCATTAATCATGGGTTACGACTTTGACTTTGATGTAATTCAACGCTCCTGGGTCTATCTATTTCGGGATGGAATGACGTTTACCGTCACTCTAACCGCCCTTGCGATGTTGGGCGGAATTGCATTGGGAACAATACTGGCTCTGATGCGCCTGTCCTCGATCAAGATTCTGTCGGGCTTCGCGGGCGGCTATGTCAATCTCATGCGGTCGCTGCCGCTGGTATTGGTGATCTTCTGGTTCTTTTTTCTTGTTCCCTATGTTGGCGGCTGGATTAGTGGTAGCAGTCAGCCCATGAAGGTGGGTGCCTTTGCAAGTGCCTTAATCACGTTTACGCTATTTGAGGCGGCCTTCTATTGCGAGATTATGCGGGCGGGAATTCAATCGATTCCAAAGGGTCAGGTGGCGGCGGGTTATGCCGTCGGGCTAAATTATCGCCAGACGATGTCGTATATTGTCTTGCCTCAGGCGTTTCGGAATATGCTGCCGGTATTGCTGACACAGACCATCATCCTTTTTCAGGACACCTCCCTCGTCTATGTCATTTCGAGTACTGATTTTCTTGGCGCAGCATCTAAGGTTGCCAATCGGGATCATCGGCTTGTTGAGATGTACACCTTCGCTGCATTGGTGTACTTCGTGATCTGTTTTTCTGCATCGTTATATGTTCGTAGGCTTCAGGCTAGAATTTCCATTATTCGATGACTGATAACGCACAACACTATTCACCACAGGCCTGACTATGATTGAATTCAATAATATAAGTAAGTGGTACGGTAATGTCCAAGTGCTTCATGACTGCTCTACCTCGGTCGCCAAGGGGGAGGTTGTTGTGGTTTGCGGGCCATCGGGCTCTGGAAAATCGACGCTTATCAAGTGTGCAAATGGTTTAGAGCCTTTCCAGAAGGGCACGCTCACCTTTGATGGGGTGTCGGTGGGAGACCCCAAAACAGACCTGCCGAAACTGCGATCGCAGATCGGAATGGTCTTCCAGCATTTCGAGCTATTTCCGCATTTGTCGGTCATTGAAAACCTTACCCTCGGCCAGATAAAAGTGCTCGAACGATCTGCCGAGCAGGCTGATCAAAAGGCGCGCGCCCTGCTTGAGCGGGTAGGGATTACCGAGCATGCGGAGAAATTTCCGGGACAACTTCGGGTGGCCAGCAACAACGAGTAGCAATTGCGCGCGCCTTGGCGATGGACCCAAAGGCGATGCTGTTTGACGAGCCAACCTCAGCGCTTGATCCCGAGATGGTGACGGAGGTCTTAGATGTCATGGTAGCGCTCGCCAAGGAGGGCATGACAATGATGGTCGTTACCCATGAGATGGGGTTTGCTCGAAAGGTGTCCGATCGTGTCGTGTTCATGGATGCTGGCAAAATAGTGGAAGACTGCAAAAAAGAAGAGTTTTTCGGCGCCCCCCGCAGCCCTCGCGCGCAAGAGTTCCTCTCGAAAATTCTCAGCCACTAAGAAAGAAACGTTTTATGTCGACAATTCGAGTTGCGGCAATACCCGGCGACGGTATTGGTGTTGAAGTCATGCCAGAGGGCCTTCGGGTCCTCGATGAGGCTGCTCGGCGGTTTGGAATTCCGATCGCCATCGACCATTTTGATTTTGCCTCTTGTGATTACTACCTCAAGCACGGCGAGATGATGCCCATGGATTGGAAAGATCAGATTGGCCATCACAGCGCTATCTTTTTTGGTGCGGTTGGGTGGCCGGCGACGGTCCCAGACCATATCTCACTATGGGGCTCATTATTAAAGTTTCGTCGTGATTTTGACCAATACGTAAACCTTCGGCCCGTCCGTCTGATGCCAGGGGTCAGGTGCCCATTAGCAGGTCGTGGACCTGGGGATATCGATTTCTACGTGGTTCGTGAAAATACCGAAGGGGAATACTCCTCGGTCGGTGGAATCATGTACCCCAATACAGATCGAGAGATCGCGATTCAAGAGACCATTATGAGTCGTGTCGGCACCGATCGAATTTTGAAGTTTGCGTTTGAGCTTGCCCAGAAGCGGCCTAAACAACATCTAACCTCTGCGACAAAGTCTAATGGAATAGCCATCACAATGCCGTGGTGGGATGGCCGGGTTACGGAGATGGCGAAGTCGTTTCCTAGCGTCCGCGTTGATAAATATCACATTGATATTCTGACTGCGAATTTTGTCTTACATCCTGACTGGTTTGATGTGGTGGTCGCCAGTAATTTGTTCGGTGATATTCTGTCGGATCTCGGTCCGGCCTGTGCGGGAACGATTGGCATCGCGCCTTCTGCGAACCTTAATCCTGACCGCCACTATCCTTCCCTCTTTGAGCCCGTACATGGCTCAGCGCCCGACATTGCCGGTAAGGGCGTTGCTAATCCGATTGGTCAAATCTGGTCCGCCGCCATGATGTTGGATTTTCTTGGTTATCCTCAGGCGCATGATTTAATTCTCAGTGCGATTGAGGAAGTCCTAGCCTCTGGCCCAAAGACCCGAGATCTCGGCGGGTCTGCGAATACCCAAGATGTCGGCAAGGCGATCGCTAATGCAGTCGCAACGGCAACCCTCTAAGATCAGTATTAATGGCGTTTGAGTTATTACTTCGCGAGAGTTTTACGGCGGCAGTTGCCGCTGCGGACCCGCTTAAGATCGTTGCCTCTGAATTGCCGCAGCCACCTGCAGGGGGGCGCACACTTGTAGTGGGTGCCGGCAAGGCAGCTGCGAGTATGGCGGCAGCCGTCGAACAGGCCTGGCCTGAGCATGCACCACTGTCGGGGATCGTTATCACGCGCTATGCCCACGGCCTTCCCCTGACGCGTATAGCCTGCGTTGAGGCAGGCCATCCCGTTCCTGATCAGGCCGGTGAGCGGGCGGCCCTTGATATTTTGAATCAGGTTACAGCCCTCACGAAAAATGATCTTTTGATTGTCTTGGTATCGGGGGGCGGCTCCAGCCTCTTAGCCTTGCCCGTTGACGGGATCACCATGACCGATCTAAAGAGTCTGACGCAACAGCTTCTCAAGTCAGGCGCACCAATTACCGAGATGAATATCGTACGCAAACATCTCTCAAAGATTCAGGGAGGGCAGCTGGCGCTTGCATCTCAGGCACCGGTTGTAGCCTTGGTGATCTCTGATGTCGTGGGCGACGATCCGTCGGCGATTGCATCGGGCCCTTGCTCGCCAGACCCATCAACCTACGCCGACGCGCTTGCTGTCTTAGCGCGCTGGCGCGTTTCGCCACCAGAATCAATTGCGAAGCATCTTTATGCGGGCCGGGATGGCCGAATTGCCGAAACGCCAAAGCCGGGAGATCCTCGTTTAGCGCATGCCAAAACCACTCTAATCGCCACGGCACACGCGAGCCTTCAGGCGGCAGCATCTGTATTTTCACAGGCCGGTATTCGCCCCATTCTGCTGGGTGATTCAGTCACCGGAGAGGCACGAGATGTTGCCCAGGTCTATGGGTCTTGGATCCGTGAATTGGTCCGTTTCCCTGATTCGGCATTTAATCTTCCGGTTGTCTTAATTTCAGGTGGAGANTGCACGGTTACCGTCCGGGGTCAAGGCCGGGGTGGGCGCTGCGTTGAATTTCTGCTGGCGTTATCAATCGTTATCGACGAGTTGGGTGTCGCAGGCCATGTTGCGGCGGTTGCAGCCGATACCGATGGTATCGATGGAGTCAGTCCGCATGCAGGGGCAATTCTCCAGCCAGATACGGCTATACGGGCAAGACAGCTGGGGATTTCCTGCCGGGATTTACTTGACGATAATAATGGCTTGGGGTTGTTTGAGCCGCTTGGTGACGTGATCACCACCGGACCAACGCGNACTAATGTGAATGACTATCGAGCAATCATCGTATTTTGAAACCGCAGACCCTGATCATTACTCGGCCAGATGATTGGCACTTACATCTCCGAGATGGCAAGGCGATGGCATCTGTATTGCCCTATACAGCCCGACAGTTCGCCCGAGCAATCGTTATGCCGAACTTAAAGCCTCCCATCACAACAACGGTGATGGCTGTGGATTACGCGAAGAGAATTCGAGCAATGCTTCCGGCCAGCATGGTCGATGAGGGTTATACCTTCGAGCCGCTCATGACCCTTTACCTCACGGACCTTACCTTGCCCGAGGAGATTCAGCGCGCCTATGAGAGTGGGGTTGTCAAGGCTGTAAAACTATATCCAGCGGGAGCGACAACTAACTCTGATAGCGGGGTCACCGACCTAAGACGTTGCTCAGCTGCCCTAGACGCTATGCAGAGACTGCAGATTCCGCTCTGTATCCACGGCGAAGTCACTGGGGTCGGTATCGATGTCTTTGATCGAGAGCGGCTTTTTATTGATCAGGTACTTGCCCCCCTGCGGAGAGACTACCCGAGCTTAAAAATTGTGTTCGAGCACATTACGACTCAGGAAGCCACTGATTTTGTTCGTGAGACATCCGGGCCAATTGCCGCAACGATTACCCCTCAACATTTATTGTATAGCCGTAATGCCCTCTTTGAAGGAGGCGTTCGCCCCCACTGGTACTGCTTGCCCATTCTTAAACGGGAGCATCATCGACAGGCGTTACTGCGGGCAGCAACGAGTGGGAACCCGAAATTTTTTCTAGGAACGGATAGCGCACCCCACGAGAAGTCGGCGAAAGAGTCTGCCTGTGGCTGCGCGGGATGTTTCTCCGCACCCTATGCATTAGAGTTGTATCTCCAGGCATTTGAAGAAGTCAGCGCGGTTGATCGATTTGAGGCGTTTGCTAGTTTTTTTGGAGCGGATTTCTATGGCCTCGAAAGAAATACGGAACGGGTAATTCTAAGGAGATCCGAGCAAGTCATCGAGGAGTCTCTGTCGTTTTCGGATGGTCAGATTGTGCCGCTGGCTTCAGGCCAGACGCTCGATTGGAGCTTCCAGGGTCTGGTTAACTAAACTATTAGTTTTCGCTACTTGGCGATAAGCTTGCAAGCAGCGTGTTGAGTGATTCGAAACGAATTGGTTTCGAGAGATGAGTATCAATACCCGCAGCCTTTGATGCCGAGATGTCATGGTCGAAGGCGTAGCCCGAGATTGCAATAATGACGGCATGTCGTGAAGCACTTGCGACGCCACGTATCTCTGCTGTCGCAGCCCGTCCATTCATATCGGGCAAGTCAATATCCATACAAATTACGTCATATTTCGTTTTGGCTGCTTTCTGGATTGAATCGTGACCGGTGGCGGCTTGGGCGACCTGATGTCCGAGATGTTCAAGCCAGCGGACAAGGATTTCACGGTTGGTCGCAATGTCATCAACGACCAGGATTTTCAGCGTGGGTGAGGCCTTCCCGGCGGTATCGGTCGGTACGGCAACCAAGGTCTTTGCAATCGATAGCGGCACTGGTTCTTGTATGGCCTGCTCAAATGGAATAACAACCATGACGTGTGTGCCGACATGGAGTGCAGAGTTAAGGCTAATCGTCCCGCCCATCGCCTCGGTGAGTGCGCGGGTGACTGAGAGGCCTAGCCCACTTCCCCCGTACCGAGCAGAGATTGATGTTTCTGCTTGCTCAAAGCGCCCGAAAACAATCTCTTGTTGTGCCTGAGTTAGGCCGATTCCCGTGTCCCTTACAACAAGCTCTAGAGCTAGAGGTGGACTCGGGATTGCCGACTGCTGGGTAACCCCACCTCCGTCTGCGCAGTGAATCGACAGCTCTACCGAGCCCTGCGATGTAAATTTAATTGCATTTGAGAGGAGGTTTCTAAGAATCTGGCCTAATCGCAGCTGGTCGCCGATGATTGCGAGGTCACTGTGGAAAGCAAGATGAGCATTAAATTCAATGCCTTTCTGAACTGCAAGTGGTCTAAAAATATCAAGATTCATTTCGATCACATCGGTGAGTCGAAACGGTTTTTTCTCCAGGCGAAGGCGGTTCTCTTCAATCGCAGAGAGATCTAGAATATCGTCAACCAAAACCTGAAGATCTTTAGCACATCGAATGATCTGGTCGATATCATAGCGGTCTTTTCCGGACGAAAGACGCGCCTTGAGCAGTTCAGAGTGGCCGAGTAGGCCATTTAGTGGCGTTCGAATCTCATGGCTCATGTCAGCAAGAAAGCGTGTTTTCGCCTGGTCAGAAGACCGTTGCGCTTCCATGGTTTGAATGAGCTGGTTGGTCACCGATCCGAGAATATGAAACTCCTTCGGCATCGGCTCGCTGAGATTGACCCGACCACCGTGCTGTGCAATTTGATTGATTTCAGTAACAAGCTTCTGAACAGGTCGAAGTGTTTTTCTGATCAGGGCAAGGCTGCCAACGATAAAGATCAGGCTAACGAGCGTGATTAAGGTCCATATACCCGCGTTGATCGGACCTGCCATGACTGCGGTCTGATCAATTGGCAGTCGAATGAGTGTGACCCAGCCAAGCTGATGATCATCCCCATAGCCCGAATTTCTTGTGTAGCCGACGAGGTAGGTCTGCTGGTCTGGCCAGACCTCCTTTGTCCATCCTGTTTTACCGAGGTTGGCCTGTTGGAAGCTTGATTGGGCCTGTAGGCTTGTTTTTTCTAATTCCGAGGCAAGCAGTCTTGGGGTTCCGTCTGGGCCTGCGACAATAATTTCCGCGCTACGTTGTCGTTGTAATGATTCGGAAAAGCGGCGATGCTGGGCGACTAACCAATCCCAGCTGAGATGTGCGCCAAGCACACCAATGAGCCTGCCGTCCTGATGAACGACTGGGGCGGTTACATCGATAAATCGCCAGGGAGTTTCCGATTGGCGTTTGGGCAGATAGGGTTCTAAAAGCCGCGCCTCATGGACATCAATACTAGTGGGCTGGCGAAGGCCTTTTTGAAACCACTCACGCTCGCGCACGCTCTGATTTAATAGAATTTTTTGGCTTGCGGCGATGATTGAACCTTCGGGGCTGGCAAATCCTACCCAAGTGTATTCCGGGATCGTGCGTTGGATTGCGTTAATCCAGATGGCGAGTCTGTCTGGATTGTTCTGCAAGTCTAGTTCTGCGAGTAGGGCGGCTCGGGATTTGATGTCGACTAGTTTTTTGCCGATCGTGAGGTCTACAATTTCAGAGAAGTATCGGGCTTCGGCAGCGAGTTTATTGCCTTCCTCTGCGTGAATATTGTTATCTACGGATTGGGACGTCAGGATGCCGACGACGGATAGAACCGTAATGATTGGGATCACCGCAAAAGCAAGAAGCGTCTGTTGGATCGGCCGACCCCGAAGCATGCCCCCGATATCCTGATAACTCCGGGGGATTCGAGATTTTTTATTTTTCATAATTAGATCTAATTATTATGAATTGTTGATTGTATGCTGTTAGCCTGCAAACCCGCTATGATTGGCAGCACGAAGTGGGTCGGGCGATCGCTGCTGCTTTGCAGGAGAGGAAGGTCCGGACTCCAAAGGAAGGGGTGACGGCTAACGGCCGTACGCAGCAAGTATCCGTAAGGGTGCCCAAGGCGAGGAACAGGGCCACAGAGACGAG
>JGI24766J26685_10000166_pt1 | contig 17091 bp, 18 predicted proteins | sample SanBayMetagenome_FD_26685 | JGI IMG/M metagenome (IMG submission 26685)
ATGAAACAAGATCTTAACAATGATGGAAAGGTAACTATGCAAGAGAAAATTCTAGCAGCGTTAGCAAGCTATGGTCGTCACTTTTTGGGTGCAGCCATTGCTCTTTACATGACTGGAAATACTGACCCAGGAGACTTAATCAAGGGTGGTATTGCAGCCATTTTGCCAGTAATTCTTAAAGCGCTTAATACTAATGAGCCAGCTTTTGGATTTACTAAGAAGTAAATTTAACAAGTAATTAGGATGGCTCCTATGCTAAAATGAGCATAGGAGTTTTCCTATTTAGGAGATTTAGCAAATGGCAGGACAAAGAAATTTTGAAGTAGATCAAAATACTACTTTTACTTTTACAGTTGAATATAAGGACAATGACGGTGACCCTATTGTGCTTACTAACTGTTCTGCAAAAATGCAGGTTCGTGATACAAAGGGTGGCAGCAAATTAGCCTTTTCTCTTACTTCTCCATCTGGCGGAATAATTATTGATGAGCCTAATGGAAAATTGACTATTAAGATGACTCCAACTCAAACAAATAAATTATTTTATCCAAAGTCTTCGTATGACATTATGTTGACTGATAGCAATCTAAATAAAACAAAATTGCTTGAAGGATTTATTAGTCTAAGTAGATCGGTAACATTATAATGCCTATTACAAATAATAATAATAATCCTACGGTTGTAGTAACAGAACAGGTAAACAAGGTTCTTGTTGCCTCCCCTGGTCCACAGGGTCCCCGTGGAAAAACTATTTTAAATGGCAATGGTGCCCCAGCAGACAATTTGGGATTTGATGGAGACTTTTATTATGACAAAGAAACAACAAGATTTTATGGACCAAAGCCACTAGATGGCTCTTGGGCTGGAGCAAACAACTTCCTTTTAAACAGGGAATATTTCCTTGATTTCTCTTGGGAAATGGCTCAGTTGGTAGGCCCAGTAAATGGGGTTTATTCTATTGAAATTGATCATGGGCTAGGATTTCATCCAAACGTCACGGTAAAAACAAGTGGCGGAGATATATTAGAAACAGGAATAGACTATAATAGTATTAATAAAATAACACTGATAATGGCTCAACCATTCTCAGGGACAGCATATCTGTCTTAGAGGAGCAAAGTAAATGGCAAGAAAATTTGTAGTTAGTATTGATCTTAACAGAAATGAACTTATCAATGCTAAAATTCACAACTTACCTGCGGCCCCAACACTATATACACTTGGTCAGATTTACTACAATACAACTGATAACAAGATGTATTACTACAATGGGCTGGAAGCACCTAATGGTCCATGGATGCCAATGTCTGGCTCCGAAGAGGTTATTCAAGATGTAATCTATAGCACTCTTCAAGAGGGCGAGGGCATAGATCTTTCCTATAATGATCCAGCAGGAACTTTAACTATATCAGTAGAAGATGCTAGCACATCAAATAAAGGTGCCGCATCATTTAATTCAGATGACTTTAATGTAAACACTGGACATGTAGAACTTGAAGACACAGTTGTAAAATCTGTAACAACAGATTCTGGCGCACTAACTCCTTCATCACACGGAATATCAATTCTAGGCGGAGAAGGAATTGATGTAACCCATACTGGAACATCAATTACTGTAGCTGGAGAAGATGCATCTACAACAAATAAAGGTGTGGCTTCTTTTGCAACAGCAGACTTTAATGTAACATCTGGCGCAGTATCGATCAAAAACGTAGACCTTGGCTCACAAACCACTGGTAATTACGTTGCCACTATTGCTGGAACAGAAAATGAAATTACAGTAAGTGGTTCTGGATCAGAAACCGCAGCAGTAACAATAGGATTACCAGATAACGTAACTATCACAAATAACTTAAATGTTGGTGGAGACCTAAACGTATCTGGATCAATTAACTCTGTTAATACCACTCAAGTTAATATATCTGATAACTATATTAACCTTAACAGCGATATGCCAGAAGAGAATACTCCTTCTGTAGATGCTGGAATTAAAGTCCATCGTGGAATAGAAGCAGATGTTGACATAAAATGGAATGAAACGTCAAATGAGTGGCAACTAACAAATGATGGATCAAACTACTATGGAATAACAAGAAAGTTTTCTAGTGTACTTTCAACTTCAGCAACAACATATATGGTTGCTCATAACTTAAATACTAGAGATGTTGTTGTTCAGATATACGAAACTGGATCTCCATATGCTCAAATAGAAGCAGATGTTGAGCACACTAACTTAAATGAAATTACAATAAAGTTTGCAGTTGCTCCTTCAGCAGGAGAATATAGGGTGGTTGTAACAGGATAATGGCAATTAAATATAAGGTCCCTTTAAATTTAGCTGGAATAGCAACAGATCCATCTAATCAACCAATTGGAAGTATTTACTATAATACTGTAAGCAATAAGATAAGAGTATTGACAGATATTGGATGGCAAAATGCATCTGTAGATTTAACTGCAGCTGGAAATACTTCTTACTACTCACCCCTTGCCCCTTCTGATGTTCAGGGCACAGACGGAGATGTTTACTTTGACACACAAACTTTAACAGTTTATAGAAAGCTAAATGGAACATGGGGATCTGGAACAGAAGTAAACGTTTACGTAAAGGCAGAAGTTGATCAATTAATTTCAGATGTGGAGGCTTTAGCTCTTGCTGGGCTATAAAATAATATGACACTAAATTTTTCTAATATTGAATCTGTAATATCAAACCGAATAGGTGCTTTAACAGTTACAGTTACCGCCGCATCTTCAAACGGAACAACCGTAACATATATTGCAAATAACAATTTTTCTGCTGGCCAATCAGTTAGTATAACTGGTCTTTCAACCGCAGCTTTTAATTTACAAAATGTAAGTATAGCTTCTGCAAACACAACACAGTTTACGGTAACAAGCTCTGCAACTGGAACAGCTGTTACTGGAGCAAGTGGCTCAGCCGTTATCAATATTGATACGAAGGAACTGCTTTTGCAGATGAAAGCAATTGAGTCTGCAACAACAAACCTATCACTTGGCAAAGTTGTTTCAGAAGGTATTTTTCAGCAAGCTTCTCTTACATCAATTGCAAATCAGATAAATGCAGATATTGCAGATTTTCAAGATGACATTCAAAGTCTTTATGACGCAATAAATAATGCTGGAAATGTTACTGTTGGATCAACACAAACAATTACTGGTCAAAAAACAATAACTTCTCCAATTCTTACTGGAACACCAACGGCTCCAACTGCAGCTGCTGGAACAAATACAACACAAATAGCAACCACAGCCTTCGTAATATCTGAAGTCTCTACTGGTATATCTAATTTAATAGCTTCTTCACCTGCTCTATTAAATACATTACAAGAATTAGCGGCAGCTATAAATAATGATCCAACATTTTTTACTACAGTTGCTAATGGACTATCTACAAAAGCACCAATTAATAGTCCAACGTTTACAGGAACAGTAACACTACCTTCTGGAACATCTGGTGCAAATTTAATTAATATTCCAAATTCTGCTTTAACTAACTCGTCTATGACGATAAATGGAACATCAATTTCTTTAGGAGGCAGCGGAAGCACATATCCAAACCAGACCTCAAATTCTGGCAAATTTTTAACCACGGATGGCTCATCTGCAGCTTGGGGAACACCATTTTATCAGGTTATAGAGCAAGACAATACTCCAACTGTAAGCCAAAGACTTAAGTTGAATTTTGTCGGGGCTACCGTTACAGATGACTTGACTAATAACCGCACAACAGTTACAATTAATTCATCTGGGGGCATGAGCGGGTATGCTCTCGTCAAACAAGTTGAAGCAATAACAGGAATACAAATTCTATAGGAATAGGGGTACAATATGCCAAATTATACTAGTTTATCATCACAGATAGACGCAGTTAAATCAGAAATTACTGCTAGTTTAGCAGCAAGCGTTTATAGCGCTCAGGATTTAGTTTTCGTTGCTTCAGCACTTAAAACATTAGGCGGAATGCTAGGAGTCGATGACATTGTTCAGGCTTCTGCAGATGCACAAGATTCACTCTCTGGACTAGTTTCAGATATTTTAGACGGTTCAGCTCCAGCAGTTGCTGGTCAACTTTATGTAGGAGATGCTCCACAAGCATGGAATACATCAGCAGATCTTACAAACCCAGTAGCAGTTTTCAGATATGATTCTGGTACAAATGATTCATCTTTTGCTCAGGTAGCATTTAATAATGATGACCCAACTTCTTCAACAGATATAATTGTTTACTCTTCTAACGGTAACGATACATCTGGTTGGACAGGTATGGGTATGACAGGAAATGCATTTGACGATGCAACATTTGGAATTACTGGTCCACATGATGGATATATTTTTACATCAGCAAAGGCTCCTTTAACAGCAACAATTACTAATAAGGGCCTAGCATCAAACGTTGCTACAATTACAACTTCGGCAGCACATGGATTTACAACTGGAAAAACTGTAAAAATCGAAGGTGTTGATTCAACATTTAACGGAACTTATGAGATTACAGGAACTCCAACAACAGTAACATTTACATACGCAAAAACTGCTTCTCCAGTTTCAACTACATCAGCAAGCGGATCAGCAACGATGTACTTTGGAAAAGGAAATTTGGTATTAGCAACAGACAGCACTGGTTCAGAAAATGCAATTATTATTGCAGCTGGAGGATATGCCTCTGGAGATACACAGGTTGCAATTGTTCCAAATGTCAGCGTTCACGTTGAAATTCCAACCCCATCAGTAAGCCCATCAACTGGAGCAGTTACTGTTGTGGGTGGAGTAGGAATTAATGGTGATCTTAATATTGCTGGAGATGTTAATATTAACGGTACAATCTCATTTGCAGGAGGCGGAACCACAGTTGTTTCTGAGAATCTTGCAGTCACAGATCCAGCAATTTTCGTAGCAAATGGAAACACTGGAAACCTAGTAGACCTATCATTTGTAGGAACATATACAGTGGGTGGAAATACTAAGTATACAGCACTATCTAAGGATGCAACAGACGGAGTTTGGAAGCTTGCTTCTAATATAACAACTCAGCCAACCACTACAATTAACTATGCAGAAGCTGGCGTAACTCTAGATAGATTGCAACTAGATCAAGTAATAATTAATTCAGCACCAACAATAAATTCTCATGCAACAACAAAACAATATGTAGATGCTCAAGAGTGGAACAATACAGTTCTAAGCTTAGCATTAGCAATATAAATAAGGCTAACGGAGGTAAAAAATGCCAACTAATAACATGAAAAGACTCTCGAGAGGGTCTTTGACAACATCAGAAACAACACTGTATACAACACCATCAGGTGGACAGGCAGTTGTTACTAATATTGTTTTAACAAATACAACTAGCTCTGCTATTACAGCAACAATAAAGCTTGGTACACACGAAGTTCTAAATGCATCTTCCGTTGCTGCTAATGGAGTCCTAGCATTCGATCTTCGCCAAACACTGGAGAGTGCAGAAGCTATTTCTGGATTTGCTTCAGCTGTGGGCTTAAAAGCACACATTTCTGGCGTGGAGGTAACAGCATAAAATGGGTATCTTAACATTAAATAATCAGTCGGGAGAATCTGCAGCTGGTAGTATTCTATATAGCTTTACACCAGAAGCAGGCGCAGAGTACACCACACCACTTTGCACCGAAGACGCTATCTATAAATTTGCTGTAAACTTTACAGACACAGAATCAAATAACGGCGTGGTAATTGAAATTTATGCTGTTGGAAACAATACTGTTCCAGTTAGCACAATTTCACTATTTTCAGATGAACCATACGCATTCCCATCCCCTATTGGAAAAATTCGTGTGCTTTCTGCTGGAAACTCAAGTGCAGGAAACTATCGTGACGATAGAACGACTTTAACAATATCACGTAGCGTAAAGGTAGCACCAAATAGAACATCAACAAATAACGATGGATTTGGAGATATCTTTGTTCACGTAGAAGCTCACAATGACTGGACAGAAAGCGGATCAACTAGATCTGGTTATGGCTGGGGAGATACTCGACGTTGGCAGGGATGGTCTTATAACTGGAACTACACTGGCGTATATAGAATTGCTCGCTCTGGTGAGCAGGCATCTATTAGATGGCAATATAAGCCACACACTTCACAGACATGGCAGAACCTTGCTAATTTCCCATCAGACCCAGAACTTGGATCATCTACTAGATTTACTCAGGGGGAAATCTACGATACAGAAAACTTTACTTACGTAATTTTCCGTTGCGATACTACAACTACTTCACAAACAGTATCTAATACTGTAGATAATACGACAGTATATAGTGGAAATTTTAACGTATATTTAGCACGTTATAACAAGAGCGGTAACACATGGAACATGCTTGGAGCATATGCTATAACAACTTATGGTAACCCATCATTTACAGTGGGACCACGTAAGTTCTTTATCGCACAGGATAACTCAGGAATCTCTTACTTGTTCCCATACGGAACATCAAATGAGAGAACTTCTAATACATTCTTTAGATATAATCTAACAACTGGAGCTAGAAGCCAGGCATCAGATGCCGCTAATCCATGGAATGACGGCGCCTTTATTGGTACTGGACTTACAGGAAGCACATCAGCATTCTTTGCTAGCCCAACAAATACTGGAGTTACTGGAGCAGATACCTCTACAAGAGATTATGTTTCATATAATCCTCTAACAAATACATGGACAGTTGTTGCTGCTCCATCAAGAGTTGGAGAAGCTTCTGCTTATAACAGAGGTGGAACTCCGTTTAGATATAGTTCAAATGAGGTCGGCCTTATTGGACGTAGAACATATACTACAAACAACGTGGCTCCTTCATCAACAGATAGATATTATGGACGTAGACTATGGACTTATAATGTATCAACAGCAACATGGACAGATAGATCAGCAGATCTAGGAGATTTTTATCCTCATATCATGAGACCATCTGATTCAGTAGTTAATGATATGAGAGCATTCCAGCCACAATCTTCTGATTGGGATGGAAGATTCTTAACATTCCTTCCTGGAGATTCTCAAACCTCAAGAGGAAATTATCAGTATGTAAATACTAAGAGACCAAGAAGAGTTGAAATTATTGGTCAAACTGGTCGTCCACGAGGTGAAATGTCAGTAGGATCAATTTCTTTAATGGCATTTGGACACATTGGTGACTATAACTCAACACCTAGAACTCATGTAAATACAAATTCATCAACTACTTATGCTGGTATAACATTTGAATCGCCAGTAACTGGTGGTTGGGAAATTGTATATCTAGATGGAACAGTAAAATATGGTCCTTCTAAGTTCCACCCAACAAATGTAATTTATGATACAAATCGTAATAAGTATTTTGTTGCTGGATGGCAACAGGCTCTTTCAAAGTGGGTTTCTACAACAAACGCAGATAGAGTAGAGCGCACTTCATACGTAGTCGATGAAAAAACTGGTGAGTTTATTGAACAAAGCACCGATTTTTATGGAAATACTACAAGCCCAGGAAACATTCAAGTTGTTTCAGCTGGTCTAGCACTAACATCAGGATCACACTTTATTCGTAGACAGGATGCAAACAACTGGTTCCTAACGAACCTTGTTGGTGGCTATGCCGCTCAGGGCAGTGGATATCCTTATCAGGGAAATGCTGACTATAGATGGGATTCTGTAACACCATACTCAGATAACCAACCATCAGCTAGAACACTTACTCACCCAGACAACAATGGTGTAAACCATCAAATCGTTGCATGGGGAAATGGACCAAGAAACGTTCTTGGAATTCCAGAAGGAACACTATGGTGGAATGGAAGAATTCTTAGACAATACTCTTTCAGAACTCCACAAGCTCCTTTCACAGCACTTCAGACTGGATGGAGAATTATTTATACAGCTCCAGAACCAGGAATGCAGACTGGTGGAGCATATTATGGAACACCACACATCTGGAGAGACAAGAACTTCGCAATTTGCCCAGGATCAAACCAAGACAAGTACTATGTCTTTGACCTAAACAATTTGTATACTCGTGAGCCAAAGATTATTTCAGCTCACCTTCCAATTGAGACAGCTGCAACACCAGCATATACCCCAGCAAGCTCAGCAACAATATCATCTAACTCAATTAACTATATGAGCAACCGAGCATGTATTGCTGGAGTAGAAATTATTTATGGTGGAATAGATGTTGACGGAGTTAGAACTGCTTGGTATAATGATAACATCTATTTAGTAAAGGATCCATCACCAGCTGCTTCAGTTGCGAATGATGCGAACTAACAGGGAGATAAAAAATGACACTAACATATGAGATAAACGATGATAACTCTGTAACTATTCTAAATGATGGTTCTGTATTTTTGGTTCAGTCAGATGATCCAAGAGTAGAAGGATGGGACGCATTCGAATCAGAAGCGTCTGCTCGTGAATGGGCAGAAGAGGCTATTGAGCGTTATGAGTCAGAAATCGCTGCTAACGCAGCAGCCCTTGAAGAGGGAAGAGACGAAAAAGAAGCAATGCTAGCTGAAGTCCAAGAAACAAACGGACAGCTTCTGGTAGAAATTCTTTCCGAAGAAACACCCTCTGAAGAATAAAAAGTTAGATTAAAAATATATGGGCAGGCTCATGGCCTGCCCATATTTATCGAGAAAAGGCATTTTATAAATGAAAAAAGTAGTGGTAGCCGTAACAGAAAAAACAAATAAATTCAATAAAAATTTTACAATGTCTTTACTATCAACGGTAAAAGAATGTTTTGATAACGATATAGAGCTATTTTTCGATTTTTCTGGCGAAGAGATAACAGAATACATGAGTAAAAATCTTGTATGTAATCGTGTTTTAAATTCTGAAAAAATAGATGGTGTAGTTTTTCTAGACCCTAATCTTCAATGGGAGCCAAAAACTCTTATAGATATAATTAATCATGAAGAAGATATTGTCTCTGGTGTATATCCGCTTCCTGATCCTAATCAGGAAAAATATGTAGTATCACTCAAAGAGGGATATGATGTTAATGCAAAGTATATAGATTCTAATAGACTGCAACCAGGGGCATGCTACGTGTCAAAAGAGGCCCTTGTAAAAATATCTGAAATTTGTAAATTTTATGGAGATAAAGAATTCTTTTTCTTTTTCATGCCCGATTTTGTAGATGGGGTATATATTACATCAGATGACGCATTCTTCGGACTAGCATCTAAATTAGACATTAAATTAAATTTAAATCCACATTCTTCATTTATTAATACTGGAGAAGTACATTATTCTGGAGATTTCTTAAAAACTATTTCTAATAATTGGGTAGAAGACAGTTTTACCGAAGAGAATATAATTAAATAAAGTAAGTCTAAGGGGTGGTATAATAAAATTATGTCTTACTATCTTAAGGTTATAAAAGATCATCCTATAGGGTTTTGGCCACTAGATGAATCTTCTGGTACAGTTGCGGTAGATATTTCTGGCTGTAGCAATAACGCTACCTATATCGGATCCCCTGCTGCAAATATGCTTCCAATAATTCCAGGCGGAGATTCTGGAACTAAGATAACTAATATTTCATATATAACACTTCCAACATCAAAAGATTTTTATGGCTCATCTGTTTCAAATGGCTTAGCAAATAAGTATTCTTCAGACAATGACTTTACATTAGAGTTATGGGTTAGCCAATCTATTCAGTCATCTGGAGTTACTACACTACTTGCAGATATTACAGATGGAATAGGTATATACTGGGAAAACGGCGACATTATATTTAAAATCTCCAATTCCGAACAGGTTAGATGGGCAGTAACATACAGCAAAAAGGCAATGCATGTTGTTGGAGTATACTCTGTAAATTCTATTAGACTATATATTGACGGAACTCAGGTTGCATTTAAGACAATAGATTCTAGCTTTAAGTTTACAAACACAGCATTTGATTTACAAATTGGTCCAACTTCTAGCGTAAACGATTCATTTATAGTAGATGCCCCAGCAGTATATAGATATGGGCTAAATGCAACAGCAATTACTAGACATTATAATGATGCAAATTATTATATACAGCCAATCCATGTTGTTAATCCAGAAGACGGAATACTATTTTCTTGCTCAGATAGAGCTAAAAATATAGACTTTGGATATACATATGGAGTAAATGCTCTATGGGAAGACTTTGTAGATTCAAATACTTACTATGACGATAAGGGTAAATATATAGGTTTTATTCCAACCACAGCCTCCGAGTCAAAGTCATTTGTGATAAACGATTTTCTATTTATCCCTATGGAATCAAATCTAACAGATTCTAAAATTGAGTGGCGAAATGAATTAGGAATATCAGTAGAAACTAGTGTTGACGGAACAAACTACTTATCTTGCGTAAATGGAGAAGCAATTCCTCAGTATAAAAAAGGAAGCTTTGGAATAACTGGCCTTCTATATATTAGAATTACTATGAGCACTACAAATGCTAGCAAGTTCCTGCCAAGACTTTCATATTTCTCAATTAGATTTTACAGTCAATCTAGAATATACGCAGATAATCATAATAGCTATATTGAGTCTAACAATCAGTTTGCAGTAGGGTCTTTAAACTATTCCCCGCTTCTAAGACATTATAATAATGGAATTAGACCTAATTCAGGATATGGGTTTAATATCAATACTGGATTAAATATAAATACTGTAGAAATGTTTTTTACTCCTAAAACAACTGGAGCAAATACTTTATTCTATGATCCAGTTACTAGCACTAAGTATGCCTGGAATGGGTCTGGAACGGTCTCTAAGGCCTCTATAAGCAAAGTTTACGTCAATGGGGTAGACAAGACCTCACAGACAAATATAAGCAATTTCCTGGTGGCTGGAGAGCCTCATCATATAGTACTAGTTTTATCTTCTTCTGTTTCTGGCAACATTCAGTTTAATTATGAAACTTCAGGAGGACCAGATAATTTATACAACAATATAGGAATATATAATAGGACTCTCACTCAAGCCGACGTAGATACCCACTTTGACCTATATTGTGGAAGACCTGCTTCTACAACCACTGATCCAGTAATTGACCTGACAGAATTGTCTCCAATATATTATGATAATGACTGGATTGTGTTACAAAGTACGTAATTCTGTCAATTTGGGTGACAAAAAGCTGGACTTAAACCATAAAGAATGGTAAAATTAAACTCTATGGACATTAACAAAATAAATACAAAGGTGTTAGATGAAGAATCTACCCTAGGCATATATGTCTGGGAAATGCCCGATGGTAGGTGGATTGGAGACGATGATGGAAACTTTCTTTCAGTCACGTCGAAAAAAGGAAATAGATCCAGAGTCGATGCTTTGGCTAGAGAGGTTCGCTCATACGGTATTTATGAGGGGCAGCCTAAATTCCTTTCTGCCAGACGCAAAATCACAGATGAAGAGTTTGCAGAACAAGAACAAAGACTTAAGTGGGGACTAGTTCCAGATCCTTTGGATATTGGAAACTATAAAGACGAAATTAAAAATTTGAGGGCTCAGGGACAATAATGATTAGATACGAAGAAGATAATGATTCTCAAGATATAGCAATATCTAATGTTGCAGACTGGATGAAGTTTAATACTCCAATGCAATCTACAAGCAATGATCCATTTAAAATTGAAGGCGAAGAGATAGCAAAGGTATCTGGCCTCGGCGCATCATTTAGAAGAAAAATGAATCGTGATCTTCAAAAGAGATTCCAGGGAATCGAAGGAACAGAGACTCAGCAGAACTTACTTGCACAAGCAATTACTGGATATGCAATGTTTGATCTTATCGAGCCTCCATATAATTTAGATTATCTTTCAACTATTTATGAAATTTCACCATACAACTATGCAGCAATTAATGCAAAGGTTTCAAATATTGTTGGCCTAGGCCACGATTTTGTTGAGACAAGAAAAACACAAGAAGCATTTGATAATATAACAGATGATAAATCACTAGATCGTGCACGTAGAAAATTAAATAGACTTCGTCAAGATTTATATGATTGGCTAGAAGAGTGCAATGAAGAGGAAACGTTTACAGAAACATTGATTAAAGCCTATACAGATGTAGAGGCAACAGGAAATGGCTATATTGAAATAGGCAGAACATCAGCTGGAAAGATTGGCTATATCGGACATATACCAGCAAAGACAATGCGTGTTCGCCGCCTTCGTGATGGATTTATTCAATTGCTATACGGTAAGGCTGTATTTTTCCGTAACTTTGGAGATCAAGAAACAGAGAATCCAATTGCAGGCGGACTAGATAGACCAAATGAAATTATTCACCTTAAGAAGTACACCCCAACGAATAACTATTACGGAATCCCAGATATCGTTGCTTCATCAAACGCTATGGCTGGTAACGAGTTTGCTGGCAAGTATAACCTTGACTATTTTGAAAATAAGGCTGTCCCTAGATATATTATTACAGTAAAGGGAGCAAAGCTTTCTACAGAGTCAGAGCGCAAATTGCTTGAATTTTTTCAGGTTGGCCTAAGAGGTAAGAATCACAGATCTTTATATATTCCACTTCCACCAGATTCACCAGACTCAAAGGTTGAGTTTAAGATGGAGCCAATTGAGGCAGGAACTCAAGAGTCTTCATTTAACGTATATCGTAAATCTAATAGAGACGAAATTCTTTTATCTCATCGTGTCCCAATTAATAAAATCGGAACTCCTGAAGGAGTTAATTTGGCAGTGGCAAGAGATGCAGATAAAACATTTAGAGAGCAAGTTTGTCGTCCAGCTCAAATGAATTTAGAGAAAAAATTGAATAAAATTATTGAAGAAATGACAGATGCCCTTCTTCTTAAATTTAATGAGCTTACTTTGACCGACGAGGATACTCGCTCAAAAATTGATGAAAGATATTTAAGAATGCAGGTACTTACCCCTAATGAGGTTAGAATTAGAATGGGAATGGTTCCTCTAGATGGTGGAGATAAAGTTGTTGAATTGAAGCCACAGCAGCAAGCAGAGGTTAGGGCACAGGCAGGAAAAACCAGAAATAGAGACTCCGAAAGGTCTGCAAATTCACCAGATATTTCAGGGGAGGGTAGAAATACCCAAGGCGACGGAAGGCAAGTCGACTAGCCCTACTCAACCATTATTTGCCTTATATACAATAACGTTATAAAATTAAGCATATGAATATTGAGAAATCTCTTTGGTCTTCGCATGGCGACAACATTACGTTGTCCGTGCCTTTTACCAAAGTTAACCGTGAAAAAAGAACAGTCTCAGGATTTGCAACTCTAGATAATCTTGACCAGACTGGTGACGTTGTTACTGCAGATGCAAGCATTAAAGCGTTTGAAAATTTTCGTGGAAATATTCGTGAGATGCATGGATCAAATGCAGTTGGCAAAATGGTTTCATTTAAGCCAGAAACATTTTATGATCCTACTACAAAAGAATTTTATAATGGAGTGTATGTTGATGCATACATCTCAAAGGGCGCACAGGATACTTGGGAAAAGATTCTTGATGGAACTTTAGCAGGATTTTCAATTGGCGGAAAGATTATAGATTCAGAAAACGAAGTTAACAAGTCAACTGGTAAGCCAGTTAGATTTATTAAAGAATACTCATTGATGGAGCTATCAGTAGTTGATTCTCCAGCAAACGAGCTATGCAACATTTTGTCTGTTCAAAAAATGAACGGTCAGCTAGTATTTAAAGGAATGGCAACAGAAGTTGTAGCAGAAAATATTTTTTATTGTGCAGATAGCGATTCGGTATTTGTATCAACAGAATCATCATATGATTCTCCAGTTACAGGTAAGCCTGCGACACTAATTGGGTGGGTTGAATCAAACGATGTTAACAAAGCAAAAGAGATAGATAAGATTCTTGATTTACATAAAAAGTCAAGATTGTCGATGCCTGAAACACAAATTGCAAAACAGGCAGACATAGAAGGAGGTAAAGAAGTGTCAGATAATACAGAAAACGTAGTTGCAGAAGATGCAGTAGCACCAGAAGCAGCCGTAGAAGACACAGCAGTAGATGCTCCCGTTGAGGAAGCACCAGCTGTTGAAGAAGCTCCTGCAGATGCAGTAGCAGACGCTTCTGCCGAAACTCTAGAAAAAGCAGCCGACGTATCAGAAGTTATGGTTGATGAACCTGATTTTGCAAAGATGCTTGGCGATCTTAAAGGCTTTTTCTCAGAAACACTAAATAAGGCTTCAGAAGCAAATGCTGCTCAAGTTTCAGCTATTAAAGAAACAGTTGAAACATTTAGCAAGAGCGTTGATGGCCGTATTTCAGAATTGGCAGAACAGCATACAGCACTTTCAAAGGCTGTAGAAGATATCAAGAACACGATTGATGGCGTAGAAAAGCGTGTCGATGCAGTAGAATCAGAGACTGCAATTAAGAAGTCCTCGGACCTTGGCGGGTCTCAGGAAGTAACAATCAAAAAATCAAAGTGGAACGGTTCTTTCCTCGGTTCCGTAAATGAAATTTTTAACTAAAAAAGGTAGGTGAAAATATAAAATGAGTAATGAACTATTAGAAAAGACTATTGCTGCAGGTACAACTGCAACAGGTACTTTTGCTTCCACTACAGGTGGAACAGGCGTACACCGTGCATCCGAAAACGGAAACGGTGGTCTACTAAACGCAGAACAGTCAGCTCGCTTCCTAGACTACATGTTCGATGCTACCGTAATTGGTAAAGTCGCACGTACCGTCCGAATGAGAGCAGATACTACTGAGATTGATCGTATGTCAGTTGGCGAGAAGCTTATGAAGCTTGCTACTGAAGGAGACGACACAGCAGGTAACAGCGCTGTCACTTTCTCGAAGATCTCTCTTACAACAAAGAAGCTTCGTCTAGATTGGGAGCTTTCAACAGAATCTCTAGAAGATAATATTGAAGGTGCTGATCTCGAAGATCATATTGCCAGAATGATGGCAACACAAGCAGGTAACGATATTGAAGATGTAATCCTTAATGGAAATACATCACTATCATCAGATAACCTATATAAGGCATTTGATGGTGTTGTAAAGAAGGCTAAGGCTAACGGTCACGTTGTCGATGCTGCTGGTGCAGGAGTTTCTCGTGCTGTATTCAATTCAGCTCTTAAGGCTCTTCCACGTAAGTACAAGCAACGTCGTGCAGACCTTCGCTTCTTGGCAGGTTCAAACCTAATCCAAGACTTCCTATATGCTAACAGCATTGGAACAAACAACACAATTCCACAGGATATCGCTTCAAGCGTAATCCGTGGACAAGGCGTACAGCCTCTAGGTGGTCCAGCAGGTTATGTGGCTCCATTCGCATTTGGTATTCCAATTGTCGAAGTTCCACTACTTCCTGAAGCACAAGATGGCGATTACACAGGTGAGACTGGTAATCACGGAGATATCCACTTGACATTCCCAAATAACGTAGTTATTGGTATCAAGCGTGATGTAACTGTTTACCGTTTCTTCTGGCCACGTAAGGACTCAATTGAGTACACAATGTATACTCGTGTTGGCGTCCAGATCGAGCAAGCAGACGCTTGGGTCGTTGTAAAGAACGTTAAGGTCGCTTCCTAATTACTAGGATTTAGATCCCAGAATAGCCCCCTAAATTAATTTTTGGGGGGCTTTTCATTTTAATTTACTAATGCTATAATTGTTTAGAGTAGAAATAGGAGATTTATATGTCATTTGAGACATTAAAGGTATCTGAGTTAAAAAAGATTGCAGAAGATTTTGCAGTTGATACAGATGGGCTAAAAAATAAAGCCGATGTTATTGCGGCCCTCGCAGAAGAAGGCGTAACTTGGTCTGTATATAACAAGACCATTGAAAAGATGGAAGAAGACGCAGAAGATATGTCAGTAGAAGTCTTGCCAAAGTTTGATCCAAAGGCGGAGCAGCCAGAGAATACAGTGCTAGTTAGAATGACTAGAGCTAATTTTAGATACGATATACTAGGATTTACATTTACAAAAGATCATCCTTTCGTAGCAATGCATAAAGATGATGCTCAAAAAATTTTTGATAAGGAGGAGGGCTTTAGATTAGCAACTCCAAAGGAAGTCCAGGAGTACTACAACTAATCTACGCCTTTTAAATGGCAGAGATATTAATAAATTCACAGTCCCCAATAACACATAATGTTTTTTGGAATGGGGATATAGTAGAACCAAGCTCGCTTCCAGTAGTAAAATTATTTGATGTTACTACTGATCCAGCAATTAGTCCTGCCATCAACCCTACACAAATTCTTGCAGTTCTTAATTCTATTGCAGACGAAAATAATCCTGGCTCATATATAGTATATATACCGTATTCTTATACTAGCAGAAATAGAACTTTAAGACTTCAGTGGGAATATCAGGTTAATGGTACAAACGTTGCAAGGGCAGACGAGGTTTTTGTAGTAACCCCTTATGTAGACTTTAATCATGTTCAAGATTTGGGATTTAGCACTGACTCATCTGATCCAAATTATAAATCATATAAAGAATTGATTAAAGCAGAAAAGTATGCAAGAAAACAAATAGAGCAGCATACTGGCCAAAAGTTTTACCTGTACGATGATGTTGCTGTAGCTTATGGACATGGCTCAGACATACTGCCACTTTCCTCAAAAATTTATCAAATTCATGAGCTTTATGCCCAAGACATTTTGTTATTAGACAATATTAATGAAATTAATAACTGGAACTATCCAGTTGAAATTTCAGAAAGCGGATATGGAATAAAGATTAATAGGGCTGGGCTATTAGACAATACTGTATACACTGCAAATGGGATGGTTCCTCCAAGCATTAATGATTCTTCTGGAGTATTCCAGTCTGGAGTCACATATAAAATTCAGGGAAGATTTGGCTGGGAAAAAGTTCCAGACAACGTTGAGCTTGCCGCAATAGAGCTTATGAAAGACTATTTCTCTAAGGACACAATGTGGAGAAATAAGTATGTCAAAACAATATCTACATTCGATTGGGATTTTGAATATACTGGAGATGCATATACTGGTACAGGAAATGCATATGCCGACAGCCTATTGGCAGATTATGTCTTAACAACAAAAGTAGAGATTATATAATGAATAGCAT
>JGI24766J26685_10000170_pt1 | contig 16890 bp, 19 predicted proteins | sample SanBayMetagenome_FD_26685 | JGI IMG/M metagenome (IMG submission 26685)
TACGCGAATGCCTCCGCCATGGTGCAGCCCTTCCTGCGCGTCGGCGTGGAGGGCAATGTCTACAACACGTATTACTTCGACGAGCGTCCGTTCAGCACGGGCGGTGGCACCGGCGTCGAGACGGGCAACACCTCGAACCTCAACAATAGCGTCGGCGCCAGCGCGGGATTGTTCGCCATGGGCAACATCTCTCGCTTCACCTCGTGGTCGGCCGGCGTGGGTTGGCAGATTGCGCAGTTCAATGAGACGAACAATCCGCTGAACACCGGCAACGCGAGCAACCCGTATTTCTATTTCGGCGTGGCCAACGAGTTGAACCGCTTTTACTCGCACAGTTTCAGCGCCAGCTTCCAAAGCGAACCGAGTTCCGAGTCGAATTTCGTGCAGGCCTTCAACCTCGGTTACGGCTTCAACTGGATCCTCGTCCGCAACTGGTCCCTCGGCGGCGGCATTTTTTACGAAAATGGAACCGAATCCCCGGGGCCCGAGTCGGAGGACTTCAACCGCTTGGGAGCTAATGTGGGGCTCGGGTATCAGGTCACAAAAAACCTCGTTGCAAGTCTTTATTACAGCGTTATTAATAAGGGTTCGACCGTCCTTCCTGATAGTTACAATCAACAGATTTTCGGTATCAATCTGAACTACAACTTCTAAGTCCGTTGCCATGAAAGCGCCTGCTGCCTTCCGTGCTCTACGCCTTCTTGCCGTGGTTGTGAGCCTCGTTGCCGTGTCCGGAGCCCGGGCCCAGATGCTGCCCCAGCTGCCCGACCCGACGCCTCCGCCCGTTCCTCAGGGGCCGACCCAGAATGCGCCCACCCGCGCGGGCACGGCTGCTGTCTCGGCCACGGTGTCCATGGATGTGCTGGACAGTTCCCGCCAGCTTTCCCGCGGCGACATCGTCAATCTGCGTGTCGTGGAGGACCGCGATCCGCCGGTTTCTTTGCAGATCACGGACTCGGGGGACCTCGAGGTTCCATACATTGGCCGGGTCCAAGCCGAGGGCAAAACGCCGCGCCAACTCGCTTTCGATATCAAGGGGATTCTCGAGCGGGAGTATTACAACTCGGCCACGGTCATCATCGGTTTGGACGTCGAGGGCCAGCGCTCGCCGGGCTTGATTTACGTCACCGGCATGGTCGGCTCGCCCGGACCGCTGCAGATCCCGCCGAACGAAAATTTCACGGTGAGCAAGGCGATCCTTCGCGCCGGCGGTTTCGGCACATTCGCCAATCAGCGCAAAGTCAAACTGACCCGCACCCAGCCCGANGGCACCACCGACACGAAAATTATCGACGTCAAGCAGATCATCGAAAAAGGCCGTCCGGACCTTGATGTCGAGGTTCTTCCGAACGATCTTATTCTCGTGCCCGAGCGCCTGATCAATTTCTAAGCCCATGCCTCTCCCTGAAACGACCACTTTGGCCGGCGCCCAGCAGCACGAGCGCGCGGAGATCCTGCAGCTCACTTTCCAGCGCTACAAATACATGCTGCAAAACTGGTGGTGGATCCCGCTCCTCACCACCGCGATCGGTCTCGGCCTGCAGGCCTGGATGGTGTTGAGCGCGCCGCCNAAATACCAATCCAGCGGCCGGCTCATGGTGTCGGGCAAAATCGCCCTGCCCGAAGGCGCGGTTTACAGCGAGGAAGCGGCCAATTTCTTCGGCACCCAGCTCGAACTTCTGCAGAGCGGCGAGGTGGCGCGCCGCGCCGACGCGCGCGTCATGGCCCTCAACCCGAATCTCGAAAAAGTTCCGGTCAATCTCTACGCCACCATCCTGCCGAAGACGTCCATTTTCCAAGTCACCGCGCAGGGCCTGCAGCCGCAGCAGACCAAGGCCTACCTCGACGCGGTGATGGACGAATACATCGCCTACCGCCGCTCGATGCGCTCAGACAAGTCTGACGTCACCCTCAGCGCGATCACCGACCAAGTCGTCGATTTGGAGAAAGACCTGCGCAAAGCCGAGGAGCAACTTTTCAACTGGCAGAAGGAGAACAATCTGGTCTTCCTGCAGGAGGAGGGCAACAGCGCCGGATCTTATCTCGCGCAACTCAACCGCCAACTGGCCAATCTCCGCACCGAATACCAGCTCCTCGAGACGCTTTCCCTCGAGCAGAACCTCGAGCGGCAGAGCCAGCTCGAGAGCGTGGTCGACTCCAACAAAGATGGCGTCAGCGCCATCATGCGCGGCTTCGGTCCCGCTTCGGATTACCTCAAGGCACGGCAGGAACTGCAACTCCTGCGGGCGCAGCAGGTCGAGATGGGGGTCAATCTCAAGCCCCGCCATCCCAAGATGGCCGAGTTGGCNCAGCGCATCGCCATGCAGGAACGCCTCATGGAAATTTTCCAAGGGCAGACGGCCGAACAATTCGCTTCGCAGATGGAATCCATTCGGGTGCAAATCCAGAACACAGAGGTGGGCACCAAGGAATGGGAAGTCAAGGCCCTCGATTTGAGCCGTCGTCTCGGCGAGTTCGAGCGCCTCAAGAGCGAGGTGGAACGTCGCAAGGGACTTTACGAGCGCTTGCTGGCCAGCGTGCAGAGCGTGGACGTCAACCGCAACATCGACCANGACACGATCAGCGTCATGGAATACGGNACCCAGCCATCCGTGGTGCGCCCCGACCTCGGCCGCGCCTTGCTCATGGGCGGCCTCGGCGGTTTCGCTGTCGGCCTCGGCATTCTCTTGCTCATCGGCAAGCTCGACGACCGATATATCTCTGTCTCCGAACTCGAAGCGCACTCCGAACTCGATGTGGTCGGCCTCATTCCGCGCCTCAAGGCCTCGGAGATGCAGGTGCTCCAGGAAAACGACAAGCGCCACATCCTCGTCGAATCCTTCCGCAACATCCGTTCGAGCATTCTTTTCATGCCCGAGGGCAGCTACAATCCGAAGAGCTTCCTCATCAGCAGCGCCATTCCCGGCGAAGGCAAGTCGACCCTCGCCATGGACTTGGCCGTCACCATGGCCCTTTCCGGATCCAAGACACTGCTCGTCGACGGCGACTTGCGGCGCGGGCGCCTCAACCGCCACTTCTCGGCCAAGACCGAGCCCGGTATCGCCGAAGTGCTCAAGGACAAAGCCACCATCGACGAGTCCATCGTCGACACGCCCATCCCCAACTTGAACTTCATGCCTCGCGGCAAGGCCATGGCCGCCGGCACCGAACCNCTTCCCGGTCCGAAATTCAGCAAGGTCATCAANATGCTGAACGACAAGTTCGACTACGTCATTATCGACAGCTGCCCCGTGCTGGCCGCCGACGATTCCAGCGCCATGGCCCCGTTGGTCGACGCCGTCTTCTTCGTGGTCCGCGCCCGCTTCACTTCGGCACGCCTCTTCATCCGTTCACTCAAACTGCTCGCCGTGCGCGGCGTCATGGTCCGCGGCCTCATTTACAACTGCGCCGAGATGGGCAGCAGCGACTACCCGTATTACCAATACAAGGAATACCATCGCGCCGCGACGGCTCCGGAAACGATCAAGTCCTGAGGGGCTGCCACCTTGTTCTTGCCTCGGCGTCCGGCCCGGCTAATCTTCGTCTCCCTGCAATGGCTAGGTAGCTCAGTTGGCAGAGCAGAGGACTGAAAATCCTCGTGTCGGGGGTTCGATTCCCTCCCTAGCCACTTCTTCTTCCGCACCAACGTGTTGCGTGAATTTCAAGTNGTGATCTCAGTCGAGTCATAACGCTAAGTCATAACGGTGCCCCCAAGTAACGGTTGTCCATGTCGACCCTGAAGTCACTTTCCATCGGTGCCATTTGCTAGCGCTGTTTTGAGGTTTAGGAATGCTCTTGGCGCTCGAGCTTTTTGTGCCTTTTCATGGTAGTTCCAGCCGCGCCAGCTGCACCAGTCACCACAAACCTTTCGGGGGCGCGCTCGGTCTTGAGCGGCGCATCCCTAGAATTTGGCGCAGTGGTTCCTTCTGTCCCCTTGGTCGACGTTTTCTGTCAGATGGCGGGGGGGTGCCGTCAGGGGCTCTTATTAAAGGAAATGCCACTTTCCTTTAATGGATCTCGGTCTTATTAAAGGTTCGCAAATCATGAGCAGAGGCATTTCAGGCACTTATCAGACCACCGTTTTCGGGGGGGAAACCGTCCGCGCCTTCGTGCCTGCCTCGCTCCCTCCAATTCCGCCCGTCGATCTGGCGGGTGCCCGCCAGCGCCTCTTGGAGCAAGCTACCTTGGCGGTTGGACGCTTAGACAGCGTGAGCACCTTGCTGCCCGAGACCCAGCTGCTCCTTTACGCCTATGTTCGTCGAGAGGCTGTCTTGTCGTCGCAGATCGAAGGCACACAATCTTCGCTTTCCGACCTCCTGCTCTTCGAGTTGGAGGAAGCACCAGGTGCTCCGTTTGATGATGTCGTAGAGGTTTCCAACTACATCGCTGCCTTGGAACATGGCATGGCTCGCATCGGCGAGGGCTTTCCGCTGTGCAACCGACTTCTGCGCGAAATGCACGAGCGTCTCATGTCCAGGGGACGTGGAAGCGAGAATGAGCCCGGGCAGTTCCGCCACAGCCAGAACTGGATCGGTGGCACACGCCCGGGCAACGCGAGCTTTGTTCCGCCCCCGCCGGAACAAGTCGAGCCCTGCATGGCGGCGCTGGAAGCATTCCTTCACGACAATTCCAGTGCCACGCCGATTTTAATCAAAGCAGCGTTGGTCCACGTCCAACATNGNNNNCATTCNGCGAGGGCTTTCCGCTGTGCAACCGACTTCTGCGCGAAATGCACGAGCGTCTCATGTCCAGGGGACGTGGAAGCGAGAAAGAGCCCGGGCAGTTCCGCCACAGCCAGAACTGGATCGGTGGCACACGCCCGGGCAACGCGAGCTTTGTTCCGCCACCGCCGGAACAAGTCGAGCCCTGCATGGCGGCGCTGGAAGCATTCCTTCACGACAATTCCAATGCCACGCCGATTTTAATCAAAGCAGCGTTGGTCCACGTCCAATTCGAGACCATTCACCCATTCCTCGATGGCAATGGACGTCTGGGGCGCCTGCTTATTGCCCTGCTGCTGCACCACGGCGGGTTGCTTGCGCAACCGCTGCTTTATCTCAGCTTGTATCTCAAACAAAACCGCACGCGGTATTACGAGCTTCTCGATCGCGTTCGCGCGCAGGGCGATTGGGAGACTTGGGTCGATTTCTTTTTGGAGGGCGTCGAGCAGACTGCCAACGGCGCCGTGCAAACCGCCCGCCGACTTGTGGACTTGTTCGATGCCGATACCCAGCGGACGCAGGGAATTGGGCGCAATGCCCCCAATGCTTTGCGTGTGCTTGCTGCCTTGCGTCAGCGACCGGTCCTCGGCATTCCGCAACTTTGTCAGCATACCGGCATGACTTTTCCCACCGCCTCTAAAGCTATGGAGAAACTGGTAGGAAACGGCATTGTCCGAGAGCTTACCGGACAGCGGCGTAATCGCGTGTTCGTCTACGGCGCTTACCTCGACATTCTTAGCGAGGGAGGGGAACCGCTGTAGGCTTGCAGCAGAAAGCCGGCTCGGTGACCTGCGGCAGCACTACGCCGAATAGCCCAGACTAGGAGACAACGTGCTCACGAGGCAAATTCCGATCATAGATCGCCGCCTTTTCAAATTCTCGACGTGCTGATTTGATTTTACCCATGCTCGCCGTATTCAAGGGTTGGCTTGGGGAGAAGGGGGCGCAGGTTGGGATGTGGCTTTGGCTCGACGCAAGGGTCTATCGGCGTGTGCATGATCTGATTATTCCGAGTGGTGAGGGGACCGCGCAGATCGACCACGTCATTGTCTCGGTTCACGGCATCTTTGTCGTGGAGACCAAGAACATGAAGGGCTGGATCTTTGGCGATGAGAGGTCTTCGCAATGGACCCAGAGCGTGTTCGGGCGCAAATCACGATTCCAAAACCCGCTCCACCAAAACTACCGGCACGTAAAAGCGTTAGCCGAGTTCCTGAATGTCCCGGAGCAAGGCTGAAAGCGTTCGCATCGGATTGGCGGGATGGAGTGAGGCCGCGAGTCGCCATGGCAAGTTGCTGCCGGGGAGGCCGGAAGAGGGGGCAACGGGTCTTCAGCGCTATGCTTCGGCTTTCGACTTCGTCGAAATCAACTCGAGTTTCTACCGCCAAGTCCGACCGGCTACCTACGAGAAGTGGTCCGTCGAAGTTCCAGACCATTTCCGTTTTGCGGTGAAAATGCACCGTCTGATCACGCACTACACGCGGTTGAAGAACACAGACTTGCTTGGGGATTTTTTCGGTTCGGTGGCCGGGTTGGGCGCGAAACTTGCCGTTGTGCTGGTGCAATTGCCGCCCACGCTGGTCTTCGATGCGGAAGTGGCGGATCGGTTTTGGTCGGCCTTGCGAAAACTTTACCGTGGCTGCGTTGTCTGCGAGCCGAGGCACGCTTCATGGCACGAGCCCGGGGCGCTGAAGCTTCTCGGCAAGCACGGCATCGGCCCGGTGCTCACCGAAATTCCCGCGGTGAAGGAGGATCCGTTGCGCGGGGCAAAAAAGGAGATCCCGCTTTACGTCCGTTTGCACGGAACGCCGCGCAAGTATTACAGCTCCTACGGCGACCAAGACTTGGCGCGCTTGGCGGAGTTCCTTGCGGACCATGCGGATCGGCGGCGCTACGTGGTCTTCGACAACACCGCCGGTCCGGCCGGGGTGCGCAATGCTTTGGCGTTGAAGCGGCTGGTGGCGGCTTAAGACGCTGGCCAGCGTGCGTGAAACCGACTATAGCGATCTGAGTAATGTTTTGGCTGCAGCACCCTGTGCCGCGATTCAGACGCTTCGTCGGCGGGGGCGCCAACGCTACAGTTGATGTAGCGGCGCCGCCCTCGGCGCCGGGCAGGACCGAGGCCGCGGCATCTTTTAAACGCGCAAGGCCGTGAACATGGAAGCAGAAGAACCCTTGGAGAAACGCGAGCATTGGCGTTTGGCTGCGCTTATGGTCTGCGTGCAGTTGCTCGATTTAGCCGTGACGGACAAGCTGTGCTCGAGCGGGGAACTCAACACAGCGGGCGTGGCAGTGGTGAAGACTTTCCACTACGGNAGCAATTTCCTTCTCCTGCTCCTTCTTTCCCTCATCGTCTTGGCCATACTNCACCCGCACTCGCGCATCATCCGGCCTGGGCTGACCGCCTATTTGGGGTTCGCCTTGCTGCATCTGGTGGTCAATGTCGGTGCCCTTCTCTTGAGCGCCACGGCCAAGGCCAGCGGTCTGGCCAGTCTTTGGGACGTCGGAGCCATCGGGGCGATGAGCGTGCTGACCTTTGCCGCATGCTATTGGATCCTCGACCGCGCCACGCCGGGCGGGGCCTTTCTTATTCCCGGGCGCCACGGAAATCTGGCCGATCCGAAATTGTTCGACTACGTGTATTTGTCCTTCGACACCTCGACCACCTTCGGTCCGACGCTCGAAGTGCCCGTTAGCCGAGCCGCCAAGTTGCTCATGATGCTGCAGGTGACTGTGTCCATAGTTATACTCACCGTTCTGTTGTCGCGGGCGGTGAACGCGGTGGGCTGAGTTAATAACTTCTGCGGAAAGGTTTTGCCGTGACGACGGCGACACCCTAAATACACCGCCGCTATGCAAAAATACCTTGTTGAATTCATCGGAACATTTTTCCTGTTCCTCGTCATCAGCCTGTCCACTCGCGTGGTGGATTCTCCGCTGCTCGCGCCCGTTGCCATCGGGTTCGGACTCGCGGTAATGGTTTATGCGGGCGGACGGATCTCCGGTGCCCATTACAATCCGGCGGTGTCTCTGGCTGCGGCCATCCGCGGTGCTTTGCCCTACGCGCAAGTGCTGCCTTATTGGATCGCGCAAGTGGCAGGCGCAGTCGCTGCAGCCTTTGCCGCATTCTCCTTGGTCGGTCCCGAGGGCATTACGGTGATCCAAGCCGACCCGGGCAAGATCTTCCTTGCCGAAATTCTCTTCACCGCGGCGCTCGTTTTCGTGGTCTTGAACGTCGCCACGGCGAAAAAGGCCGAAGGCAATTCCTATTATGGGCTAGCCATCGGTGCGACGGTCATGGTCGCGGCCTTGTGCGTCGGCCCCGTTTCCGGCGGGGCGTTCAATCCCGCGGTTGCCGTGGCCGCTTGCGTCTCCGGGCTCTTCGCTTGGTCGCAGCTCTGGATCTACGTCGTCGCGTGCCTCGCCGGCGGAGTGCTCGGCGCCTTGCTATTCAAGGCCGCCAGTCCGGACGGCGAGTAAGCAGGTCAAATCTCAACCTTCACAACAAACCGCGGCGGTTTTCCGCCGCGGTTTTTTTGCTCAATCCAAATCCCGCGCGGCCAGCGCGTCCTCGTCGAGTCCAAGGTAATGCCCGAGTTCGTGCAGGTAGGTGCGGCGAACTTCGTCTGCGAATGTCGTTCCGGCTTCTTCGCACTCGTCCAAAATGTTCTCGAGATAAAGAAGGATCTGCGGCGGCGGGCCGGGGTCGTTTGCGTGCTCGTGGCGCGGTGCGCCGACGAAAAGCCCGAGGATTCCCGGATCGAGGCCGTCGCCGATCAGTTCGTCGGCGGGAAAATCCTCGAAGCAGACCGGAACCTGTCGTGCCGCGTCCCGCAGTTCGGCGGGAAGGCGGTGGAGGGTTTCCACGACAACGCGTCGCGCGGTCTGGTGGTGTTTCATGGCTTTGACAGCCGCCGCTTGGTCCGCTCGCGCAAGCGGGCTCCNGCGGGAGTGCCCGCGGGNTGCTTGCAGAGGGCTCCCTGATAGAACGCGCACCATCCGTCCCAGAGGGTTCCCGGCGATAGTCCCTCGGTGCGCGCATAGCGTTTGAAGTTGCCCGCCAGGTAGGAACGCAGGTGTGCACTGTGCGGGGCGTGGAAGGCGAGGTAGGAGAGATTCTGCAGAAGGGCGAGAAACTTGAGGCGATGAGAGACGCGTGATGCGTCCGCGTCCGGCGGGGGCGGAAGATGGGGCACCGATGCTTGCGCAGTGAAGACGCCTCCCAAAGCNCCGGCCACGCGCATGGAGAATTCGAGGTCTTCGCCGAGCATCCAAAAGTCTTCGCGGAAAAAGCCGCACATCTCGAACGCGCGCCGCGGGTAGAGCATGCAGGCACCGGTTGCCCAGCAGAAAGCGTGGGGTGCGTCGCCCAAGGCACGTTGGCATTCGCCGGGCTCGACGGTCCGGCGAATGACGGAGCGCAGTGCTTTTTCCCTCGGCTCCGGAAAAGCCCAAAGGCGGTTCTTCTCGTCGAAGAGCAGCGGTGCGGCGGCGGCGCGACCGGAATCCGCCGCGGCGAGCAAAGCGGCGATGGTGCCGGGCGGAGGAACCACGTCGTCATCCAAGACAAGCACATGGGTCACGGCNGGATTTTCCAACGCCTTGGCGATGGCCGCATTCCACGCGGGGCCGGGACCGTTATTGACCGGGCGGGGAATCCACGAGCAAGGGAGCGGCGCCGCTTGGCATACCGCGCGTGTTTCGTCCGAGGAAGCATTGTCGCCAACGAAGACGCCCCCGGACAGCGGGGTGCCATCCGCAGCGAGGGCCGCGAGCAGGCGGGCAAGTTCGCGTTCCCGGCGATGGGTGGCAATGGCGGCGGCCACGCAGGGAGCGGCTGGGCGGGCGGCGGTGTTCATGGGATGGCTGGGCGGTGATGGTTGCAGCGCGGGGCCGGCTCGGTTATGCAGAGGGGATGGTAGGTCGCGTCCTCATCCTGACAATGCTCTTTGCCGCGCCGATCGCAGCCCAAGAGCAGGAACAGCGCATGATGGATCGCATCATGAATCCCAAAGTCGACCAGGCCAATCCCATGGGCGACAAGGCGTTTTCCGCCACGGCTTTCAGCGCGAAGAAGTTCGAGGCCGGTGGCGAATACCGCGGGGTCAAAGCGGCACAGACCAAGGAATACACCACGCGCAAGTTTCTCGGCATCCGCAATCCGTGGTTCGGCANGAAGGTTTACGAGACCGATGCGGCCCGCGAGCTGACCAAGTATGTGCTGAGCGACAAAGAATTCGCCTCGCGCGCGGTCGAATCGAAGGCCGCTCCGGAGGAGGGGCGCGAGGCGCTGCAGTTCGACGGTGAGATCGATGCGCGCCAGTTCCTCGGCCGTGGCAAGTCGCAGGCCGTGCTCAACCAGACGTATTCGCAGGGCGGGACGCCGCTTTCGTTGGACGAAGTCCGGGAATTGCTCAACCGCAACCGTTGAGCATATGAGTCCGACCGAATCGACCGAGCTTCTCTCCCGCGGTTGCGCGGAGATTATCAGCCGCGAGGAGCTGAAGAAGAAGCTCTCCGCAGGTCGTCCGCTGCGCGTGAAGCTGGGTGTCGATCCGACCGCCCCGGACATCCATTTCGGTCATACGGTCGGACTGCAAAAGTTGCGCCAGTTCCAGGATCTCGGGCACGAGGGCATACTGATCATCGGCGATTTCACCGCGATGATCGGCGACCCGAGCGGCCGCTCGGCCACCCGGCCGCAGTTGACCCACGACGAGGTTCTGGCGAATGCCAAGACTTACCAGGAGCAGGCCTTCAAGGTGCTCGACAAGTCGAAGACCAAGGTCGTCTTCAATGGAGACTGGTTCAAGAAGATGACTTTCACGGACGTGATCAAGCTGAACAGCCGCGTCACCTTGCAGCAGATGCTGCAGCGCGAGGATTTCCGCGAGCGCATGGACAAAGCCCAACCGATCCGCGCCCACGAGGTGCAGTATCCCATCATGCAGGGGTGGGATTCGGTCATGATCCAAGCCGATGTCGAACTCGGCGGCACCGACCAGCTTTTCAACATCATGGTCGGCCGCGATCTGCAAAAGGAGGAGGGACAGGAGCCGCAGGTGGCCATGATGCTCCCCATCCTCGAGGGGCTCGACGGCACGCAGAAGATGAGCAAGAGCCTCGGCAACGCCGTGGGTGTCAACGATGCGCCCGGCGAGATGTTCGGGAAGGTGATGAGTATTTCCGACGACCTGATGGCGCGCTGGTATGTGCTGCTCCTCGGATGCGAGATGGCCAGCGATGCGCATCCCATGGCGGCGAAGAAGGAATTGGCGCGGGCTTTGGTCGAGCGCTTCCATTCGGCGGCGGACGCCACGCGTGCCCTCGAGGAATTCGAGAAACGTTTCAGCGGCCGCGATCTGGAGAACGCCGAGTTGCCGGCGTTCGCGCCGGCCATTCCGCTCATCGATGTGATCACCGCCGCGGTTGAGGCTTACACGCAGTGCTTTGGACAGAGCAAATCGCGCAGCGACGTCAGGCGCCTTGTCACGCAAGGCAGCGTCCAATGGCGGGGCGAGAAAATCACCGACCCCAAGGCCATGCTCGATCTGTCAGAAGCGGGGATCCTCCGCTTGGATAAGACGCGCGCGGTGCGGGTGGGCTGAGAGTATTGAGAAGCGTCGCTGTAAAACTTAGTTTTACAGCATGGTCAAGACCATCACTAAAGTCGGCAATTCGCACGGGGTCATTTTCGACGCGGCCCTGATGGATCTCGCGCATCTCAAGCTCGGGGACCAGGTCAATGTGGAGGTGCACCGGGGTGGGACGATTACGATGACGCCGTTGCAGTCGCCGAGGATTGCGACGGAGCGAGCAGCCGATACAGCGAAGCGGTTGATCAAGAAGAACGCCGAGCTCTTCCGGCGACTCTCGTGAAAGGACCATTGATTCACCCTGACGTCGCGGCGGTCAAAGCGATCCACGCAGAGGTCCTGGCGGCGCATGGCGGTTCGTCGGGAATCCGAGATGAGGCGCTCCTCGAGTCCGCTGTGAATGCTCCGCAGGCCAGCATGATGGGGCGCGCGGTTTTCGAGGACCCACTCGAGATTGCGGCGGCTTATCTCTTCTATATTTGCCGCAACCAGCCGTTCATCGACGGAAACAAACGCGCAGCATTGGCGACGTGCTTGGTTTTTCTTTCCGAAAACGAACTGTTAGCGAACGAGGAACTCGACACGGAGTCTTGGGAAAAATTTACGCTCGATGTGGCAGCCAGCCTATTGGACCGCGAGCAGGCGACGGAGCGGCTGAGGCGATTGGTCGGAGTGTAGCGTTGCCGTCCTGGGGGACGAAGCGAACAAACGGCCGGCAGCGGGGAGGCTGCTGCTGCATCAGCCGGGCTTATACCACCCTCATGTAGGGGAGTTTGTCCGCGGTGGACTTGACGGCGTCCAGGCCTTCGAGGAGATCCGCGATGGCGTCCCAGCGGCCGTTGACCAGGGCTTCGCGGGCGTGGTCAGGGAGGACGGCAGGAAAGCTGACGTCTGCCATGCTGGCTTCGCTGTTCGGGATATCGATGTTGATTTCGGTTTGCGGGGCTTCGTCGATCAAGGCGGCGAGGGCGCGAATGTCGCGGCCGTCCATGACGAGGCAGGGCATGCCGAGGGTGATGGCATTGCCGAAGAAAATTTCGGCAAAGCTTTCGGCAAGCACGGCGCGGAAACCATGGCGGTAGAGGGCCTGCGGAGCGTGTTCGCGCGAGCTGCCGCAACCGAAATTGCGTCCGGCGAGAAGAATAGTGGCGCCGGCATACTTGGGATTGTCCATCGGGTGCGCTTTGGGCTTTCCGTCTTCCGCGAAGCGTTCGTCATAAAAGGCGTATTCGCCGAGTCCGTCGAAGGTGACGCACTTCATGAAACGCGCGGGGATGATGCGGTCGGTATCGACATCGTCGCCGGGGACATAGACGCCGGTGCCGGCGAGTTGGGAGATTTGGGCTAGGGCCATGAGGAAAGTTGAGGGTTTAGGGATGAGAGTTGAGAGAACTCAGCTCAGGCCGAAGACTTCGCGGGCGTCGCTGATTTCGCCGGTGACGGCGGCGGCGGCGACCATGAGGGGGCTCATCAGGACGGTGCGTCCCGTCGGGCTGCCTTGGCGGCCTTTGAAATTGCGGTTGCTCGAGCTGGCGCAGAGTTGGTCTCCGATCAGCTTGTCGGGGTTCATGGCCAGGCACATGGAGCAGCCGGCGCCGCGCCACTCGAAGCCGGCTTCGCGGAAAATTTCGGCCAGGCCCATGGATTCGGCCACGGCAGCCACGCCCTGCGAGCCGGGAACGACGATGGCCTTGACTCCGCTCTTGGCTTTTTTGCCTTTGAGGAATTTCGCTACCTCCTGCAGGTCGCTGAGGCGGGCGTTGGTGCAGGAACCGAGGAAGGCAACGTCGATCTTGGTGCCTTTGATCGGCTGGCCCGGACGCAATTTCATGTGCGCGTAGGCCTCTTCGGCCGTGGAGCGGTCCTTCTCGGCCAACTGTTCGGGCGAGGGGATGTTCTCGTCGATAAAGATGGCTTGTCCGGGATTGATACCCCACGTGACGGTCGGACCGATGTCGGACGCCGAATATTTGACCAGATCGTCGTAAGCGGCGTCCTTGTCGCTGGCGAATGACTTCCAGCGGGCCACCGCGGCGTCATAGTCGCCCTGCGCGGGGGCGTAGGGGCGACCGCGGAGGTAATCGAAGGTGGTCTGATCGGGATTGACGTATCCGACGCGCGCACCGCCTTCGATCGACATGTTGCAGACGGTCATGCGCTCTTCCTGCGAGAAGTTGTCGAAGGTCGAGCCGGCATATTCGTAGGCGTAGCCGAGGCCGCCATTGACCCCCAGTTTGCGGATGATGTGCAAGATGACGTCTTTGGCGTAGACGCCGGGAGCCAGTTTACCGTCGACCTCGATGCGGCGGACCTTGGGTTTGCGCAGGGCCATGGTCTGCGTGGCGAGAACGTCGCGCACTTGGCTCGTGCCAATGCCAAAGGCCACGGCGCCGAAGGCTCCGTGAGTGGAGGTGTGAGAATCGCCGCAGGCAATGGTTGTTCCGGGCTGGGTGATGCCTTGTTCGGGTCCGACGATGTGGACGATGCCCTGTTTGCCGGAGGAGATATCGAAAAATTTGATGCCGAACTCGTCGCAATTTTTGCGCAACTCCTTGATCATGGCGTCGGCCAAAGAATCGGAGAAGGGTTCCTCTCGTTCGTCGGTCGGGACGATGTGGTCGACCGTGGCGAAAGTGCGCTGCGGGTAGAGGACCTTCAATTTGAGGTCGCGGAGCATGCCGAAGGCCTGCGGGCTGGTCACCTCGTGTATGAGGTGGGTCCCGATGAGCAGCTGGGTCATGCCATTGGGAAGCTCGCGCACGGTGTGCGCTTCCCAAACTTTGTCGAACAAGGTTTTGCCCATAAGCGAGCCATGAATAATACCCGTCCAGAGCGGGGGCGGCAAGCGTGCGCAGGCTTGAAGTCCCTCCCGCGGACAGAGAAGCTGCGCCCCCATGGCAGCGGGAGCAACGGTCAAACCGGAGGCGGCAGAGGCGGACTACGCTCAATTCGCCCAGCGCAACTTGGACAAGCTCTCATGGCTTTACCCGCTGGTGAACAACAAGCTCGGCGCTCTCTTGCACCTGCAGCTACGTCACGACCAGCTCTTCTTCATGAAAGACGGACAAGTCGTCGACGAGATCGGCTACGGCGACGACGGCAAACGTTTTCACGAACGCGACATGGGCAAAGTGATGCGCACGCCGCAGGACATCACCGCTCAGGGCTACTGGTTCATCGAGCCGCGCTTCAATGCCGAGGCCGCCTACGAGGCGCTCGGGGAGGTGAAGGACGGCGCGTATTACTCGCTTTTCAGCAATCAATGCCAGGACTGGGCCAACCGCGTGCGGGTCAAGACGGAGCAGATCGAGAAAACGCAGCATCTTGCTCCGCCGCCGGGGCGCGAGTCCTATGGCGCGCTCTACCGCGAGGTTGCGCCGACCGTGCCGGCGGCTTGGTATTTCGGGATGATCGCGGTGATCGTCGGCGTGCTCGGCCTCGGAGCACCGCTTGGCACCGGATTCCATTACCTCAAGCTCGTTGCCCTGCTGCTTTTTGCCATCGGCGTTTCCGACCTGATCTATGCCTTTTCTTCGCGTGCGTGGGGGACGTTTGTTTCCACCGTTTTCTTCGGACTGCTCTCCATGGCGGGCGGGGTGGCGGTCTGGATCAGCGATCAGTTTCTTCTCAGTAACAGCAATGGCGTGATGGCCATCGTGCTGGCCGTTGTCGGCTTGGCCCGTATCGGTGTGGCGGTGCGCAGTCGGCCGTTCAGCGCATGGATCGGCACCTTTTTCACCGGATTTCTGCTCTTGGTCACCGCGTGGATCGCGTGGATCCACAAAGAGGGTTCGGCCGCGGCTTGGATGCTGGGTGCGGCGCTTTCTGTGTCCTTTATCTCGGCGGGGATTTCGACGATCTGGCTGAATTGGCGGCTCCGGCGGAACGGGTAAGCGGAGTGTCAGGTTTTAAGTTTGTAAGTTTTAAGCGGCTTCCCAATCTGAGAAGGTCGCGGCTTGGCCGAGATAGGTGCCGGTGTCGTCGAGGAGATTGAAAACGGTGGCGTTGACGATGCGGAAGCGGCGGCCGGTTTTGCTGATGCGGATGCCGGAGTAGTTTTGGATGAAGCCGTGTCGTCCGACTTCGTCGAGCAGGCGGCGGCGTTCGTCCTGGTGGACGGGTTCGGCGCTCTTGCTGGAGGGTTGGCCAATGAGTTCGTCCCAAGAGTATTCGAAGAGTTGGAGGGCGGTGCGGTTGGCGTAGTTAAAAAGGTGGTCCGAGCCGAAGGAACCGAGGGCCGAGAGCACGGCGCTCGGGGCCGCAAAAAGAATTTCCGTGGCGTCGCCAGAATTCCCGGGATCAACAAGATCGCGGCCGAAGAGGCGGCGGTAATTCGCGAGGATGAGCTGCGCGGATTCCCCGGGGTTCATGAGCGGGTCGCCTCCACGCGGAGGAATTCGAAGGTGGTGCGCACCCCGTCGTGGCCGCGGTGGTTGCGGTCGTATTGCCGCAGGACCCGGCGGAGTTCGCCGGGGCCCATGCGGCGGGGCACCACCGCGCCGGCGTTGTGGATTTCGCGCAGCATGGCGGCGGAATCGGGGTGGTGGCGAACGAAGCTTTTTGTTTCCTGCCGCTGCAGTGTCCATCCGGCTTGCGCGAGAAGCTCGTTCCATTCGGCGGTTTCGCGCCAGGCGAAAGGCGAGGCCTCGGGGCAGGCGGCGAAAAATTCGCGCATCGTTCCCTGCACGAACCATCCGGAGATCAGGCGCGCCCCCGGGGCGGTGACGCGGTGCCAAGCGCGGAAAGCCGACCGCGGGTCCGGCAGCCATTGCACGAGGCTGCAACTGAAAATCCAGCGGTAGACGCCGTCGGGCGGCGTGGCGGCGTCGGCAACCAGCCATTCGGCCCCGGGCGCGGCTTGCCGGCCGGCCTCGACCATGCGCGGGGCGAGGTCGGAAGCGACGAGTTTGGTCGTGCGCGCGAGGAGGTGACGGGTGAATAGCCCGGTGCCGGCGCCGACTTCGAGTGCCGGATGATCGATTTTGTCCGGCAGCCATCCGGCCAGCCATTCCGCAGCTTCGCGCTGCACGCTCGCGTGCCGCTCATATTGCGCGGCGCGTTGGTCGAATGCGTGCGGGGCGGTAAGGGTCATTGCCGGTCGAGGTCGCCAAAAAAGACGGGCCCGCCCTACCCGGACGGGCCCGTTGCGGGAAAGAAACGAGGCCGATCAATATCCGTAGAATCCCCAACCGCCCCACATGCCGGGCATCGTGGCCATCTGGGCGGCCATGAGGTTCTGGTCGGAGATCTGCTGTTGGACCATCAGATTTTGATAGCGGTTGTAGGCAGCTTGGTCGCCGATGTAGGCAAAGTTGCCTTCGGCATCGGGGTAAACGTAAAGCGCTTGTCCGCCGCGGAATTGGCGCGAGATGACGTAGGGCTTGAGTTGGGCCAGCGCGGCTTGGCGATCCGGCGTGTTGGCCGGGACGGCATTGAAGCCCGCGGCAGCCAGCATTTGCTCGGTGCTGCCGCGTTCGGCTTTTTCGATGGCGGCGCAGCCGGTAAGAAGGGCGGCGGCGAGGGCGAGGGGGAGGATCGTTTTCATAAGCCTCAGTTTCGTGCGGCCGGGCGGC
>JGI24766J26685_10000171_pt1 | contig 16809 bp, 24 predicted proteins | sample SanBayMetagenome_FD_26685 | JGI IMG/M metagenome (IMG submission 26685)
GAATTCGTTCGTTCATCATTCAACTCCAAACCTAAAGTCGGTTTCTATATTCCAATTCTCTAGAAAAAGATAAAAAATGTAACCATCTAATTGTGGATTTTCTAAACACTCACAATAGATCAAATCTTCATTATCGCAGTGCCAGTATTTTGGTATTAGTGTTAGCCCAATGTACTCTGGCATTTTTGATTTAGTATATTCATCTACTATTAGTTTAGTAGGCATCATTCAACTCCGAAATGTTGTTTGATTGCTTTACCACCATCCATTAGTCGCTGATACCGATTTGTAGCAATGTCAGCACATTCTTTCACAATCAACTCGGCGAACTTTTCTTCTGCAGGACTTAAACTCTCTTCAGAAGAAAACTTAAGTTTGGCCTGCTTGGCAAGTTCTAAGATATTTTTTTTCATTCTTCAACCTCAAACAAAATTTGTTCACCATTACTACTAATACGAACAATCTTGCGCCCTTCAATTTGATAACCAAGAGAAATAAATGGACCACCGCTAGGGTCAACAAACCCCAAGTTATTGTAGTCAATTGTTTGTTGACCTTCTTGACCACCATACCGCCACCATTTTAATTCACCAACAACTGTGTAAGTGTTAGTATCAACTTTCTGGAAACTGTATTCATCACCGTGGCGATTACGCATAATAATTATTTCTACTTATTTGCCTGTGAAAATCTTTTTCATACGTTGCCGCCATTGCATGGCATCATGTTCCTCGTCAAATCGTGGACTCAATTCGTCAGTTTCGTCCTCGTCGGCGACCCAAACATAATAACCATCGTACTCATCAAAAATAAGCCTCATTTTAACCTCTTTACTTTTTACACAAAACCCCAGTGTATGGGTTGTTCAGCCATTTAGAATATGACGCTGCTTGTTCACTGAGTTTAGTCAATTCAAACTTAGCACAAAATTTCATGAAATGTACACCAACGCCTGACACCGGCGTAGAACGTAGACCTTCGTGCACACAGCGGTCAACTTCTGCTTTAATCTCTTCTGGCTGAGCCGTTAGATCACACAGTGTAACATTACGCAAATAGTCATCTAATACCCGGTGTTCTAAGCCACTGTGGTCAACCCAACGCTGGAGCATAATATTATTCCAATTAAAACCCTTGGTCTGGCGATCAGCATACGCCTCAACTAAGCCTACACTTTTCTTAGTGCTTTTGGTACGCACACCTGGATAGGCACTAAACACATTGTCGCTAGTATCACCACGCATACACTTTTCAAAAAGCAAGTAGCCAGGATCACCTAGTTGCTTAACGCCGCCAGTCTTTTTGTCTTTAACTGGACGACCACGGTCATCAATATAACCATCCAGAGTAATTAGGTGTCCACTAACACTATTGTACTGCTTTACATTATGTGTAATTAGTTGTGCAAAGTCACCATCACTACTAACAATCCAGTGTTCATCATCTGGGTGAAGATGGATAAACCGCGCAATAAGGTCATCTGCCTCTGCGGTTGGACAACGTAGCACACTAACATTGGTTTTAGTACGTAGCCAATCTGTAAACCCCTCATATGTTTCCCAGAACATCTTATCAAGGGCTGCCTCTGATGGTGTTAGACTAGCCTGCTTAACTTGGCGGTTACGCTTGTATGGCTCGTAGAAGTCCTTACGCCAACTACGACCCTCTAGGCAGAATACAACATGCACTGGATCACCGCCAATATACCTACGAACAATGGTCTGTACACTGCTAATGGTAAGATGTAGTGCCATGCCGATCTTTGCCCAGTCATCTGCATGCCTGCTAGCAATGTGCCGGCTCTTGAAAAAAGTGTTGGCACCATCGATAAGAATATATTTCATGTTAGTTTTAACTGTGTAAGTATGCGTATATTAACACTAGTAGTATTATTATGCAAACTTAACTAACCTCGGTTCGTCCATTTCCTAAATTTTTTTGCTGGATTCGCCTAGTATCATCGCCGTCCCTGTTGGTAGGATCCGCTTCCTGCTGTTCATATACTTCTAAGGCAATATTGCGACAAACGGTTTGAAACCATCTATCCACAATTACCTGATCAGTATCATCTGGACGCATTTTATACCCAGACTTGACCAAATTTATTACAAATTTATCATTCCAGTCCAACTCAAAACTGCCGGAATTGATATTTTTAGGATCTACTTCTACCTTTAGTATAGCAACGTATGGTTCACCGGCAAGAGTTGCCTGTTCCTTACTAGAAAGTTGGGGTGCAACCTCTTTAGGTTTCCTATTCCTCTTAATTTTTTTGGGTGGTTGAACTGTATTTGGTTCAGTGGGTGCCTGTCCACTATTACCTGACAATAGATTACGTAATTTGTTAAACATTTGTACGTATTTACTACTGGCTAATTAGCCCAGCATTTTTGGCCTGCTGCCACAATTGTCTAGTACCAAGATTTTTAGACTTGCACTCGCACATAATATCAGCCCACTGCCAATGACTAAGTGCCCAACTATTAACCGCAGTATTCCAGTAAAAATCTGAATGCGCCCTAAGTTTTTGCTTATTTAAACCGCTACTAATTAGCGCATCATGGGCGGGTAGTCTATCGCTGGCGTGACCGACAAGATGTTCTTCCCTGCTAACACTGTAATGTATGACAGGGCGAACGCCACGCCAACTATCAATAATACGGCTAATGCGCGGGTCACTGGCCTGAATGTATTCACCTTCGCGGGTCCAGTGGTGGTGGATGTCCAATACAATAGGTACAATATCGCTAAGACCAAGACACTGATCAAGTCCATATGTCATTTCCTCATTCTCAATAGTTAAGCAATTACGTGCTTCGGGGCTTAGACGGCCATAATTTTGGCGTACACCGTCCGGACCACGTTTACCACTAATGTGGATATTAATCTTAAAGTCCTGAAAAGTCTTACCAAAACCTAGCCAACGCACGATATCAGCATGGTATTCCATTTCTTGGATAGACAACTCTACGATGGCTGGACGATCACTTGCTAGTACGGTAAATGGTCCAGGATGGAATGATAGGCGTACACCTTTAGCACGTGCAATGTCACCAACGGGTAGAAGATGTTTTTCTGCATATGCCCTAACATCTGGCCTGAACCAGAAATAACGCCATGCTGGCTCTGTATAACATGGAAATACTTCACTGCTAAGGCGTACCATACGCATTTCTGGTTCCAGATCACCAACACGGCTGATTAGCAAACCAATACTACTGATATTTTGTTCCATAATCTGCCATAAACGCTCTTCTGCCACTTCACGTTTCTGCCTAGATAGCCAGGCAACCGTAGTTGTAGCAGTATTGTACTTTTTGGCATCATCTTTTGGCTTAACACTCTCGATTTGGTCGGGTGTGTCAATCCATTTGCAAACTATACCTAGACGCTTCATAATTTTACAGGTGATTGTAGATTCCTGTAGTTTAACAGGGGTTATATTTATTGTCAAAAATTAACTCCAGATATTGTGCAGCACTAGGACCACCACTATTTCTGGGTATGGTGTGGAATTCGACTATGGTGTCACTAGTTGTATTTACCAACACATAGTTTTCCGACAAACCCATGGCAACCAAAGTCTCGCCATAATTTGTTGCAGCACGGTAGGCATCAAATCCATCCTGGCAACTACATGTAAAAACTGCATGCCACGGACACACTTGTTTTTCTGGCCAATAACATTCTACCATTATTTATTTAGTTCTGCCTCTGCCACACGCCGGCGCAGATTACTTGAACTAAAACTGTGATCACGACTGTTATATACTAGTTCTATGCCGCGTTTATTGCATATATCACGACCGGTGAATTCGGTGCCGTGGTATTCTATGCCAAGTATACGTACATCAACTGGTAGAATTAGTAACAAGTCTTCAAGGTCTTTTTCTGTTTGATATACTACAATTTCATCAACATATCTTGTGGCGGCAAGTTGTATTTGCCGCTCAACGATTGATTGTACAGGTTTATTTTTTGTTGCTGGACGATCAATCGTTGGGTCTGTTTGTAGCGCGGCAATTAGGTAATCACAGTGATTTTTCGACTCAGCAAGCATGGCAATATGCCCTGCATGTAGTAGATCGAAACTACTGAATACAATACCTATACGGGTTCCCTTAGCCTTTAATTCTTTAATTTTGTTAAAGATCACTGTTCAAGTATCCTTACCAATTTACGCTGCTGACGTTCTTTGAGATACTCCTCTTCACCGACAAACACTGGTGAATTTTGGATTATTGTATCAATCAGGCTCTGTATTTGGTATAGATCCCTCTTTAATTCCCACTGGGTATAACCGTCGTTTTTCTCAGACATAATTTCTACACCAGTCATATACAGTTGGTGATAAACTGCATTAAAGTCTAATGGCTTACGGAAACCCATACTTATTACCTGCAATCACACTTAAGTCGACCTTGCCTGCATGAACCAGTGCAGCCAGGTGATTTTTTGTAGATATCCCACCAAATAGATAAAATTGGAAATGCTGCAAGTCCAAGTAGAAAACCTATTAGTAAATCATACATAGTTTAGTCCTCAAATGTGATTGCGGTCATCTTCTTAGCGTCCTCTGTCCAACCGTCCTTGAAATTCTTGTGGCCTAAAAACTTTTGATATTGTTGCCATGAATAATGGCGCATATCATATAGGGTTTTTTCATCAAATACATAACCCCAGTCAACACAAAATTCTCGGTACTTATCCAAGTCATCAAAAATTTGATTGATCTTGGGGTTTGGTTGCCATTGTTGCTTTGACATAATTTTTCCTTAAACTTTTGTTACTTGGCTAAGGTAACTTGTATTAAAATGTGTGGTAGTGCCACTACCATCACTTGTTAATTCGCTCACTATAACGTCGCTGTCCGGCCAACGTTGTGCAATTAGTGCATATAATTTTTCCACACGATTTACATCATTGCTATATCTGCCGTAAATAAATCTTGCCGATTCATTCAGCCAATCATATGTATCCGTTGGAATTTCTTTTAGTTGAACTTCAATAGTAACATATACATTATGCGCTGTATACACTATTTTTGCAAACTTTTTGGACTTATATATTACACGGATAATCCGTTCATCCAGTGCTGCCCTGTGTTGATCCAAAAAATCACCGGTCGTCATCAAAATCTACTCGTTCGTGATCCTCTTCCCATTGTAGTTTGCGTAGCCGGCTTAATTCATCCCGGTAAGCAAGCCGCTTCTTCTTCATGTCATGGACTTTAACCTCCTCGACGTGGGGATGGTTCTTTTCCATTTTATCGATTTCACGGTCAATTTCTTCGTGTAATTGTTCCAAGTGACGGATACGTTCCCTGTATGACATAATTACTCCTTGAAAGTTTTATGATTTTTCTATTACTTGCTCTGCGCTGGCAGTAGATACTCATATTCTGCAATACCACTATCAACAGTAATACGCATTGCACCTTGATCAGTAATATAGATATGCTTGTCACCAAGTAGATCCATAATTGAAATAAACTGCTTAACTGGCCAACCCAGTGTCTTAGTCAAGGCACCACTTAAACCAGAGTGGAACACAAAGTTACCACTATAGTTGGATGGATTACCAAACGTAACATTCAAGTTACCTCCCTTAAGGGTGGTCTTAAATACTTCATCTTCACTATGTAGCATACTCTGCTTCTTAAGACGTTGAATACCAGCAACAGTGGGTTCAAAATCTGTATCCCACTTAGTGCCCTTAAACACTACATTTGGTACTTTGCTTTCAACGATTGTCTTATCCATTAAGCGATAATCGTTAACAAAGTCGCCTGCCTTATTTTCAAAGTGGATAGTTGCAGGCTGATCTATTGCCTCCACCTTCTGCTTAAGAACGGTAATTTTAGCATTTTCATCATACTCTTCGCTAAATCCTAGAATCGTCTTTAGTTTAGGTAGATTAGGCATACCAAAAGTGCCAATAAAATCTGCAACTGGTGTCTTGAATTTACCAGACATAAAGACTGTATTCTTTTCTGTCTTGCCAGTAACTACCGTTTCTGTTGCAGTACCTACAACCTTGAGCGTGTCAATATCACCCAAGTTCAGCGTATGGTTAATAATGTCCTGTAAAATATCTTTCATGGTATCATCCTTATGTGTTAATAATATATTAGGTGTAACTTGATTGCAAATTATGTTTATCCAAAAACAAAAAGATCGCTAACTGTTGACGTTACATCCGTTGCTCTACGAATATCCCAGTCAAGTACACCTAACAGGTTATCAATCTTTTCATCCACTAATACACGTTCCATTTCTGGATCATCAAATGGTAAATCCAGGAACCATTTTGGTAAACGTAATTCATCAGTTGGGTAGGCAACAGAGGTAAATCCTAGCGGATTATCCTTTAGTTTACAAACCACTATACGCATACCATCCATAATCTGCTGGCTATAATTATCACCGTGCAATTTACGTAGGTAGTTGTAATTAAGGCTGGCACGAACATGTCCTGGCATGTTTGTGTCACCCGACTGTTCACCTATATTCCACATACCACCTATCTTCTTTGCCGCCGCGGCGGCCTTGTTGGCATACATTGTTAAGTTGTTTACCGTTTTAGGTGAACCCTTACGCCAACTAGGTAACTCCTGTAGATTGCGTTTGAATTCCTTAATTTGTTCAACCACTTCTTCCTTAGACTTACCAGCAAGAACATTATATAGAACATCATATAAGAATTCTTGTACAAACTTAGGTGTATCGCTACGTTTTAGGTCTAAGCCCATGGCTTTAATTTGACCTATCCTACCATCAACGTCCTTGCGTTTACCTTCTTTGTCATAGATGTTGATGGCATACCGTTTCTTTGTAATAAAGAGGCTGCGGTCACCTACCAATTCACGGCCTGCCTTAATAATTGCGCCATTCTTTCGTGGGCAATGGAAGGCGCGTTCCATAAATTCAGGAAACGTTGCATTGGTTTGTTCGGCTATACTATCATATAATTCTATGGCTGCCTCTTTACCCCATTCTAACTTACCTTGTGCTACCTGGTCTTTAATTACCGGCCATACGGAAAAATAGCAACTATCCGTATCGCCATAAACTATAGCATCTCCGGTGTGATCATATTTGCCTGTAATAAATTGGTTTAGTTGGGCACTCATGTGCTTAACAATCTGCCGACCATTTAGGGTGGTAGATTGACCAATACGTTTATCATAGAATCGGCAATGCTGGTTCAATAGAGCACCATAGGCACTGTTAAGCAAAATTTTACGTACTAGTTGGCGTTTATCGTAGAATTCAATATCTTCTTTTGTGGTTGATTCTTTTAATTGTTTTTGTATACTCTTACGTTCACTATACCACCGGGTGAGTAGTCCAGGTATTACACCTTCAGTTTCATATGTAAATATGGTACCGTTGGCACTAAGCATCCATGGCTGGCCGCTATCAAATATCATACGCCATACTTCGGCTGCACTTGCCTCATCACTACCACCACGTTCCCAATCAATGGTTATTAATGTACCACGTTCTTGGTTCATTACTGCGGTATACTCTAGTGAACCGAATAGACCTTCCCATAGAATGGGACCAGATATATCATCTGCTTCTTTACCCTTTTTGCCTGCAGCCAGCCTTGTTTTTTTGGCGTCTATGTATTCTTCTGTCAGGGTTGGTCTGAGTTGTCCAACAATTGTTTCGGGCGCCATGTTAAGAGCGCGGATTGTTGACGGGTAGAGACTGTTAATGTCGACCGCTGCGACCCACTCGTTGATGCCCCTTTTGGGCGTAGCAACATAGGCACCGGCTGCTGTTGTTTCATCACTTTCACCATTTTTACGCTCCTTATCACCTACAATTAATCCACGGTTGTGGGCTTCATTAATTACTGCTTGCTCAATCATTGCCACTGAACCCATTACAGTTGGTAGTAATACTGTATTTTCATGGGCTAGTTGGTTTGCTAGATCCAGAAATTTTAATTTATCGTGGATCTTATAAAGCAACATTGTGTCTTGGCGATTATATACAATAAATTGCCGCCAATCTCTATTGTATAGTTGGTCAAGTGTTCCCTCATACTGGGTCTTGTTTTCACCAACCTCCATTTCACCAATGTAATCTAACTTATAACTATGGCGTTGTTCATAATTATACTTTTTATATAGTTCAAGGTAGTCCATATGTACACGGCCTACCAATTCATAGGTTGTTTCCTCTTTACCAAAACGTTCATATGTTTTAGGCTTTGGTAGATGGCCACCTAGGCAGAATTTACGGGTGTCATCTTTACTCATAACCCTGGTAATACGGTTTACCATATAAGGAATATCGTAACCCTCTGAATTCCAGCCGGTTAATACATCTGCATCTTCAATAATCTGGAAAAATGTTTCAAACATTTCAATCTCATTGGTAAAGACGAAAGTGTTTGTAAACTCACCAGCAATTTCATCGGCGGTATCAGCGGTCATGTGGCGTGGTGGCACTACAAGTGTAACTAATTCACCAAGCCAATCCATNTAGATGGATATAGCAGTTACTGGATTAAAAGGATCATCAATTGGTGCAAATCCACGTTCGGGGTTGAAATCCGTTTCAATGTCGAAGAAGGCAGTGTGCAGTTTAGGTACAGGCTTGCCTAGATAATTATCCGCCAGGCACCTGAAAACAATATTAACATCGCTTTCAAATATGCCCTTATTATGCATTATCTTAAGTTCTTTTTGGAACTCGGCACGTTTACGGGTGCTGTAACGGCTCAGTTGGTCACTGTACACACTACGGTATTTGCCTTTAGGGTCCTTATAGTAGAATGTCCAGTTACATGGATATTCTACTGTACGCCGTGTGCCATCACCACCACGTTCAACAACGGTAATAGTATCGTTATCCCGGTTAAGGATAGCGTCAATGTAACTCATCAGTTATTTACAGTGTTTTGCCGACGGCAGTAAGAATTGTTTCTAGTAGTTCTTGCTCTTTTTGAGTTTTGCCAAATTCTGCTTTGTGGGCAACTTTGATTGCCTTCTTAAGTACAGTAGTTTTAATATTTAATTCCTCAGCGACTGCCTTGATTGTGTCGTTTAGTCCACTTTGTAGTGTATCAACTTCGTGCAATACCTGCATCCCTTCATTAATTAATTGGTTTAATTTTAGTTTTTGTTCGCCACTGAAGGATCCCGGGGTATCGTTTTGGTCTGACATGTTTACTCCTGTAAATTGGTATAGACTATTATACATCAACGGCCGCGGCGGTCAATAGATTTTGGATTACTGTTTGCCAAGGAATGTGGCTGCCATACGGCGGCATAATTCCTGTAATTTCTTATTACGGGTTTCTTGTATATGGAAATGTTTATGCTTGTAATTTTCTGTGTAATCCTGGGTTGGATCACTCCATCCGCAATAAACTTTCTTTATATCATGGCCCTCTATATAGTTTACACAATTTATCCCACCCGGCTGATCAATATCAGTGCTACATGGACTTAGTGTAGTTATTACAATTGAGCCATCTACTGCACCACCGCCATAGCGATTAATATAATTTTTTAATGCCACCACTTCAGCATGATCACGTAGTCCCCCTTCATCTACTACATGATTCACCCCGTATGCAATTTTGCCACCTGTGCCAAGAACACAAGCACCTACCATACCCCAATATTGCGGGTCCTGCTCATGCTTATCTAAAACAATTTTACAGCAGTTAGCCAGAATATGGTCCAATTTACCGGTAGAGTGTATTTCAAAATCTTTAAGACGCAATTCAATTATCCTTTTTGCCACTCCAGCCACCACTACCGCTATTACGGTTTAGGGATAAGCCACCTAGTAGACCAACAAATGCACCAACTACAGTATTAAACGCTGGACCAATAATTTCAAATACCTTGTCGTTGCTAACCCCATCATTGAACAATCCGAATAGCAATACGGACACGGTCGCAAAACAAATAGCGGCAAGAGTTGCCACTGTGACCTTAAGTATCCAGTTTAACATGTTGCTGTGTTCGTCCATATTAACTCAACTAAATCACTAAATTTTACTCGTAACATTAATGAATCTTCGGGGCTAACATGGTAATATGTTTCAGCAGGATCATATGCAAAGTAAACTCCAGTACCCATATAACCTTCACTACTAGGTTGTAATCCACGGGACATAAGGCTCTTTAACCAAGCCGCAACTCCACCCCGTCTATCTTTACCGGGCACATTGCTAGCATGGTAGACCCATTCCCCCTGCCTGATTGATTCCCGTAAAAATTCGGTTGAAAGCATATTAATGTTTTAATAGTAGAGTACTTAGTACACCAGGGTCTTTTGCGGTTAAATCAGGCTCGCCTGGTGCAATAATTACATTATACTTCAACGGTGACTTATCTCTACCACGCACTTTACTATCCCACTCGCCGTAACTTAATATACTATTCTTACTTAATCCATATTCACTTGCGAGCCTGTTTTTTAGTTCAGGTAATTTTTCAGGGATAACTTGCCATTGACCTTCTGGACCTTTTACTAGATTTTTCTTTTCATCTTTAACTAGTAGATCATAGAATAACTTACTTGGCACTATACGGCTATTTTTCGTAGTCTCCAATTCTGGATCTCCAGCCTTAACCTTGCGTTCCTGTGATGGGTGTGCACCTTCACTCCAGTTAATCATGAAATTGGCTGGCTTTTGACCCAACGCAACATTTGCTACTTTGGTATATGCATAGAAATCAACCATTGGTAATTCTCTAGCCAACTTGAATGCCATATCCACATATTCAGGACTAAAAAAGTCACCTGCGTCATGCCAGCGTATACTTACTTTTATGTCCTTCTTGGCGCCGGCCTTAACTTGTGCTTCTATTTCGGATTTTAATTGGGCAAAAAATCCATCTGGATCATTTAACAGATATGTTAATATACGGCTGTCACTCATCCACGCTGGTGCAAACTGTACTTTGCCACCTTTCATGGCAAAGCAGTCAATTTTACAACTGCCTGCGCCTGGACATGTATTAACAACTACTAATTCACCAGTTGATTCATCTAGTGCTAATCCAACTAAGGCAGCAAAACCAACATTAAAGAACTGTTCATACGTGCCATCACTGTGGCGCATTTTTTCGTTTTTCTTAATTAACTTTGCTGGACGTTGACTTATTGCTGCTTTAATTGCGTCTGTGTCGTATTTCTGCCCATCAGCATTATAATATTTCACAACATCACTACGGTGGATGTATGGTAGTTTATATTTGTCAGATTTCTTTTTTTCTTTACCCCGTATACGGTCAAGATAATCTTCTAGTTCTTTACCTTTTAATTCACGGGTTGGTGCTGGCAGAGTAGTTGCTTCCTTTGTTAAGGTAGGATCAGCAATGCCTTTTAAGGCAGTAATTCTTTTTTTATGTTGATCAAATTTATCAGGACTAGCAAGAATATTTGAATAATATTTATCAATTACTTTTTTATCTTGATCTAATAAATCAGGGGCAGTAATACCCATTATTTTGAAATATCGTTCAATCGCTTTATTTTTTTGTTCGTCGGTATCTTTTCCACCAAACATTGAAGCCATTGCTGTATTATAGTATTTTGTACGAACTTCATCTCCTGTTGGCTTGCCCTTAGCAATTCTATCTCTGTTACTTATTGCCTCATCAACTTCATTACCGGCAGTAGAGACAAATTCTTGTGGTGTCATAATCTTTATACCAGGGGGTGCGCCGGGTAAATCAGGGTTGCCATCTTCCTTCACCCCCCGTAGTGCATTTTTAAATTCTTTGTCTGTTGCTTTAAGTATACCGGAAAAACGTTTGTCACCACGTTTGTAGTCGCCGCGTTTATCTGCTGCTCTAGCATCTGCTCCTGCCGCCTTTTTGTACCTTGCTAATAATTCATTTGATAGTTCATCTAGTTTTGTTTCCGCCACACCTTGCTGCTTATAAACTGCAATTCCAAAACTACCGCCGACAGGTTGATCAAATCTCCAGCCCTTTTCTCTAAATGAATCATACCATGGGTTGATAGCATCATTAAAGTTTTTGGCTGTTAATGCACCCGGTAATCTTAGATCTGGATCACTTAAATCACGACCTGATTTACGATACACTTCATCTGTCCAAGGTGATTTTTTGACGATTGTAATTGAGTCATCTTGATTTAATTTGTGATCAAAGTGGTTGCCGCGAAACCGATCATTTAATGCTTTAACTATTTTCATAGCATAGTGAAATGTAGCCTGTGAATCAATTTCTGGTGCTTGACCTTCCGACACACCCTTCTTAACAAATTCGTTTAGTTTCATATCTATACCTCAAGAACTTCCAAAAAATTTATTCATTAACTTGGTCTGCTTTTTACCGTACTTACCCCTAAGCACAGGACTAATAGAGGCTACTTTTTCCTTAGCACCTAAGTACTTAGGATTAGTCTTTTCGGTAACTACTTCCTTAATTTTCATGCCCGTTCTTTCTTAAGGATACTGCGTAACATCCAACCATGTTTTCCGTGAGCATCAATACGACCTGCGATAAAATCGGCAATACCTTGCTCATCTGCTTCTTCTGCCACATGGAACGCTGCCTTCCACATTTCTAATAATTTCTGGTTATCGGCATACAATTCTGCCATCATTAATTCAGCCCGTGGAATTTTTGTTTGATCGGATATTTGGCTTAACTCGCTAAAACGTGCAATACTACCAGGTGTATAACTATCTAGTTGACGGATTAACTCCGCTGTTTGATCTATAGCATTATCATATACTTCGCTATATAGATTACCTAGAAATTCATGGTATTGTGGGAAATTCGGTCCTTCCAAATTCCAGTGAAAATTCTGTGCTTTAATTACAAATGCATATGAAGTTGCTAATAGCGTTTTTAGTGTATCTGCCAACATGTTTTTTACCTCGCCAAAAATATTTATCCCAATTACTTTATTTCACGGGCAATTTTTCTGCCCACCCAGTAGTGCTAAGCCATTGCCTGTAAAGGTGGCCAGCAGTTTTCTGATGGTGCTCCATATTAGGTGTTATACCAGAAAGTATACCCGGAATATCTTGTACTGAACCATATTTACCTAGAGCCTCACTCCATGCGGCCTCTGTTTCACTTGCCCATACCGCAACTTTATCTGCATCCACTTCAATATGGAATTGCATACCTATATGTGGTCCATAAGAAAATGCCTGGTTAGGGCAAGCAGGGCTACTAGCGAGTAATACAGCACCTTCTGGTAATGTAAATGCTTCATAGTGCCAATGCATTACATTTGTGGTAGGCCTTGCACCAAACCACTTAATAGATTCGGTTGTATTAAACCACTCAACACGCTGCCAGCCAACCTCAGGCATAGGTGACTTTTCTACTATACCACCTAATGCTTTTGCCAATAATTGCCCACCAAGGCAGTGTCCTGCTACTGGTATACCACTGTGTACTGCCTGCAATATAAGGATTTGAGTTCTAAATAGGTTAGGTGTGGGATCGTTAGCACTCATAGCACCGCCAAGTACGGCTAATGCTGACCATGGTCTGATGTTTGATGGCACAGTTTGGTGCCAGGCCTCCACAATGTGGTAATCTACGCCATTGGCGTGGAGCCATGTACGTAAGTAGGCAGGGCCATCATTTGGTTGATTTTGTATTATTAAAACAGGATGCATCCTGTATTTATCTGTACTGGGCCGCTAAATTACGCAATTGTTTTATAACAACACCAACGTTTTCAGTATATCCATTATATAGTATTCCAACACCACCACGACTGCGCCATAGATCAATGTTTTTTGGTTTATCATCTACTAGTATATTTCTACCTTTAGCATAACTATCTTTTTTGCGAGTTATAACAATGTTATCTGGCTGTGGGTTTAAGTGTTTGGAGATCCACAGTTTTTTATTTTTTTCACTGTTAGCATGATCATTGCGTAATGGACTACTACAAATACTATAGCCACCAAACAATTCAACACATGCCGCGACTAATTTATCAGCGCCTGGCAATTTAGGTAGAGTAGCGAAAAAATCTGTGCCCATTAGTTTTGCTATATCTGGGTCATCCACTTTTTCATCTGGATTCTTTTTTGGTGGATAACCAAATAAGTCAATATATCCAGCATGGAAGTCGGCCAAAACTCCGTCCATATCTAAGTATACAATCGGTAGGCCTTGCTGACCATCCTCATATAGGCTGGATTCATCTTTTCTTCTGCCAGCACAATGGGCCCGCTGACTGAATCCTTTAGGATTTTTGCAGTTTATGGAACGCTTATACTTTTCGCTCCAACCCTCACCTAGAAGTTCACCTATCTTCATTTTTTATCACTGCGGGCTGCCCTAAAATCAGATGCTTTTGGCGCACCTTTACTACCAGGCTTACGCATACGTTCTCCGCTGCCGGACTTAATGCGTTTACGTTTAGCATGTATATTTGCCCATAGTCCTGGACCAGTTTTACCTTCTTCTACGTCATCTTCACATACTTGTTTGGTACTTGGTGCAACACCGTCCATACTCTCAAGTTGTTTTCCTTCAAGATATTCCCTTATAGTATTGAGGTAATCATTAGCCTTGATAATTTTTTCCTGTACCCAGCCCTCAATGCCAACTTCTTCTGGCACATCTTTTATCATCTGGAATATCGCTAGTGCATTTTTACTGGCTTGGTAGAGGTCACTTTTTGCCATTTCCACTTCATGATCGGTATGATCTACCTTTTTAATCAGTCCTATAGGTTTTCTAGATATACTAGCAGGATTAATTATTAGATCAGCCTCATCTAGTTTGTCATCGGCAGGTTCAGCCATACTCTTTTTACCATGCTGAGAAGACGCTGGTATACCCATGCTACGCTGTAGTTGCCTTAACAGTTCTTCATCATCTGGAGCAACAACATCTAATACCTTTTTGCCTACGTTTTTTACTTTATCTAAAGCAGTACCAAGTAACCCTTCTTCAACATCTTGCTCTAAAATTTTAGCGCCAGGCACGTTGCCCTTTAATTTGATTACGCTTTTAGCACCATTACCTTTGGCAATACGTTTGGCATCGGCGTCATCTTTAGCGACAAACTTTTTGACATGTCCATTGCGTAACATCATTTCATATTTTTGTGTTGTGCCTTCCGCCACACCTTGCTTTTCTAATTCAGCCATAACCAATGCTGAAAGTTGTGGTAAATCTTTTTCAGTTCTGCCGACCATATCTAAATATCGTTTAATATATGAACTTATATTTTTTTGAGTAACTGGCATCCCTATAAGTTTAGATGCTATTTTTTTAGCAGCAGCATTGTCGCTCATGCCTACTGAATAGCCAGATGCTGCACTTTGAGGTTGTTGGCTACCTGATGCCATTTTATTTTTCACATAAGGAACAAGTTTGTCATTAATATATTGTGCTAAATTAGCATTTGGGTTAACTTTGATAGTTTTTAATTGATCAATTATTTCCGACGGAATTTTTTTTGATCTAAGCCAATTTTCACCTTCTTGATGTCTGCCTTTTAGAATATATTCTATACCCTTTGCTAATGAAGCATCACTTATTCCTACACCAAAACTCTGAAATGCCTGTTGTATGTCATCACCAACGCCTTCCGCCACACCTTGTTGTTCATCGACACCGGTTAGTTTCTTGAAAGCAACTTGCATCTCTTCTGGAGTTTTATGAACAGACTTAAACTCTAATCCTCCGCCAACATCGGGATTATGTTTATGAATTTCGTATCTACCGTCATTTTTATTTTGTAATATAAGAAAACTTCCATTAGGAGTTTTTCTATTAGCAATAATCTTATGACCGTTCCAAGTTGTGGCGTTAGTAGTATCAGTACTAAAGCCTTCCGCCACACCTTGCTCCGGCAATACGCCTTTAGGACCAGTCAATCCACCTTCTTTCTTTTTCATACGCATACGCATCTTTAAGTTGTTCTGGAAGGCCAGTTCTGATTTTGTAGGAACACCTTTTTTAGTCATACGCTTGGCCATATCATTCTTACCACGCCAAGCACCAGGTCTAGAAGTTAATTCGTCACCAGAATCATCAACATCTTTTCCACTCCGATCAATCTTTATTTTACTTGGGGATAAATCACCATCGTCCCAGTCTGGCGAGCGCCAGGTCTTGCCTTCTTTATCATCAGCACGCCATTTAGCAGCCTCCGCCACACCTTGCTTTTGATCCTTGTGAAAATTGACTCTTGGGTCATCCTTCTTTAATAATTTTGGAACAGTCTGGCCATACTTGTTTTTAGTATTATCTCCGTCGTCAAAGTCTGCTAATGATACCACTGGTGTACCAGGAAGTTTATCGGCATCCGCCTCTTCACCTAAAGCAAAGCCTAGTTCCTTTGCTTGACGTTCTAGTTCTGCCCGTTTTTGCATTAGTAGTTTTTTATCGGCACTAGTACCAGATATTTGCAGATCCTGTAGGGCTTTACGCTTTACTAGGTAATCTTTTCTGTTTGTGATGGGCGTACTTGCATATTCTAATACTGTTTTACGGTTAACAACTTTTGATTCACCAACTGCTTTCTTTTTGGCGATTGCTATTGCTGCTTGTTGGTCAGGATTTTTTGCCTCCTCTACTTCTTCACCGTAGATACTTTTAACTACTTTTGCGGATTTATCACGGGACTTTTTAAGTTTACTACTAGTTGTAAGTGCGCTATTTTCCCACATACCGTATTCAATAACTTCTGGACTTTTTGTTTTGTCGTCTTCTACCCGTTTTTGAACGAAAGTCATTGGTGTACTTACTTCTGCTACTGCACCAGCAGTAGTTCCACCAGAACTTGATTCACTAACTATATCAATAAACTTTTTAAT
>JGI24766J26685_10000172_pt1 | contig 16804 bp, 29 predicted proteins | sample SanBayMetagenome_FD_26685 | JGI IMG/M metagenome (IMG submission 26685)
ATATCTATCTGTTGATGAAGGAGCCACGTTGTTTGTAGTATATGTTCTACGTCCAATAAGGCCGACCTCATTTGAACTATATCTAAACGGAGTTCCACCTCTGTTATAAGCAGAAGCTTCTCCAACTCTTGATGGAGCAGCAACAACTGTCCATGTATTTGTTAGAGGATTATATGAAACATAATCTCTTGTAGAGGTATCTGCTCCAGTAACTCCAGTATTTGTTGGGCTAGCAAAGAATGCTGATGTGCTTCCTGTAAGTCCAGTACCAATAAAGGCGCCGTCATTCCATGGATTAGCGGCATCTGATGCCTGGCTTCTAGCTCCAGTTGTTAGATTATATCTAAAGAATGTATTAGAAGTTCTCTCATTTGATGTTCCGTATGGGAACAAGTAAGAGATTCCTGAGTTATCCTGTGCGATAAAGAACTTACGTGGTCCCACTGTAAATGATGGGTTACCATAAGTTGTTATAGCATATGCTCCAAGCATGTTCCATGTGTTACCGCTCTTGTTATAACGTGCTAAATATACGTTAAAATTTCCACTATATACTGTCGTATTATCTACAGTATTAGATACTGTTTGTGAAGTAGTTGTAGTATCGCAACGGAAAATTACGTAAGTAAAGTTTTCTGTATCGTAGATTTCCCCCTGAGTAAATCTAGTAGATGATCCAAGTTCTGGGTCTGATGGGAAATTAGCAAGGTTCTGCCATGTCTGTGAAGTGTGTGGCTTATATTGCCATCTAATAGATGCCTGCTCACCAGAGCGAGCAATTCTATATACGCCAGTGTAGTTCCAGTTATAAGACCATCCCTGCCAACGTCGAGTATCTCCCCAGCCATAACCAGATCTAGTTGATCCGCTTTCTGTCCAGTCATTGTGAGCTTCTACGTGAACAAAGATATCTCCAAATCCATCGTTATTTGTTGATGTTCTATTTGGTGCTACCTTTACGCTACGTGATATTGTTAAAGTCGTTCTATCGTCACGATAGTTTCCTGCACTTGAGTTTCCAGCAGAAAGCACACGAATTTTTCCAATAGGGGATGGGAATGCGTATGGTTCATCTGAAAATAGTGAAATTGTGCTAACTGGAACAGTATTGTTTCCAACAGCATAAATTTCAATTACCACGCCGTTATTTGATTCTGTGTCTGTAAAGTTTACAGCAAATTTATAGATAGCGTCTTCGGTGCAAAGTGGTGTGGTGTACTCTGCGCCTGCTTCTGGTGTAAAGCTATATAGAATACTACCAGCTGCAGATTCTCCCGACTGATTATTTAATGTTAAGATACCCATTTTATGCTGTTACCTCCACGCCAGAAATGTGTGCTTTTAAGCCCACAGCTGAAGCAAATCCAGAAATAGCTTCTGCACTCTCCAGTGTTTGGCGAAGATCGAATGCTAGGACTCCATTAGCAGCAACGGAAGATGCATTTAGAACTTCGTGTGTACCAAGCTTTATTGTTGCTGTAATAGCAGAGCTAGTTGTATTTGTTAAAACAATATTAGTAACAACTGCCTGTCCACCTGATGGTGTTGTATACAGTGTTGTTTCTGATGTTGTCAAAGACCCTCTCGAGAGTCTTTTCATGTTATTAGTTGGCATTTTTTACCTCCGTTAGCCTTATTTATATTGCTAATGCTAAGCTTAGAACTGTATTGTTCCACTCTTGAGCATCTACATATTGTTTTGTTGTTGCATGAGAATTTATTGTTGGTGCTGAATTAATTATTACTTGATCTAGTTGCAATCTATCTAGAGTTACGCCAGCTTCTGCATAGTTAATTGTAGTGGTTGGCTGAGTTGTTATATTAGAAGCAAGCTTCCAAACTCCGTCTGTTGCATCCTTAGATAGTGCTGTATACTTAGTATTTCCACCCACTGTATATGTTCCTACAAATGATAGGTCTACTAGGTTTCCAGTGTTTCCATTTGCTACGAAAATTGCTGGATCTGTGACTGCAAGATTCTCAGAAACAACTGTGGTTCCGCCTCCTGCAAATGAGATTGTACCGTTAATATTAACATCTCCAGCAATATTAAGATCACCATTAATTCCTACTCCACCCACAACAGTAACTGCTCCAGTTGATGGGCTTACTGATGGGGTTGGAATTTCAACGTGAACGCTGACATTTGGAACAATTGCAACCTGTGTATCTCCAGAGGCATATCCTCCAGCTGCAATAATAATTGCATTTTCTGAACCAGTGCTGTCTGTTGCTAATACCAAATTTCCTTTTCCAAAGTACATCGTTGCTGATCCGCTTGCTGATGTAGTTGAAACTGGAGAAGCAGTTTTTGCGTATGTAAATGTTACTGTTGTTGGAGTTCCTGTAATCTCATAAGTTCCGTTAAATGTTGAATCAACACCTTCGATTTTTACAGTTTTTCCAGTTGTAAATCCATGTGCTGCCGAAGTTGTAATTGTAGCAACGTTTGATGCTAGGCCCTTATTAGTAATTGTTGCTGTTAAAGGAGCCTTTGCTGATGTAAAAATATATCCATCATGTGGACCAGTAATTCCAAATGTTGCATCGTCAAATGCATTTCCTGTCATACCCATACCTGTCCAACCAGATGTATCGTTACCGTTAGAAGAGTAAACAATTATATCTGTTGAAGAAGTTGGGTCATCATTATTAAATGCTACCTGAGCAAAAGATGAATCATTTGTACCAGAATCATATCTGAAAACTGCTACTGGGTTTGTAAGATCTGCTGATGTATTCCATGCTTGTGGAGCATCTCCTACATAAAGTTGACCAGCAACTGCTGGAGCTGAACCGTCTAAAATATCTGAAACTAGTCCAGAGAGTGAATCTTGTGCATCTGCAGAAGCCTGAACAATGTCATCGACTCCTAGCATTCCGCCTAATGTTTTAAGTGCTGAAGCAACGAAAACTAAATCCTGAGCGCTATAAACGCTTGCTGCTAAACTAGCAGTAATTTCTGATTTAACTGCGTCTATCTGTGATGATAAACTAGTATAATTTGGCATATTGTACCCCTATTCCTATAGAATTTGTATTCCTGTTATTGCTTCAACTTGTTTGACGAGAGCATACCCGCTCATGCCCCCAGATGAATTAATTGTAACTGTTGTGCGGTTATTAGTCAAGTCATCTGTAACGGTAGCCCCGACAAAATTCAACTTAAGTCTTTGGCTTACAGTTGGAGTATTGTCTTGCTCTATAACCTGATAAAATGGTGTTCCCCAAGCTGCAGATGAGCCATCCGTGGTTAAAAATTTGCCAGAATTTGAGGTCTGGTTTGGATATGTGCTTCCGCTGCCTCCTAAAGAAATTGATGTTCCATTTATCGTCATAGACGAGTTAGTTAAAGCAGAATTTGGAATATTAATTAAATTTGCACCAGATGTTCCAGAAGGTAGTGTTACTGTTCCTGTAAACGTTGGACTATTAATTGGTGCTTTTGTAGATAGTCCATTAGCAACTGTAGTAAAAAATGTTGGATCATTATTTATAGCTGCCGCTAATTCTTGTAATGTATTTAATAGAGCAGGTGAAGAAGCTATTAAATTAGATATACCAGTAGAGACTTCAGATATTACGAAGGCTGTGGTTGCTATTTGTGTTGTATTTGTTCCAGCAGCTGCAGTTGGAGCCGTTGGTGTTCCAGTAAGAATTGGAGAAGTTATTGTTTTTTGACCAGTAATTGTTTGTGTTGATCCAACAGTAACATTTCCAGCATTATTTATTGCGTCATAAAGACTTTGAATGTCATCTTGAAAATCTGCAATATCTGCATTTATCTGATTTGCAATTGATGTAAGAGAAGCTTGCTGAAAAATACCTTCTGAAACAACTTTGCCAAGTGATAGGTTTGTTGTTGCAGACTCAATTGCTTTCATCTGCAAAAGCAGTTCCTTCGTATCAATATTGATAACGGCTGAGCCACTTGCTCCAGTAACAGCTGTTCCAGTTGCAGAGCTTGTTACCGTAAACTGTGTTGTGTTTGCAGAAGCTATACTTACATTTTGTAAATTAAAAGCTGCGGTTGAAAGACCAGTTATACTAACTGATTGGCCAGCAGAAAAATTGTTATTTGCAATATATGTTACGGTTGTTCCGTTTGAAGATGCGGCGGTAACTGTAACTGTTAAAGCACCTATTCGGTTTGATATTACAGATTCAATATTAGAAAAATTTAGTGTCATATTATTTTATAGCCCAGCAAGAGCTAAAGCCTCCACATCTGAAATTAATTGATCAACTTCTGCCTTTACGTAAACGTTTACTTCTGTTCCAGATCCCCATGTTCCATTTAGCTTTCTATAAACTGTTAAAGTTTGTGTGTCAAAGTAAACATCTCCGTCTGTGCCCTGAACATCAGAAGGGGCAAGGGGTGAGTAGTAAGAAGTATTTCCAGCTGCAGTTAAATCTACAGATGCATTTTGCCATCCAATATCTGTCAATACTCTTATCTTATTGCTTACAGTATTATAGTAAATACTTCCAATTGGTTGATTAGATGGATCTGTTGCTATTCCAGCTAAATTTAAAGGGACCTTATATTTAATTGCCATTATCCTGTTACAACCACCCTATATTCTCCTGCTGAAGGAGCAACTGCAAACTTTATTGTAATTTCATTTAAGTTAGTGTGCTCAACATCTGCTTCTATTTGAGCATATGGAGATCCAGTTTCGTATATCTGAACAACAACATCTCTAGTATTTAAGTTATGAGCAACCATATATGTTGTTGCTGAAGTTGAAAGTACACTAGAAAACTTTCTTGTTATTCCATAGTAGTTTGATCCATCATTTGTTAGTTGCCACTCATTTGACGTTTCATTCCATTTTATGTCAACATCTGCTTCTATTCCACGATGGACTTTAATTCCAGCATCTACAGAAGGAGTATTCTCTTCTGGCATATCGCTGTTAAGGTTAATATAGTTATCAGATATATTAACTTGAGTGGTATTAACAGAGTTAATTGATCCAGATACGTTTAGGTCTCCACCAACATTTAAGTTATTTGTGATAGTTACGTTATCTGGTAATCCTATTGTTACTGCTGCGGTTTCTGATCCAGAACCACTTACTGTAATTTCATTTTCTGTTCCAGCAATAGTGGCAACGTAATTACCAGTGGTTTGTGAGCCAAGGTCTACGTTTTTGATCGATACTGCGCCAGATGTTACATTAAAGTCTGCTGTTGCAAAAGAAGCCACACCTTTATTTGTTGTAGATGCATCTTCTCCAGCTACAGTAATTGATGTTCCAGTATGGGTTACATCAATTCCTTCTCCGCCTAGAATTGATATTCCGTGTGATGAAGGAGTTAGTGCGCCAGAATCTGTTGTTACAGATTTTACAACTGTGTCTTCAAGTTCTACATGTCCAGTGTTTACATTAAAGTCATCTGAATTAAATGATGCGGCACCTTTATTTGATGTGCTAGCATCTTCTACTGATATAGTTAAAGTTCCTGCTGGATCATTATAGGAAAGATCTATGCCCTCGCCCTCTTGAAGAGTGCTATAGATTACATCTTGAATAACCTCTTCGGAGCCAGACATTGGCATCCATGGACCATTAGGTGCTTCCAGCCCATTGTAGTAATACATCTTGTTATCAGTTGTATTGTAGTAAATCTGACCAAGTGTATATAGTGTTGGGGCCGCAGGTAAGTTGTGAATTTTAGCATTGATAAGTTCATTTCTGTTAAGATCAATACTAACTACAAATTTTCTTGCCATTTACTTTGCTCCTCTAAGACAGATATGCTGTCCCTGAGAATGGTTGAGCCATTATCAGTGTTATTTTATTAATACTATTATAGTCTATTCCTGTTTCTAATATATCTCCGCCACTTGTTTTTACCGTGACGTTTGGATGAAATCCTAGCCCATGATCAATTTCAATAGAATAAACCCCATTTACTGGGCCTACCAACTGAGCCATTTCCCAAGAGAAATCAAGGAAATATTCCCTGTTTAAAAGGAAGTTGTTTGCTCCAGCCCAAGAGCCATCTAGTGGCTTTGGTCCATAAAATCTTGTTGTTTCTTTGTCATAATAAAAGTCTCCATCAAATCCCAAATTGTCTGCTGGGGCACCATTGCCATTTAAAATAGTTTTTCCACGGGGACCCTGTGGACCAGGGGAGGCAACAAGAACCTTGTTTACCTGTTCTGTTACTACAACCGTAGGATTATTATTATTATTTGTAATAGGCATTATAATGTTACCGATCTACTTAGACTAATAAATCCTTCAAGCAATTTTGTTTTATTTAGATTGCTATCAGTCAACATAATGTCATACGAAGACTTTGGATAAAATAATTTATTTGTTTGAGTTGGAGTCATCTTAATAGTCAATTTTCCATTAGGCTCATCAATAATTATTCCGCCAGATGGAGAAGTAAGAGAAAAGGCTAATTTGCTGCCACCCTTTGTATCACGAACCTGCATTTTTGCAGAACAGTTAGTAAGCACAATAGGGTCACCGTCATTGTCCTTATATTCAACTGTAAAAGTAAAAGTAGTATTTTGATCTACTTCAAAATTTCTTTGTCCTGCCATTTGCTAAATCTCCTAAATAGGAAAACTCCTATGCTCATTTTAGCATAGGAGCCATCCTAATTACTTGTTAAATTTACTTCTTAGTAAATCCAAAAGCTGGCTCATTAGTATTAAGCGCTTTAAGAATTACTGGCAAAATGGCTGCAATACCACCCTTGATTAAGTCTCCTGGGTCAGTATTTCCAGTCATGTAAAGAGCAATGGCTGCACCCAAAAAGTGACGACCATAGCTTGCTAACGCTGCTAGAATTTTCTCTTGCATAGTTACCTTTCCATCATTGTTAAGATCTTGTTTCATAAGATCCTCCTTATTTCTGGGCCTTATGCCCAGGAATTTTGGGAGTTACCCCAATATTTATTATATACCCTTTAAGCGGAAATGTCTACAATCTCGCAATTTCCGTCTGAAGTACAGGCTAGAGTGGCATTTGTTGAAGTTCCATCTTCTGTTTCATAAAAAGATAAGTCTTCCCAGCGAATATCATTTGGCATTTTTGCAAGGAGCGCCTCGTATTCTTCTTTTGTGACTTCTTGATACGGCGCCTGCTTATATGAGTGATCTGAATGAGGAAGGAATGAAATTCCAGACACCTCATCAAAATGCTTATATACCCAGGCCCCAACTTCCATCCACTCATCTTCTTTTACAGAAACTGTAATAGATGGTTTATGCTCACACCATGCACGTTGATAAACCAACCAAATATTTAGATGCTCAATAGCGGTTAAATCATTTCTAACAATTGCACCTTCTGGTGCTTTAACTGGAAATGAGAATACATATGTATCGTTTGGCTTCATTACATCATCTTCTACGGGAATTCCAACTTCTTTCAAAAATGTAGAAATTGGATCTCCTTTTGAGCCACGTACTGTACGAATATAATATGGAGAATGCCAAGCATGCATTCCTGAAGACACCCCGACCAATTGAGATACTGTTCCAGATGGCTTTACGCATGTAATAGCGGCAGACTCTGGAATCCCAATTTTCCCAGCCTCATCTTTATTCTTTGCTCTTGCTGATTCTCTAAGAGTCATTAAAAAAGCTTCTAGTGAAACAAGATCTTCTTTACCTGACATAAACTTGTGTCCAAATTGTCCAGTCAAAGACACCCCAAGCAGACGCTCTTCTTCTGTGTTGTCTTTCCAAATTTTACGAAGATATTTAAAATCTGTTAGAGTGGACTGCCATGTTCCAAGAATTGTAGCAAGTTCTACTTTACGTTCAATATCTTTCTTTGTATCATTTTCACGTAGTACGACTTCTGAAAGGTTACAAAACTGGTAAGGACGTAGAATAATCTCTGAACAAGGGTTAGTTCCATAGTGTATATCTGGATCTCTTCTTCCATACTTGGCTGCTTGGGCTTGAGCTGCGGCCACGTTGTATATACCTCGTTCTCCCGATTTTGAATCATACAGATTCTTCCATTCTGCAATAAACTGCTCCATTTGTGGCTTACGAGAATATGCCACTGAATTATTTGAAAGTGCACGTTGGGTATTATTTTCCCACCAGTTACCAGACTTGGCTGCTGCCATTTCAATATCGTTAATATTAGAAAGAGAAATCATGGCAGAACGTCTTACTCCGCCGACAACTACCACTTCACCAATCTTACACATAATGTCGTGTGCCTCAATAGGCTTTAGTTGACGACCTACTGCATTCTTAAACTTTGCAATTGTAAAATCAAAAAGATTAACAAGTGGTTGCGGTCCAGATGAACGTCCACCCATTGTTTTAAGTCTTGCTCCTGCTGGACGAACTTTAGATACATCGATTGCTGGAATATGTCCTGTCCATAGCAAAGCCAAGAGTTCACGATAAGCCTTTGCCCATCCCTGCTTTGAATCTTCTACAACAATTACTGTATCTGACTTTTCTAGTGACTCTGGGACGGCAGGAAGCTTGTTAACATATTTATATTCAACAGAGAAGCCAACACCTGTTCCACACATAAGAATATACATTGTCTCATCAAATGAACGAGGGTTATCTACTGGAACAAATGAACAGTTATATCCAGCTACGTGATCTCTATCTAATGCTGCTCCAGAAGTCATTACTGCTCGCATTGATGGCATAACATTCCTATTGAATACAGCCTCTTTTAATTCCGCAACAAGCTTTTCAGTTGGAATATAATTATAGTTTTCTTTTAGGTGATCAATCATGAAAGAAAAATATCTATCTACTGTCTCTCCCCATGTCTCACGTCGGCCTTCTTCTGGAATCCATCTAGCATAGCGAGACAGAGCAATAAAGTTTTCGTATGGGTTTGCAATAGTTTTTGACATTTTTAAAATAACACCTTTTCTCCGCCTTGCGGTTATATAATTTTTAGTTGAAGTCTAATTCTACCAAACTTTAATATAAAGGGGAAGGGGTATTAAAATTTTTCCTCTAAATGACTAAACGCATTCTTAGTCAACTTAATCCAATTGAACTTTTCATGTATTTCAGGCGACTGAGAAAAATAGTATCCTGCATATGCTTTAAAATTATCAACAACATCTAACATTTGTTCTGCTAAATGATTTTCATCTGGTTTAAACATCTGACCAACATGGGCATCACCAACTGCTTTAGGCAAAGTCTCAGTTGTAAGTGTAGACTTTAGCTTTAGCGGACCAATAAATTCTTTATACTCCGCCCAGGGGAATGTCGTTATTGTAGGCATTCCAGATGCTAGGGCTTGTGCTGGAATAAAACCAAATCCTTCTCCCCAGGTTGGATAAATCAAACAATGATGACGGTGGTATAAATTAACCAACTGCTCAATCTCATATTCATCTGTAACTATAGTTATATTACTATATACATCTGTCGGAGAAACTAAACGCATATACTTATCATATATTCTTATAGTAGAACTATGATGAGCTTTAACTGTTAGATGATACTTTGGGTTATTACCGAATAGTTTGATAAAGGTATCAACAACTAACTGCCCGCTTTTTCTTGGAGATGGCTCCCCAACATGCAAAAACTTAAACGTATTTCCAACAAGCCTTTTATAAGGAGTCCAAACTTCTTCTATACCATGCGGGTAAATAGTTATATCTTTATCTACGCCATTCTCTTTATACACATCAGCATTCCAAGTAGACGTTGCCCAGACTTCGTCGCAATCATTTAATGTATCGACCCAGTCTCTTCGCATTCCAGTTGATTCCCAAGGAGTATAACCAATCTGATATTGATTTTTGTGTCTCTTATACAAATGTGGTTGTGTAAAATTTAATTGTAGTTGTGCATTTGGATTTGACCAGCTAACAGAATGTCCTAAGCTTTGTAAAGATTTAACCATATGTTGTGCTGCATAACCAAAGCCTACTGCTGGGTTTAGGCCTGATCTTGGTATATATAGTGATATATTCATATTAGTTTCTGGTTGACTGGCTTGACACCTACTGCCAAGTAATGTTATTATTATAGTTCGTTATCTCTAAAGGAGGAAATGCCAATGGAGAAAGTAAAACAACGTTTGAGCGATGTTGCTCATAACTGGTCGTATATAGGAATGATAACATTATTTTTATTTACTGTCCAGCCTGGACCAACAGCAACTCAAGCATTGCAGGTAGAAACACCTGTGAAATCAACAGTACAACTAAAGAAAGAAACCTTAGAGAAGTACAGCACTACTGTGTACAAGCCTTCTGAGATGCTAACAGACGAAGAACTAAAAGAACTTCTATCAGCTGTTGGCTTTGAAGGAAAAGCCCTTAAACAGGCTTGGGCTATTGCTAAGTCAGAATCCAATTCAAGGCCTATGGCTTACAATGGTAACAGGAAAACTGGAGACAGTTCCTACGGAATTTTTCAGATTAATATGTTGGGTGAACTCGGCATTGATCGTAAAGAAAAATTTGATCTAAAGTCAAACATTTTATTGTTTGATCCAGTAATTAACGCAGAGATAACGTATTATATGACTAAAGGCGGAATCGATTGGTCATCATGGTCTTCCCTTAATGGGGCAAGATATAGAGAATTCCTAGCAGAATTCAAAAATTAGAAAGGAAGGTACATGAAGATACAGTACGTGTCTGAGTACCTTTTGCTCGCAGAGAAGGGCCTTGTTCCTAGACTTGAATGTCCTATGGATCAAGGCCCTTTAATGTGTAACGAAACAAACGAAGGTATAATTTATCTATACTGTTTATCTTGTCAGTATAAAAATAATATGGGATTGGAATCTTATGGAGAACTCAAAAGATCGGTTGAATCATATAGAAACTGATGGCGGAACAATAAAAGAAACTGACGCTATGGGGCGTGAAAAGTTTTGGGAAGACTTAGGAAGACCAAATGACTGAAAATAATGAACAGCCACAAAATTTAGAAGATAATTTACCTATGGTCAATTATATTATGCTACATAGAATTTATGATCTACTTACACTTATAGCAAATAAACTTGTGGGTCCAGAAGATGTATCAAAAATGGTTGAATATCATAATCAAGGCTACCTGCTGGGTCCAGCCCCGTCATTTACTCCAGGCTATGAAGACAATGATGGATCAAAATAATAATATAAATTTTTATAAACAAGTTATTTCTGTATGCGAAAATTGCAGTCTATACATGGAAACAGATCAGGAATGCCTGGTCGAAGAGAAAAAAATTTTTGATATGTTAAAAGAAAAAAATTCTTCATGTCCGATAGGAGAATGGTGAAAAAAATATATGCTGACCAAATAGCCTATAAAATGAATAGGGCCGAAAAAAACGTTTACGAAGATGTATCTAAAGCCACTGAAGCTTTAAAGTGGATGGTAGAAAAAATTGAGTCATATTTAAACAAGTGTCTTAACGTAGAAGATGGACAGTGTAACTTATCTTGGAAACATGATGAGTGTAAAATGCTTATGGATATTCTGTATGACTTAACTGAAAATGTTAAATACAAAGAATCTGTATGGAGATTTGATCCAAAACAAGAACACTTATGGGATTAAAAAGCTTGACTTTAAATATAGAGTATTTTATACTCTATATGTGCTGGTTGTAGCATCCCACCAAAATTTGCTCCCAGTACATGATCGCAAGATCAGCAGAACCCAATCGGATCCGCCTCTGATTGGGTTTTGTCCTTTTTAGCGGTATAATGTAGTAATGACCTTAAAACATAAAACAATAGATGTATCGTCATCTCCAACACATTTAACTAACTGGAATGTGTTACGATCACGCTCTTCTGTAATCTTTCAAAATGTATGCGATGTGAATATTTTTATAGGAAATTCTAGTGTCTCTACAGATGATTATGGATTTAGACTTTTACCAGAACAAACTTTAAGTATCGAGCTAGCAGCTTATGAAGAAATATACGCAGTATCTTTTGTTCCTTCAAGAATAGCAATATTGGTGGTTGAAGACTAATGACCCTTATATCTGCAAGCAACGGAAAAATAAATTTTAATCAATTAACAAATGGCGATGCCTTTGGAAGAGGAAGAACATCTTTGCCGCTAACCATGTTTGACTCTTCTCATAGATATAAAGATAATGGTTTATGGAATACTAAAATTACTGGCGGAGGAACAAAGTCTTTTAGCGCTAATGAAGGACTAATAACCCTAGCTATAGACTCAAGCTCTGGCTCTGAAATTATAAGAGAAACAACTAAAGTATTTTCTTATCAACCAGGAAAGTCTCTTTTAAATTTAAATACATTTGTTCTATCTCCAGCAAAATCTGGACTTAGACAAAGAATCGGCTATTTTGGATCTCAAAACGGATTTTACTTCCAGCTAGAATCATCAACTGCTTCTTTTGTCAGAAGAAGTTACAATACTGGAGAAATTGTAGAAACTGTAAAAACTCAATCTGAGTGGAATATAGACAAACTTGATGGAACTGGTCCTTCTGGAATAACATTAGATTTAACCAAGGCTCAGATTCTATGGATGGACTTCGAATGGCTTGGAGTAGGAAGCGTTAGAATGGGATTCATTATTGATGGATTATTTATTCACTGTCATTCTTTTCACCACGCAAATAAGATATCTTCTACCTATATAACCACAGCATCTTTACCATTAAGATATGAAATTAAAAATCTAACAGGCACCGCCTCAAGTAGCACGTTAAAACAAATCTGCTCAACTGTAATTAGTGAAGGTGGATATGAACTTAACGGTATGCAGCAAGCTGTAGCAACACCAGTAACTACTCCAACGGTACTTGCTGTTACTGGAACATATTATCCAATTGTTTCAATTAGATTGAAATCAAATTATCTAGATGCAATTGCAATATTAACAGCTCTTTCTATTATGGCAGCATCAAATAATACAAACTATCAATGGCAAATTGTTGCTTCTGGAACTACTAGTGGAGGAACTTGGGTTTCTGCTGGAGAAGATAGCTCATTAGAATACAATTTAACAGCAACATCAATTACTGGCGGTAGAATATTGGCATCTGGTTTTATAAGTGGATCTAATCAAAGCTCTGGAACTATAGATATATTAAAAGAAGCTTTATTTAAATTTCAATTAGAAAGAAATACATTTACACCTCAAGGGTTTGAGATATCTGTAGTTGCAGCAGCAAGTGCAGCAAATGCTAATATTTTTGCATCGCTTGATTGGGAAGAAGTAAGTAGATAATATAGTCTCTTCGGCAGGAGTCGAACCTGCGACCAGTCGGGTAGAAACCGAATGCTCTGTCCTCTGAGCTACGAAGAGTTTGCTGGACCACCAGGGCTCGAACCTGGGACATTAGAGTTAACAGCTCTACGCTCTGCCAACTGAGCTATGGTCCATTATATTATAAGTATACTAAATAAAGTGCGAATTGAAAAGTGAGTCCGAAAAAGTGCGACGGCGGCGATAGAAGAGACTATTTACTCTTTTTAGCTATACGTCTCATATGTGTCCTAATACGATGACAATTAGAACATACGATCTCACATTTAGCAATTTCTTCATCTATCTTCTTTTTAGACAATGTGGGAATAAGTTCCATAACATTTGCATGCTTCTTGCCACGGACGTGGTCAAAATCCATGACATAGTATGGATAAAACTTCCCACAGTCTCTACAAGGAGATTTTTCTTTAAGGTCTCTGATATATGTAGCCAAATGAGCCTTCTGCTTGGCTATAGAGAGCTTTTCGGACTTCATCCTAGGTAATACCTACAAGAGTGTCTCATATAGCTTAATTATAGCAAGAGAGTTTTCTAGCTTTCCCGCCTTTTTAATTTATCAATACAATTTACACAGTAATTCTCTAGCACACCTTTACTGTTTAATCTTTCAACATACTTTTGATTATCACAGAAATCACATTTAATCATTATATTAATCCTAGTCGACTACAATATTAGATTTAACAAAATGTTAAAAAAATATTTTTTTTCATTTACATGCTCTATAGTGGTTATATAGTGTTGCATGGGCAAATCCAGATCTTACTTCGATCTCCCGCCCACATTTATCACAAGTAACAGTTCTATTAGCAGCCATTGTTTTATTGTATACTCTATCTATATTCTAGTCAACTAAGATATATATGATATATATTTCTTTTAATTACATTTCCAGATTTTTAGATTTTAGGAAAGCCCCCCTACCCCCCAAAATTTAAAATCAATTTTGTAGGATAGAGAAGCTACACATTTCCGTCATTATGAGTTTCAGTGTAAGCCCCCACAAACCAGTCTTAAGTATAACATTATAAAATTTGCTAGGTCAAGAGTTTTAAAAATATTTTTATGTAGTAGGGATACTGGGATTTGAACCCAGAGTCGTTTGTATATAAGACAAATGCTTTAACCAGATTAAGCTATATCCCCTTAGCCTTTACTTAAGGCTTGTTAGGTAAAGCTTTATATTCGGTTCCCGCTTTTTATCATGTGATCATTCTACTATATATTTCAGTCAACCACAATATCAGATTTACTAAAATGTTAATAGAGATTTTATTTGTATGATCCAGAGTTTATAAATGTCCGTTTTGTCTATATAGTGCGCCCATATTAGGCTAATTGTGACGCTAATCACCAACTTTTTTTTCAAAATGTCCGATTTGTCTAGTGTTGGTGCTTGAAAATGTCAGTGCCCCGTGTTACGCTTTATATATAAAGAAAGTTACTAAAGGTTAGTAACAAGAAAGGAGTCAAAATGACTCACTCAGTATCAGTAGTAGTAGAACCTACTCACCCTATGTCCTCTAGTAACACTAAGGATAAAAATATCTTTCGCCTATCTAATGGCAACTACATAAGCCGTATGGCATATGTCTATATGGTTGCTAGTGAGAACCTAATCTCACATAAGTATCTATCACCTAATGAGTCCGCTTGGGTTCTATCTAATAGAAAGGCTAACTAATATGACTAATCGTATTTGGGAAAGTCGTAACGACTACCATACACCTAGCCACTATGTGGCGTGTTCTAATGGTTGCGGTAGAGTAACCGCTTGGACACTATGCGTAATGTGTGGCGGTAACTACGCTACACACGCCCTAGTAAATGTGAGGTAACTCACACCGACACTAGGGGCTAAATCCCCCTAAATGTCAGTAACCTATGATAAGGTTACACCATAACTAAATAAGGGTATGAGCCTAGCAAATAATCCGAAAGGTGAGCCTAGCGAATAAGACCCACTAACTAATAACTACTAACAGAAAGAATAGAAAATAAAATGACAATAACATACTCACTATGGCAAGGCGCTAACCTACTATCAGTAGATAACAAGGCTACTAGCGCAGATGAACTACTAAAAGTAATGGAAGAACTAAATAAACTAGGTAAGGGATTTACCTACAATGTAAGAGGAGTAGAGGTAAAGTAATGATGACTAAATGGGATACTATTCAGGCAGATGTAGCAGATGCTTATCGCCACTTAGATGATGTAGATGAAGTAGAACAAGAAGATGAAGAAGATTTCTTCGGTTTCTCTAAGGCTATTGAGTTAGACCATCTTACAGATGAAGAATTAGATAATGTCGCTACTATGTTAGGAATAAAATAAATGACACTAGAACTAAATGACTACGGCTTAGAGTTTGATACCTATGTCTGCTATATCGCTTTATCTTGGCAAGTAATTATACCCGCTACTATTGCGCTAATTGCTTACAAGATTTATAAATGGAAGAAGAATAACTAATGACTACTAATCGCTTACTAACTACCGCCGTTCAATTACTATTAGCGGGGGTAACTATCCCGCTACTAATCGCCGTAATAAAAGACATAAAAGAAAATGGGTTAAATTAAAATGATGACACGAAAAGACTATGTAAAGACCGCCGATATTCTTTCTAGTTATAAAGATTTAATCGGTGATGAGTTTACTTATCACGATCTAGTTGATGATTTTGCGTCAATGTTTGCGGAAGATAATTCGCAATTTAACGCAGATAAATTTTTAGAGGCGTGTAATAAATAAAATAAAAGGCGAATAATTATTCACGAAAATGCATAATTATTCGGCCCGCAGTCTTTTGCGGGCGTTATCCACAGCTTTATTCACAGGTGTGGAAAACCCCTGGAATTTGAGCGTAAGTTATCCACATGACCTAAATCACAAAAATAGTTTTCCGACACGCCCGAAAAAGGGGTCAAAATGTCAGTGGTAGGTGGTAGGATACTAGGTATCAAGATGAAATAAAGGTTATTTCAAGAAAGGTGGTCAATAATGACTACACTAATCAGAGAGATTACTCTCTCAAATGTAAGTGCCGATGAGGCAAATCTAATCGTCTGCGCTTTTTGCTCAGACTACGCAAATGAAATCTTTTGCGGAAAATGTAATGAATACAAGGGTTTGATGACTCTTGGTGAGTGGTTATCATACACTCAAGAAAGTTGGGTGATGTAATAATGTTATCCGAAAAAACTTTCAATAAAATTGTGTTTGATTATCAACACGGNGGAGTGAAAAACTTTCACCCCGAAATTTCTTTNTCAGAGCGTAAGGCTTTGCTAAAGTATTTATTTTCTATCCCTACTCATAAAGATTGCGAGTGTGCTAAATAATGAATTTAGAAGAATTCAAAAAACACGTTATTGAACAACGTGAAGCGTCTAAAAAAGAGGCGCTTGAAATCCTATCCGCTACTATCAAAAAGGAGAGTGAATAATGAGAGGTTATTCAATCGTTGATTTACTTGTAGACCAATACTACAAGCCTACTTCGCTACGCCGCCGTTTCAATGGTGGAATTATCAACCACGCAGAAAAGCGTGAAGATGTTTATCC